>Ga0272443_10003433_pt1 | contig 18659 bp, 15 predicted proteins | sample SSMAcet12_FD_193581 | JGI IMG/M metagenome (GOLD analysis project Ga0272443, IMG submission 193581) | Marine sediment archaeal communities from Little Sippewissett salt marsh, Falmouth, MA, United States - SSM-Acet-12 | ecosystem: Environmental > Aquatic > Marine > Wetlands > Sediment ... | reverse complement strand
TGGGAGTGGCACGGCATAGAGCATTTCGACCCGGATATCGACATCATAGGTGCAATCCACCCCAGGGAGGAATGGACCCATATAAACGACGTGGACGTGATGCCTGACGGCAACATCCTTTCAGACAGCCGCCATACTGACGGGGCATTCATAATAGAGCGCTCCTCAGGAGAAATCATATGGCGGTGGGGAAATGTGGCCTACCTGGATAAGGAAACAGGCCTTGTTGAGCACAGGGACGTGCGGGACGCCACCAACATGGGCGGACCCCATGACGGGCATCTAATAGGCCCCGGGCTCCCGGGGTAAGGCAACATGCTCATCTATGACAACGGCATGTACAACTACGTGTCAAGGGCGCTTGAGGTGAGTATCGAGACAGGCGAGGTGGTCTGGCAGAGCGAAGGCACCTTCGGCCTTGAAGGCTACGTCAAAGGCAGGGTCCACTTCTCCCCCTTCATAAGCGGAGCCGACAGGCTCCCCAACGGCAACACCATGATATGCTCGGGAGGAAACGGCGTAATCTTTGAGGTGACAAATAAAAAGGAGATAGTCTGGCACTATGTCAGGCCCGCGCCAAACATCCGCTCAGAAGTCCGGTACGGCATCTTTCGTGCCCACAGATACGCTCCTGACTACTGCCCTCAGTTCGAAAAAATCACTCCTGCAGGCGGTCAGCTGGTATAAGCTTTACCGGGGAGGCCCGCCTCAAGCCGGCCTCCCCGGACAAAAAAAGAGGCGTTCTTGACATGGAGCGGACAATACTTGATACTGCCTGAGCAGGCACTCGACTGTTCAACCCCTTGAGATCCTATGACGGGTAACAATCATGAAACCAACCGACAGTGACCGAAAGCAGCCCTATTTTGTTCAGTCTCTGGACCGCGCCATGAACGTACTGGAGTGCTTCAACTACAATAACAGGGAGCTTGATCTGGCCTCCATCACAAAGAAGACGGAACTCAACAGGACCACAGCCAGACGCCTGATAAACCATCTTCTCTCAAGAGACTATCTTGCATACGATCAGGAGACCAGGCGCTACAGGCTCGGGCTCAAGCTTTTCGAGCTCGGCGGAGTGGTCATGTCTTCCATTTCGCTTCGCAAGGTGGCGGCCCCGCATCTGACAGAGCTTCGAAACAGTACCGGTTACACGGTCTTTCTCGGAACAGGCCACGATGAAAGGCTCCTTTATCTTGATATGCGCGCGGCAAAGGGGCCCTTTCGGTTTTCATCCAACATCGGGACAATACGTCCCCTTCACTACGGTATGCTCGGAATAGTTATCATGGCCTATCTGCCCCGGAGCGAACAGGAAAAGATACTGGATGAGCAGCCCCTTGTACACCACGTTCCCAACTCCATAACAGACCGGGATCAGTTCAGTCTCATACTTGCAAAAACAAAGGAAAAAGGCTATCTCGTCGAAAAGGAGCTCGTGGTGGAAGGGTTCGCAGGCATAGCAGCACCTGTCAGAGATCACACAAGGCGGGTCGTAGCAGCCCTCGGTCTGGCCGTTCCGATAGTGGTGCTGGACGATCCGGTCAGAAGAAAGTCCCTCATAAAGGATGTCACTGCCACGGCAAACAGTATCTCCCACGACCTCGGTTATCTCAGCATTTAGAATTTCGGGCTCTTTATCTTATATATCTATGATCTAACAAGCGATCCGGATTTTTAATAAGCAAAAGGCCCCCTGCAGCTGAGCTGCAAGAAGCCTTTTGTTAAAGGGTTTGTCAACCCTAACGGACCTGATAGGGCATCCTGACTTCAAGTGCCTGGTAGGGGCACTCGATCTCGCAGGGCAGGCAGTACCAGCATGTCATGTTTGATTCAAATGACCTGCCGCAGCTAAGACACCGTTCAGCTTCCCTTTTCGCCTGCTCAGGGTCGAGGACCAGTTCGGTCTCAGCATCAAGACCCCGTTTTTCAACAGGCAGGCACGGGCTCTCCCCCCTGGCGCCTCCTGCGGCCCTTTCCGCTATGACTTCGTATCGTCTTGACAGGCCTCCTGCCTCGTACCTGTCCCGTTCGTACCAGAGCCCTTCACCTGAAAGATACCGGCCTGCGCTCATGCCGGCCTCCTTTCCGGAGGCAAAGGCCTCCACCACGGAGGAGGGCCCGCTTGCGCAGTCTCCGGCGATAAACACCTTTTCATTTTCAGGGGCCTGCCTTGTCACCGGATCGCATGAGAAACGCCCGGCTTGCATGTCGAAGAGATATTCCGGAAGCCCGCACACATCAGGGCTATGACCTATGGCAACGGCCGCGAGGTCCGTTTCCAGGCTGTGAAGACCGCAGGTTTCATCGATCTGAGGCGCGAAGTTACCCTCAGGATCAAACACGGTCAGGCACCGGTTAAACGACAGCCTGACGCTTCCCGCATCCGTTTTTTCAATGCCCCCCACGCCCCAGCAGTTTTCCACTCTGACCCCCAGCTCGCGGGCTTCTCTAAGTTCCTGTTCAAAGGCAGGCATCTCATTGGGGTTTTCAAGGCACACCATGACAACTTCGCGCGCGCCAGCGTGAACGCACGTTATTGCGGTATCAACGGCTGAATTGCCACCCCCTATGACCGCCACCCTCTTATAGGTAAAATCCTCGAGCCCGCCTGAAGCGGCCTTTGCCAGTATATCAAGCCCTGAAACGACCTGTTCCAGGTCCGCGCCCGGCACGTTCAGCCTCATTGAAGGGCCCGCCCCTGTCGCGATAACGATTGCGCCGTGCTCTTTTTCGAGTTGGGCCAATTCCATGTCCCTGCCTATGGCGCATTCCGTAACAAACTCCACACCCATATCCCTTAAAAGGTCCACAGCCTCCTCCACCTCGCGAACAGGAAGCCTGAAGCGGGGAAGGCCGTGCCGCAAGAGCCCGCCAGGCTTATCGGATGAGTCGTAAACGGTTACCTTGTGGCCCATTGAGCGCAGTTCATACGCAGCCATGAGACCGGCCGGGCCCGAGCCTATGACAGCGGCTGAAAGGCCTGTCTCAGCCATGATTTCCGGTCTTCTTCCTGTTACATCAGGATACCTCTCATCAAGATACCTCTTTAGCGCCCTTACCTGCACGGGCCCGTCGCCGATCGTCTTGCCCCTCTCGCATGCCGCCTCGCAGGGCCTCGAGCAGATCCTGCCCAGGATCTGCGAAAAGGGGGTGTGTTTTCTCAGTTCTTCCGCGGCCTCCTCTTCCTTTCCCATCGCGATAAGCCGGACATAGCCCTGACAGTTGATATCAAGAGGACAGGCCTGACGGCAGGGCGCTACGGACAGGCGCAGGTTGTCCATGATGCAGCGGTCGACGCAGGTTCCGCAGGCAATACATGAATTACGGTCGATTCTTATATTTATATCGCTAATCATCTTATTTCCCATCCTTTGCTTCATTTGCGAGCTTTTCAAGCGGCGCTCTGGTGCAGTTGATCTCCCCCGGGTCTTCCCCCCTCTTAAGCAGCATATGGCACAAGTAGTCCCGATCGTTTTTTTCCGGGTAATCGGATCGTCTGTGGGACGTGCCCCAGCGGCTCTCCTTACGCTCAAACGAGGCCGCGGCTGAAAGAGAGGCGCATTCTATAATGTTTTCGATCTCGTAGATCTTGCTCAGTTCGTGACCGTTTGCGGCGGAGGTTGTTTCAAAAAGTTCTTTTTTCAATTTCCCGGCCCACTCAAACCACCGCTTGAGTTTGTATTCATTCTTGATCCCGACCACATAGTCGCCGATCAGCCTGCGCACCTTGAATTCGATATCCCTGACGTTCAGTTCGCGGCCCGGGTCGGACCGGCTGTTTCTATTATTCACGGCCTCCTTGACCTTTGCGTCGTTTAACCCGGTCTGTTCCGGGTGGGCGGATATGAAACTTACAGCCTCTTCCGCTGCCACTTCACCGAATACCAGGGCGCCTGAGAGGTGCTGCTTCGGGACACAGGCCACGTCCCCTGCCGCGAAGAGTCCAGGCACGCCGGTCTGCGCCTTTTCGTTCACCCTCACTCCGCTCATACCGTGCCCCCCGCAGATCTGATGTTCGGTGGGCCACAGTTCGATATCCTTTTTCCTGAAATCTATGCCGCGGCCCTTGAAAAAGCGCTCCTGAACCGGCCGCTCCGTGGTAAAGAGGATACCCTCTATCTCCCGGATGACACTTTCATCCAGATGGCTCAGTTTCACGCGCACAGGCCCGCGTCCCTGCTCATGTGCCTCGTTCATGAGGCTCATGTTGTTTACCTCGTTTTCCATAATCACCCTGTTAAAGACATCCAGAACCTGCCCTCCTCGCGTCACGGTTATGGCAAGAAGCGGCATGTTGGCGTCCTTTATCAGCACCGGGCTCTGGGTGGACTCCATCCCGATGAGACCCGCCCCGGCCTTGTAGCACATCAGGAACCCGTCCCCGGTGTTTCCGGGAAAGTCAAAGACACCGTACAGGTAGCCCGAGTTTGGAAGGGTCAGACGTGCCTGTCCGCCTGAGGCCATGATCACGGCCTTTGCCCTGCACACCACTAACTCGCCCGTGCGCACGTTGAGACCGACCGCACCTGCGACCCTGCCGCCGTCCATGAGAAGATCAATTCCCATGACCCTGTTTACGGCCTTTGTTCCGGATTTAAAGACCCGTTCGGCCATCATGGTCTTGAGGTCGGGCTCCTGCATGGCGGTCTGGAAATTTCCCTTTACATGATATTTGAGGGTCCTGTAATTACCCGATGCGTCAAGGGGGAAGTAGACCCCCCACGATTCAAGCTTTTTGAGCAGTTCGTATGACCTCGCAGCCATTGTGTAGCTTGCAGGTTCGTCAAATACCCCCTGACATCCCAGGCCCACTGATTGTATATAGAGTTCGGGGGACGTGAGGTTGGGTATGGCGACTATGTTGAGGGCATCCATTCCGCGCGCAATGGAGCCGGAATACTTTATGTCTCCCTTGTCAAAGACAAGGACTTCCAGCTCAGGATTGAGCTCTTTGGCCCTGATCGCGGCCATGCACCCTGCGCTTCCTCCGCCGATTATCAACAGATCGGTCTGTCTGTAAAAAACTTTGTCCAAGGTCTCAGTCTTGTTCATTATCACCTCTCTACTTCCTTTTTATCTTTGGCCCACTTATTTTTAGGCACAAAAAACCTCATACCATGAGGTTCATCCACATGTTTTTTTCATACGGCCTGTAATCAAACTTCACTTCCAGATAACGTGCCATGAAAACCACCAGCCCTACGCTGACAACTAAGTCCTGATCGTTAAAATACACGGCCTTTCTTACCAGGATCGGAGCTTCAACGGCCGTTTCAAGGATTGCCGCCTCATCCTCCGAAAGCCTGCGGCTCGTAATTGAGTAGGTAACCTGTTTGGTCCTGGTGGTGCGGTTTGCGTCCAGCACTTCGGTAAGCATTTTTTCCGTCAGTGCCCTTTCAGTAAAAAGCCATGCTGAAGAAGGATCGACCGCCCTGTATTCGATGGCGAATTTCAGATCCTTGATTTTCTTGAGCCTGCTGACCAGATGAATTTTTTGGGCGGGCGCAAATTCCCCGGCCCATTCGGGCGGTTCACACTCCGACCTTGAAATAAGCTCATTTGAGATCTTTATGCCTTTTCCCCCAAGGGCGGGCTCCATGCCTCTGAAGGTCTCAACCACCCCGTTATTTACCGGCCGGCAGGTGAATGTGCCTTTTCCGTGGATCTTCTGCACGAGCCCGGCATGTTCCAGGTTTTCCACCGCCTTTCTTATTGTGGTGCGGCTTACCCCGAAATGCTCAATAAATTCCGGCTCACTCGGAAGACGCGTGCCTGGCACAATCTTTCTTTTTCTTATGAAATCCGCTATTGCCCTTTCCACCTGCCCGTAGATGGGGCTTTTGTCCCCGGCTGCAAGTCCCGGCATTGAATCCCATACTCTCATGATCCCCCCTCCCGAAAAAAGACAATCGCATAAATTCATGATGACGTCATGACGACATTATGTATTCGCACCCAGGTGGTGTCAAGGCAAATCCTGACATTTTTCCATTGGAGGGGAAAAAGCGTGAGGTGGGTTCTTTTCAAAAGGAAGCCTTTCGCGCGGGTTGAAAGGCCTTTAAAAAGCCTGAAAGGCGCTTTTGACCTGAACAGGTCGGGATGAACTCCAGTATGATCTTGATCAATGGTTGGGAAAATACAATCAGCGCCGGCCACATCAAGGCAAACGATGTCAGGGCAAAACTCCAATGGAGACTTTCATGGAAAATTTGCCCTTGGCAAAAGAGAAAATATTGGATAATAGAGTTGATGCCTGTCTGACACCTGCAGCTTAGTCGGACAACAGCCTCAGAAAGGGTATGTGTCAGATTACATCCTGGCTACTACACTTAAATGTTTCAGCAGGCGTCATCTTTTTTGTCATTGAAGAAAAACAGATAACCAAGCAAGGCCACCAGGCCCATACCGGCTATGGAAATATAGACCCATTTCAGGCTTGAAAAGGCAACAACGGAGGTTGCTATCATAGGTCCCAGTGCATTTCCCGCAAATCTGCTTGAATTCAAAAATCCCAATACCCGTCCGTCCGATTCCGAGGCAAAAGATGAAAAAACCAACGGCACAACAGCCGCTATCGCAGCCGTTTGAAGCATACGAAGGGTAACAAAACTTGTGAGCCCTAAACTCAATGACAGCAATGATTGGAAGATCGCCCCCAGGATACCCGCTATAAAAATAAGCCTGTAAACCGGTATTTTTGAAGACAATCTGCACAGCAAGAAAGTGCCTGCAACAGCCGTTGCCGTATACAGCATCACAATCAGACCGGCTGAATTTACCGCCGCACCCTGTTCCATATGGAATCCCTTGAAAACATCCGGAAGGATGCTGGGCAGAAACATTAACTGGACCGTTGCGGTAAAACAAAGCCCCCATCCGATGAGAGTCTTTTTGTCCATTACACGTTTTTTAACTGCAGAGGCCTTACTTGATTCATCCGTAGCTTCCTTTACATAGAAAAAACAGAAGACCAGAGTCACAAATACCAGACCGGAGGCGCTGATAAACGCGCCTTCGTAACCCAGCATGGTGGCAGCCAATGCGCCTATCGGAGGACCGATCAACTGTCCCAGTGTCAGGGAATTTTGATACAGGCCTATATCTCTTGACACCCACTGTCTGGATGACGACGAAGAGACAATAATCAGGCCGATGGTAGAAATACCGCCCAATATCCCCTGCATGATTCGAAGCACAAGAAGAACCGGAAGACTTGATACAAACCCCATCAACAGAATTATAACGGCATGGGAAAGCAGGCCCGCCATAAAAAGGCCTTTGGGACTGAGACCGGAGGCTAACGACCCCCAAAAGGTGGACGCAATAGCCGCGGCAAAGCCCGGTGCCCCCATGATAACTCCCGTCCATATAAGCGTTTCCGCAGATGAGCAGGGGCTGATATCGTGAATGAAAAAGGGGAGGAAAACCATAACGAAATTGAAAGAAAAGGCTATGCCGAACTGGGAGAGACAAATGAAGAGAACGTTTCGATAGTTTCTTTGATTCATATCATTACATGACAGGTTTGCAGATGGTTTCATGGATGCCGAGTGAGCCTAACTTAGTAGAGGGGGCACCAGTGACAACTCAAGCCTTATGCGCCCCGGAGATTTCCCCCGTCGCAGGCCGTTAAAATAATCACCGGACAAACCATTGTTTTCTGCCCAAAGGTTCGAAAAGAGACAAGCCACGGCCCGGGAACTTTTGTGCCGTAAGGCTCTATTGTATCAGATAAAATCTTCAATATAAATTTCCTAGTGCAGGCCTGCCGGCATATTCAAACCCCATACCAGGCGGGCTGCGGTGCAATTTCTGATTGAGCTGTCTTTTGTTCATATCAGATTTTTATGAGAAAAGAAAATTCGTATATTAATTGCCCAATTTTATTTTTGCTCCTATTGCTCAATCTGTCATTCATAGAGTTCAAACAGAAACGGATGGGATTCGGAAAGGCATCTGGAGAAAAAAGATCCGATGAGTTAATTCGGTTTCGGAAGAGGGCCCGAGATCTCAAAAAGGAGTCTTTGGCCAAGTGGTTTGGTTTTCCAGATGAAACTGAAATTCGGAGAGCCTGGTTGCGATCAAACAGTCTTGAATTATTCCGGAATCTCGGCAAATTCAAAAATAGCGGAAACAGATTTAATTTCAGCTATTATGGTTCGACCGAATACAACGGGACACAGATTGCTTGCCAACAAAGGCATTCCAGGTGTTTTTAAAACCTGTTATTAGGTCTTCCAATGAGTCCTGTGCCCGCTTAAAATGGGTAAACACCTTTCCATAGCATTTATCACAACGTTGGCAACAGCTGTGATATCCAGCAACAACCACCTGTTTTCCCTCCATCAGTAGGCCAAAAGATGAAGTCGTGCCTTCTGTGATAAGCTTAATTATTGTTGACGTTTTATTGACGAGAAAAAACCAGGGTTGGTGCTTGATCTTTACATATATAAGGGTTAACCAAACCTGTGACAAGAAAGTACTATTGAAGTATCCTTCTGAAAACTAAGTTTCTAGACAAAGGGGAGTCGGGTCGCCTCTTCCTTATAGTGCATGAATTGACTACGGCGATTGCCTGCCGATATCACTTCCGTTATTTTTTTGGTCTCTCTCGTAAACCCTAGCTCTTTCATCGCTGCGGTTTCTCTGTACATCCCTGCCAGTATCATTTACTTCTTTTTTTTGAACCTTTTTCCTATCATCACTGCGTTTCCCTTGTGCATTCCTAACGGTATTATTCACTTCTTTTCTTTGAATACGACCTTTATAACCTTTTTGCTCTGTTTCATTAATCCTGCCCCTATTATTTCTCCTCTGTATTTCCTGTGTCTTATTTCTTTTATCTTTCTGATCTCTTACGTTAATCCTACTTCTGTTTTCTTCCTGGACTCTTACATTTCTCTTGCTTTTAAACTTCAATCCCTTTGGATAATGATTTCTTGGAAGATCTATCCAGCGTCCGCTCTTTGACCTTGAGTAGTACCATCGGTCACCATGGTAATAATAGTAAAACCCTCCATATGTGTAATAGGAGTATGGGTCTACCGATTCAACAGTTACCGGAAGAGGTGGTGCAATGGCTACATAGGAACCACGATGCCCTACTGTCGTAACGCATGATACACTCATAAAGGCCATGACAATGATAATAAGAAATCGCTTTTTCATGTTATCCCTCATTTGTATGATCTAATCATGTGGCTATGGTGATGTTTTCTGTGCCCTGCTATACCATTTATTTTAAAAGCAAGACATATGCCGAATTGTCTTAATTAGAGGGTAACAGTCTGAATTATCTATAAATCCTATGACAATCTATCAAATGAAATATTCATCAGAAGCTGAGAGATCGGCAAGAAATGTCGAATCAAAGATTTTTTCGACAGGGTGACAGCGATTCTGTTTAACAAAAATTTTATTGAAGGAAGTGCTCAGTTGAGATATTATTTTTACTCATCCTGAGAGGAACTGACTGACATTATGTTGTTGAGATTTATTGTAGTAGCTAAGATATGATCTGACACATACCCTTTCTGAGGCTGTTATCCGACTAGGCCGCAAGCGCCAGACGGTCTTCACCTTTCACATCCACATTTTTTACTATCCCGCAAAAAATCTTTCCACAGAATGCTTAGATCTATATTTTATCCTAAATGAAGTTGTCTTCCTTATGTTTACTTGAAATAGCACCAGCAAGATCATCTAGGGCTTTAAAATCATTTTCTGAGGGAACGCCCCTGCACAAAACAGGCTTCAGCACCTCAGCTTTCAAATCAGGGGTCATTCCGGCAAGAGTCTCTACCGTTTTTCCACCCCATCCATATGAGCTTATAATAGATAGAAACTTTGTCCTAGGTCTTATCTGTATCACTGTTTGAGGAACACATCTCGATCAGCAATGCGGCCACCGCCGGATAAAGGCCCTGGCAGTGCCTGCTCATAAAGATGGTTTTCCGTCTCCGGCAATACAGCGACTTCGGGAGATGGTTGGAGAGGAGAATCAGGCTCCGGTTGCGGCGCAGGGAAAGAAGGGCCGGTGTTTGATGGACTTTCTCCGTGAACAGCCGGATCGCACGTGAACTGAGGATCAAGGACAAGCGCCCTCTCTTGCCAGGCGGGAAATTCAGCGGTCCGGGGATGGGCCAGGTCCTTGCGATATAGAAAGGCCCCGGGAAAATGGACGGTTACAAAAGGCGGAAAAAATTCATTCGAGACCTCGCAGGGGCTCACGATCAGCCATCCTCAGTCCACGAGTGCGTCATAGAGTTTTCTTATCACCGAACGGGCGCGCCCGGCTTCAAAATACATGATAACGTTGCGGCAGAAAATGAGATCCATGGCATTTGTGTTGCCGGCAAGCGAGGGGTATGAATCTTCCGCCAGGTTCAGATACGAGAAGTCGACCATCTTCTTGATCAAAGGGACGATCCTGTTCAGCGAGTCTTTGTCTTTAATAAAGTAACTCCTGATCCACATCGGGGCCTCCCGGAACGACCATTAGCTGTAAACGCCGTTTTCGGCCCTTTTCAAAAAATCCGGGTTGATATCGGTGGCGAGGATGGTAATGTTCCAGTCTTCGAGGTCGGAAATCAGTTTATGGAGCAGGATGGCGATAGAGTAAGCTTCCTCGCCGGAAGCGCAGCCTGCGCTCCATAACCGCAAATGCCTGGAGGCGCGACGTTTGCTGACCAGCCCGGAAATGATTTCTTCTTCCATGACTTTAAACAAGGTTGCTGTCCCGGAAAAAGCAGGTCTCTCCGACCGTGAGGTGACTCGCCAAAACCTCGATCTGGCGCCGGGACAAAGATGAGGAGAGAAGCCAGGTTAAACACGCCTCCGTGTCCGTGAAATCAAACTCCCGCGCCGTTAAACCAAAACGCGCACGCATGTTGACAACCGGAACAACCCGGCCCTGCCAATTCACGACTCCCACTACGATCTCCGGCGCTTTGGGCAACAAAGTGATTTCCGCCGCTCGCACGACTTTCTCCACCACGGACAGATAGCATAGCCTTGAGCATCAAGCCTGAACACCATAAGCTGGTTTTTATTTATTATAGTTATGACGATTTTCCTCCATCTATCAAAAAAGATGCCTTCATTCAGTCCTGGGCTTAACGGGTGCCGTGAAGCAAGGGGTGAACCGCATGTATCAGAGGTTCCATTTCAATTGGTTTTGCAACAAGTGCGATGGGGCCGTAAAGCATGGCCTCTATCGTAAGGTCGCTGTCCGGACAGCCGGTGATTACAGTGACCGGCAATCACTCTTTCTCATCCTCGATCACCTCATGTAACACCTTGCTCAATGACAGGGATTCAAATGGTTTGGGCATCATACCCTTAAAGCCGTATTCCTGAAAATTGGCCAGGACCGGGTCATCTGAATAACCGCTGGAGACGATGGCCTTTACTTCAGGATCTATCTCTATCAATTTATTAATGGCTACCTTTCCCCCCATCCCGCCGGGTATGGTCAGGTCCAGGATAACTGCATCATAGGGCATTCCGGATTCCATGGCCGCCTTATACATCTCAATCGCTTCAATGCCGTCCCTTGCAAATTCCGATTCATAGCCAAGGTTGTTCAACATCCTCCCGACCAATTTTCTTATTGACTCTTCATCATCCATCACAAGGATCCTGCCATGGCCGGTTATCAGAAGGTCTTCTTCTTTTTCAGGGACTATTTTGTCGCAAGCAGGCAAATAGATGTGAAATGTCGTACCCGCCCCCGGCCGGGATTCCACCGAGATGTACCCGTCGTGCTTCTTGATGATGGAATAGGTCGTGGCAAGCCCGAGACCGCTGCCCCCATACTTTGTCTTTAAATAAGGGTCAAATATCCTTACAAGATGCTTTTCAGGTATACCTGCTCCCTGATCTTTAATGGATATCCTGATGTATCTGCCCGGCTTGAGGGGCAGCCCGTGTCCATCATCTATTATTAGATTTTCCGCCGCGACCCGAATGATTCCCCCTTCCGGCATCGACTGGTTTGCGTTGATAACAATATTATTGATGCCCTGGCTGATCTGTCCCAAGTCGACCTCAGCCGGCCAGAGGTCTTCTGCTATCGAATACTCGCACCTGGATTTTGAACCTCTTAAAACAAGGAGAGATGATTCCTTGATAACGTCTTTAATCGAGACAGTTTCCTTTAGCGGCGCTCCTCCTTTGGCAAAGGTCAATAACTGCCCGGTCAGTTTCTGCGCACTTGTTGAAGCCGCCTCTGCATCATTTAACAGATCAAATATATCATCTTCAGGTGTTACCTGATTCTTGGCTAAGGAAATATTGCCGAGAATCGCTGTTAGAATGTTGTTGAAATCATGGGCGATACCCCCTGCAAGCATCCCAATGGATTCAAGCTTTTGGGCCTTTAAAAGATCCTCTTCCATCCTCTTGCGCTCTGTTATGTCGCTATAAGCTATTATCACCCCATAGCCTTCCAGCGGAATGGGAACAGCGGTTACATTGATCCAGATGACATCCGCTTCTCCCTTGACAATACCCATTTCGACATTCTCAATCAGGTGATTTTCCTTCAGTGCCCTGACACTGGCGTACTCGTATGCCGGCATGGGAGAGCCGTCGGGCCGGATGATGCGCCACTCCAGGCCGTCAATCTTTCTTTTGCCATATTCTTGCCGCGGCAGTTCCAACAGCCGCCCTCCCTCTTTATTCATTTCCAAAATGTTCCCAGCCTTATCCGATACGGTAATTCCTATAGGTAATGATTCGAATAGCGTTTGATATTTTATCAGGTTGACCTTGAGCACCTCCTCCGCCCGCTTGAGATTGGAGATATCGCTGACCGCCGCTCTGATCTGCCTTAAATCGTCACCCTCGTTTTTTATGACGGTGCATTCCATACGGGCATAAAACTCACGGCCGTCATTTCTCACAAGCCGCAGCTCACAGGACCGGGATGTCTCCGTTTCCAGAAGGCGCTGCCGATACTTATAGAAAATGTCCTTGTCTTCTCTCAGAACAAAGCGAGAGAAAGGCTTTCCAATCAAGGCACTCCGCTCTATCCCCGTCATGGAGGCACCGGTCAGATTGACCTCCTCGATGATCTCCTTTTCACTCACTGTAAAATAGCCGACCGGCGCAAAGTCATACAGATGAGAATACTTGTCCCGTGTTCGTTCAAGTTCACCCTGGATGCGGCGGAGTTCATCGTTCTGCATTTCTAACTCGATCTGATGAACCTGAAGCTCGTGGATGAGGGTTGTCATCTTTTCGGGTGACACTCCGGAGAAATCCTCGCTGCCGCCGAGCGCTTCTTTCAGCTTTTCCTCGGCTCGTTGCCTGAACTCAAGATCTCCCTGATTTTCCTTCGCTTTTAATTTCTTCGTATCCATCTCCCTCTTCTCCCAATCGACAATTCACGCAAGATCCCGTTCCGTGGTCGCAATTTCAATGGGCCGACCGCTCTCATCCGTTAAAACAGTACCGGTCAACCATACATCCAGTATTTCCCCGGCCTTTGTCTTTCGCCGGGTCTTAAATGACTTTATGGGTTCACCCCTCGTCAGTTTTTCAACGGCCGATTTAAACTCGCTCTGCTTATCCTCCGGGACAAGTTCGCTGATGTTCATCTTGAGGGCCTCGGCTTCGGTCCAGCCATACATGTGCTGCGCACCCCTGTTCCAGGCCAGAATCTTGCCCTCAAAATCCAGTACTATAACGGCATCATTGGAATCCTCCAAAACAGTGGCCAATCTTCTGATTTTATCCGCCTGCTTGATCTTGTGCACATCAACAAAGGTCATCACCACTCCTTCAATGACATTTTCGGAGGTCCGGTACGGCATGACCCTCATGGCATACCAGATAAGATCCTTTGTCAGGACGTCCATCTCCAGGGTATTGAGGTCTTTGAGGACCTTTCCGGCCAGGTCGATAAGATCGACATCCGGAAAGCTTGTTTTAAGGTCACTGAGAGGCCTGCCGATATCGGTCTGAATCAAACTGATTATATTTGCTGCGGCAGGGGTGTAACGTTTGATATAGAGGTCGGTATCCAGGAATATAGACGCAATTTCAGTTGCGGCCAACAGGTTGTTCATGTCGTCATTAGCCCTGGAAAATTCATCCACCTTGTTTTCAAGTTCCGCATTCACTGTGGCCAATTCCTCATTGGTGGATTGAAGCTCTTCCTTGGAGGTCTCCAGCTCTTCGTTGGTGCTTTGAAGTTCCTCGTTGACCGATTGCAGCTCTTCATTTGCTGATTTAAGCTCCTCATTGGAGGTTTCCATCTCCTCGATGGTTGCCTGAAGATATTCCCGGGTCGATTGTAGTTCCTGCTCAAGGCTTTGCAGGGCAGTATCCTGTTTGTTAAGTTTTAACGTGCCGGTCTTTTTTCCACCCGCTGCCTTTACCGGTGTTTTATCATCAAACATGACGAGCATAAATCCCGGGGGCAAACCTTTATCTGTCATCTGTTTAACGGATATGTCGACAATACAGAACGCACCGTCATAGTTGACGCGAACGCCCTTGCAGAAAGCGTTCGTTTTTTTCCGGACCGCTTTGTGAAGCGCTGTGGTCAGCGGATGTTTAAGGTCCGCGCGCGCCATGCTCAGGATATTAAAGCTGGGTTTGCCCGTGGGCGGGATCAAGTACCTGTCCGTCTTACCCACAAAATGCAGAATTTCATATTTATCATCGATCAGAACACCGGCGAGCGCATATTGATCGAAGATTGCCCTTTCGACCATTGCCTGGACGGTACTGGTTGCCGGTAGCTTATCTTTTACATCGGATTCGACTTTTTGCTGAACGCTGTAATTGATTTCAGCGGGATGAGAAACGCCAGTTCCCGCAAAGCCTTTTTTTCGTTCAAATAGTTTCCATCTAGAATTTAATGGCTGAAAAAGGTCCGTATGTTCACCGATGCTTTCTGATGTTCCCAGAAACAGAATCCCGCCGGGGTTCAGGGTATAATGAAACAGGGGGATGATCTTTTTCTGCAGGACACCGTCCATATAGATCATCAGATTGCGGCAGCTCACCAGGTCCAGCCTGGAAAAGGGTGGATCCTTAACGATATTTTGAAGCGAAAAGACGACCATGTCGCGGAGCTCTTTTTTGACCTTTAAAACACCCGGCTCTTTTATGAAAAAGCGGTTTAATCGCTCCTGGGAAACATCCGCGCCGATACTCTCAGGATAGATCCCCTTGCGGGCAGTGTCCAGGGCATCCGTATCGATATCCGTGGCAAAGATTTGAACATTGAAATGTTTTTTGACCTTATCCATAGCTTCGCAAAGGATCACGCCTAACGAGTAGGCCTCTTCACCGGTAGAGCAACCCGTAACCCAGAAACGGATCGCCGTATCAGGCTCTTTCGCGCTCAATAACTCCGGCAGCACCTTTTGCGCAAGCATGTCATAAGCTTCCGGGTCCCTGAAGAAGCTGGTTACCCCGATGACCAGATTTTTAAAGAGCACGTCTATTTCCGCACGATTTTTCTGGAGATAAAGGATGTAATCTGACAGCGTTGTTATCTGGTGGACCGCCAGGCGGCGTTCAATCCGCCGTGCAATGGTGTTAGCCTTGTAATGGGAAAAGTCGTGGCCGGTTGCGCTGCGGATAAGCGCAAAAATCTTCTGTATCTGGTTTTTAACCGGCGGTTCCGCTAATTTGATCTTATCCAGTGACTCAAGAAAAGGGTGCTTGGCGTAATGGATCAGCGTTTCCGGCATCTTTTCGACCGGAAGAATGAAATCGACCAGTCCGGTCTCAATGGCGCTTCTGGGCATGCCGTCATATTTTGCCGTATCCGGCCGCTGGACCATAACCATGCCGCCTTCACCCTTGATCGCCTTGATCCCCAGGGTTCCGTCCGAGGCAGTTCCCGACATAATGATGCCGATAGCCTTTTCACCCCGGTCTTCCGAAAGCGACCTGAAAAAGAAATCAACCGGCATGTTGATCGCACTGGTTTTTACCGGTTCCATCAGATGAAGACGGAGGTTAAAAACGGCCACGTTCTTGCCCGGCGGATTCAGATAGACATGGTTGGGTTCAAGCTTTGCGCCGTTTTCAATCTGCTCGACCGTCATCCGGGTGTGTTTATCCACGAGCGATGCCATAATGCTTTTGTGTTTCGGGCTTAAATGCTGGATGACCACAAATGCCATGTTGCTGTCCGGCGGCATGATGGAAAAGAACGCATTGAGGGTCTCCAGTCCACCGGCTGAGGCGCCGATACCGACGATCGGGAAGCTGATGCCTTGTTCCGGTTTTTTCTTCTGTTTAGTCTTTTTCAAAGAATTCTCTCTGGCGGGCGGCGCTTTTTTCTTTTTTGTCGGCATGGTCATTGCCTTTATATTTGAATGGATATGGATGAGAAAGAATCAGAATATGGACTTAAATATGGCTTCTAAAACTCACGCTTGCTTGCATAGACAGAAAGTATTTTCTGTCAGATTTATTCTTGCTTATATTTTTAGTATCCATAACAATAGCCGATCCGACCTGCGGACGTAAAAACATTTGATAAACCTTAAACAAAATGGAGGTTCCATCATAAAAATTGCCCAAAGTGTCACACATTTTTTCAATTACCAAAGGCTGAATGTTAAAAAAAAATACGTTGAGGAATTATGAATTCATCCTCAGCAATTTCCAAAACCACTTTGACGATATAGAGCTTTCATCCATCACATCCGAAGACATCCTGGATTTCATGTCTATGGTGTCCGATGGAACCAAACAGAACACCAAGAAATTAAGATTTACGCTCCTGCCTGTCTTTTTCAATTTTGTCAAAAATTCGCTTGATCCTGATTTCCAAAACCCTTGTGACAACCCAGCGTTACATAAATTGTTCAGGGCCGGGAAATCAATCCAGCTTAATATCCTGGAAAAGGACGTGATCGATGAAATCATTTTCAGAACACAAAATCCCAGGAACCCTCTTTTGCTCGAACTCATGGCCCGTGGTTGTATGAGGATCGGCGAGGTCCTGAACCTTACCCCGATGAATATCGAAGACCGAAAAGCCATTATCCAAGACCCTAAAAGCGGCACAAAGGCCGAGGCGGCTTTCCTGCCACAGAAAGTGGTAGACCGGCTTAAAAAATACGTCCGCGAAAATGAGATTAAACCGAATGCCAGGATTTTTCCGATAACATACGCTGCAGCCAGACTTGTCGTGCAGACTTGTCGTGAAAAAGGCCTGCAATCTGGTTTGCATCCACCTCAAACCGCATGATCTGCGCAGGCACGCTGCCACGTATGCATCACGATCCGGTACGCCACTTGAAATCGTTTCAAAGGTGTTGCTGCGTCATTCGAACTTCTCAACAACCCAGGTTTATCTGGAAAAAGTCAGCGATATTTTTTCCAAATTTTATATCCGTCGGGACTTTTGCCGTCATGCCTGCTTCTCAAAATTAAAATTTTTATCCTGTACGACTGTTTTACAGGCGTTCACCACGGCCGGATCGTAAAACCGTCCGCGGTTCTTCAGTATTTCACCCATGGCCGCATCCATCCCCAGTGCGGGCCTGTACGGCCTGTGGGATGACATGGCCTCCACCACATCGGCAACCGCCAGCACTTTGGCTTCAATCAGAATCTCCTCGGCGTCAAGCTTGAGGGGGTAGCCGGAGCCGTCTTCCCGTTCATGATGCTGGTATACCATTTGGGCGATGGGCCAGGGAAAGTCAATCGTTTTCACCAGATCATAACCGACCTGCGGATGCATTTTTATCAGGCCGAATTCAAATTCATTGATGCGGCCGGGTTTGCTCAAGATTTCAGCCGGCACCGCAATCTTGCCGATATCATGAATAACGCCCCCCATTGCGATCCCTTTTATCTCGCTTGCCGACAGTCCCATTTCTGTGGCTATTTCACAGGCCAGCATGGCCACCCGGCGCTGGTGCCCGGCAGTATAGGGATCCCGTATTTCTACCGCCGCCCCGATGACCTGAATCGTCGCATCCATGTTTTTGCGCAAATTATCCATGGTTAACTGAAGTGCTTCCGTTCTCTCTTTAACCTGATTTTCAAGATCCTCCTGCCGGCTGCGGTTTTGTATTTCAAGTTTTCGGCGGCGCAGCGCGCTGGAAATGTTAATCATCAACTCAGACGCGTTGACCGGCTTGATCATATAACCGTAAGCGCCAATTTCCAGAGCAGAGGTAACGATATCCGGATTATCAGTTCCGCTTATCATGATCAGTGCTGTATCAGGATATTCAGCGACGATATGTCTCGCCAGCCCGATACCGGATTCGCCTGGCATGTTGACATCGCTGATGACCACATCGAACGGATGTTCCGTCAGGATTTTGCGTGCCTCAACTGCATCAGCCGCCTCGCTGCATTTATAACCCTTTGAGGTCGCCACTATACGGCAGAGCAACTTTCGCACTTGGGCATCATCATCGATTACTAAAATACCTGTTTTTTCAGGAACTTTGGCGCTCAATTTTAAAAGCCTCCTTTTAAATTAATAGTGGATATACCAAACCCGTACTTTCACATTCTTGCAGTCATAACAAAATTGAAAATTTTCCCATCTTTTCGCTTTTTCAATTCTCCAGGATTCAATTCTTATCACCCTTCAATCACCCCCAGTTGAATATTCTAAAGATTCAACCGGGCAGGCAATCAATCCTTCCCTTTCCCCTTGAGCA
>Ga0272443_10003432_pt1 | contig 18659 bp, 16 predicted proteins | sample SSMAcet12_FD_193581 | JGI IMG/M metagenome (GOLD analysis project Ga0272443, IMG submission 193581) | Marine sediment archaeal communities from Little Sippewissett salt marsh, Falmouth, MA, United States - SSM-Acet-12 | ecosystem: Environmental > Aquatic > Marine > Wetlands > Sediment ... | reverse complement strand
CAAGAACCTCCCCCACGCCTACCTGGCCAGGCTCTACAACAGCCTCGGCGAGCCCGACCGGGCCCTGGAGATCTCCAACGAGGGCCTGGAGCTGGCGGGCACCGGCACCGAGCGCGCCGGACTCGTTTGCACGAAGGCCAAGGCCTACGAGCACAAGGGCGACTACGAGCGCGCCCTGGAGCTCTTCGAGGAAGTCCTGGACGATCCCGTCTGGGGCAACTACGCCAGCCGGCAGGCCGAGCGGCAGGAGAACCTGATCCGCATCCGGGAGGCGCGCGAGGGCCAGTAGGCTCCACCGCGGGAAGGCGGAAGAACCCGTGCGCCTCAGTCTCCTCCTGGCGCTGCGGCACCTGAGCGACCCCCGCCGCAGCCGGGCCCTGACGATGACGGGCCTGGTGGCGGCGGGGGGAATTTGCGTTGGCGTCCTCGCCCTGACCGTCTTCCTCTCCGTCATGAACGGCATGGAGCGCGAGCTGGCCTCCCTGATCCAGGACGGCGAGGCCCACGTGGAGCTGCGTCCGGGCGGCGCCGGCGCCATCGCGCGGGCGGCGCCGGTCCTCGATCTCGTGGCGGCCCAGCCGGGCGTGGCGGCGGCGGCGCCCTTCGTCCGCTCGGAGCTGCTCCTGGCGCGGCGCGGCCCCGACGGTCGGCGGCGCATGGAGACGGCGACCATCACCGGCATCGATCCGGCGCGGGAGGCCCGCGCCACGGAGATCCTGGGCTGGATCGAGCCGCGCTTCTCCGGCTTCTCGCCGGCCGAGGGCTGGATCCTCGAGGGCGACGCGGGGCCCCTGCCCGGGATCGTCCTCGGTATCGAGCTGGCCAAGGAGCTGGGCGCGGGTCTGGGCGACCGCGTGCGCCTGGTGGTGCCCGACGCGGCCACGGCGCGGGCCGGCGCCCTCGACTCCCTGCGCGGGCGCGAGACCTGGCGGCACGTCGTCGGCCTCGTGGACGGCCGGCTCTACGAGTTCAACGCCACGCGCGTCTTCGGCGACCTGGAATCCACGGCCGCCTTCCTGCACGTGGACGGCGAGGCCCAGGGCGTCGCCGTCCGCTGCGACGATCCCGAGGCCGCCGGCCGCGTGGCGGGGGCGCTGCTGGCCCTGCCCGAACTGGCCGGCTGGCGCGCCGAGACCTGGCAGGACCGCAACCGCGTCCTGTTCGAGGCCATGGGCCGGGAGAAGGCCCTCATGTACCTCTTCCTGCTGCTCACCGTCGCCGTCGCCAGCCTCGGCATCGTCGGCGCCATGACCCTCATGGTCAGCGAGAAGCGCGCGGAGATCGGCATCCTGCGAACCCTCGGCATGAGCCGCCGGGCGGTGATGGGCGTCATCGTGCTCGAGGGCTGGCTCGTGGGCCTGTCCGGCGTCGCCGCGGGCATGCTGGGCGGACTGGGCCTCGGATCATGGCTCCAGCGCCATCCCCTGCGCATCCCGTGGGACCTGTTCATCATGGACACGGTGCCCGTGGTCCTGAATCCCGTTGACTTCCTCTGGGTGGGATCGCTTACCTTGGGCGTCTGCCTGCTGGCCACCCTGTATCCCGGCTGGGAGGCGGCCCGCATGGATCCCATCCAGGCCATCCGCAGCGTCTGATTCCCGCCAGCGACCGCGAAGGGAGCGCCCTTGGGCATCGACTACGTGATCCCCCGACCCTGCGAGAACCGGGAACAGCTCGGCGAGCCCGGCCTGCGCCGCTGGACCTTCCTCTACATGATCCACAAGTACCTGCGGGATCACCCCGAGCTGTCGAGCAAGGACCTCAGCGAGAAGCGCTGGCGCATGCCCGCCATCCGGGGCCTGGAGGTGGAGGAGCAGGACTTCGGTTTCGAAGACGTGGCGCGGGTCGGGCGCGAGATCGGGCGGCTCATCCGGCGCTGCCGCGACTGCCCGGCCAACATGGATCCCCAGGCCGACGAGTTCGGTTGCGTCGGGCGCATCAACTACCCCCTGCGGGGCTGCTTCGAGGAGCTGATCGCCGAGCGCCTGCAGAAGGTCATGGACCGCCTCGGGCAGGAGGAGTGGCCGACCCTCCTCAATCTCATCCTGCGCAGCGACAGCCCCTTCGACGGCCAGGTCATCGCCAGCATGCGGCGGACCACGCTGCGACAGAACTCCCGCCTGCTCGAGCGGGCCGAGTCCGTCCGCTTCGAGCGCGCGGGCGACGGCATCAGCACCGACCACATCCTCCACGCCCTGGTGGGCATGAACTCCGAGCGCGCGGAGCGCACCGGCTACGGCCGCGAGTTCCCGCGGGAGCTGCTGAGCATCTACCTGGATTTCCTCTCGGGCATCCTCTACGCGGGGATGAGCGAGGAGCGCGTGCTGAGCCTCTCGCGGGAGTGCAGCACCTACCTCCAGTTCCGCTGGATGCACCGCGCCCTGCGGGTCGCCTACAAGCTGGGCGCCCCCGTCCTGATCAGCTGAGGCGGCCGCCTAGATCTCGTGGGGAAGGAACTCGACGGGGCTGAGGAAGTAGCGCCCCGGCGGATAGTAGAGGAAGTTGCTCACCCGCGCCGTGTAGAGGCAGGCGAAGTCCCGCATCTGGTCGCCGAAGCGGCTCAATTCGCCGTCCACCTTGCACAGGGATCCCCACCAGGGGTTGTAGCGGCGGCGGATCTCCTCCTCCAGCTCGTTGATTCGCAGCATATTGCGCGTGAGGCGCGCGCCCAGCTCCTTCTCCTCGGCGCTGAAGCCCCCCCGGGGCTCAGGAGCCCCCACCGCCGCTGCCCGCTCCTGGCGGCGGCGCAGCCGCGCGACGCGGGCGAGCAGGTCGGAGTTCTCCATCTCGAGCTGGTCGATGACGGCGCGCAGTTCCTCGCTGCCCAGGGCCACGCGGATCTCGTGCTCCAGCTCCTCGACGATCATGACCGTGCGCCAGCCGCTGCTCTTCTTGGAGCGCAGGATGTCGCCGAAGATGTGGTCGCCCACGTAGAGGACCTCGTCGCCGCGGGCGCCGAGCTTCTCCTCCAGGAGACGGACGTTGCCCCCCGAGAAGCAGGGCACCGAGTGATCCGCCACCTCCAGGCGCTTCCAGGGGATGCCCTCCTGGAAGAAGCCGGGCTTGTGGGAGTCGGTGACGATCAGGTCGAAGAAGGACCACCAGGAGCGGTCCCGCTCGCCGTCGTTCATGACCCAGCGCAGGACCCAGTCGGTGTACGCGTAGTCGGAGTTCGTGAGCAGGAAGAGCCGCTTGCCCTCGCCGCGGAACTTGTCGAGGGTGGCCACCAGGCGGGGATCGCGCAGGAAGCACTCGCCGAGGCGCTCGCGGAAGACGCTCTTGAGGCTGCCGTCCTTGTGCACCAGGTCAACGCAGGTGCGGATGTCCGTGAAGGCCTGGCGGTAGGTGAGGCCGGGCGGCCAGCCCATGGCCTCCAGGGCCTCGACGACGCTGGCGTAGAGGGCGATCTCCGGCAGCCCGAAGAGGGTGTCGCTGCTCCAGAAGCGCGAGCTGGAGAGCTGCATGGGCTCCGAGGTGTAAAGCCCCTTGCGCGTCTCCTTGTCCAGGGCCTTGAAGCCGTGATAGGCCACCGCCACGTAGTGGAAGCGGTCCATCTTGAGGATGTTGCCCTCCTCCTTGTCCACCACCAGGCCGCGGATGCCGAAGTCGGGATCGTAGCGCGTGTCCAGCAGCGCGCGCGGGTAGCCCTTCTCGCGGACGAGGGCCTGCAGGGACAGGTCGAAGGCCAGGGCCTCGATGAAGTTGCGGTTGTAGAGGGCGAGGGTGTGGTCCATGTCGAAGCCCACCCACCGGATGCTGCTCATGCGCAGGTTCCGGTTGACGAAGATCCGGTGCTGCTTCTCGATGAACTGCTCGTAGAAGTGAGGCTGGACCGCCGTCCGGTCCTGATCCGATTCCCGGGTCTTGTCGCTCATGGCACCATGATTAGCAGTGGGGAAAGCCCCTGGCAACGGCTGTCGCCATCGTTTCCGGAAACTCCCCACGACGCATAATCCTTGCCAATGGCACCGGCGCCGCCGGTCGGCGTGCCGGGCCGGCTTGACGCGCCTCCCTCCGGGCCGGTAAAATTAAGGTCGATCGAACGCATCACACGGCCCCCCGTCGCGGCCACTCCACCCTGGACAACCATGAAGCTGCTGCTGACACCCATCCTCGCTCTCGTATTGTCCCTCGGCCTCCAGCCCGCCGGCTCATGGCGCGGCGAGGGCGGCGGCATGGCCCGTCCCGCTCCCCTGAGCGAGCGGGGCGCCCCCGCCTGGGACCGGGTGGACGAGTGGCTGGGCCTCGGCGCGCGGAACGTCTACCCGGTGACGGTGACGGGCTACTCCAGCACGAGGGACCAGTGCGACGACGATCCCCTGATCACGGCCTCCAACAAGCGGGTCCGGCCCGGCATCATCGCCCTCAGCCGCGACATGCTGCGGCGCTACAATCCCGAGGCCCCCTTCCACTGGGGCGACCGCGTTTTCATCCCCGGCGTGGGCGAGTTCGTGGTGGAGGATTCCATGAACGCCCGCTACACGCGCCGCGCGGACATCTGGTTCCCCGACCGGACCCGCGCCGCCCGGTGGGGCGTGCGCGAGCTGAAGCTCGTGCCCATGCCGCCGGATTCCCTGCTCCTCTGACCCTCCCCCGATGCGCAACGAGAAAGGCCGGGAGCGCCCCGCGCTCCCGGCCCGCCTCGTACGTTTTTCCTGGCCCGCTTACATGGCCCCCTCGCCCTTGATGACGACCCGGACGGTTCGCAGGCAGATGCGCAGGTCGTTCTGCAGGGAGCACTTCTGGATGTAGTAGCGGTCCAGCGTGATCTTCCGCCGGATGTGCTCGAGGTCGGTGTCGTAGCCGTTGCGGATCTGGGCGAGGCCCGTGATACCGGGCCGCACCCCCAGGCGCTCGCTGTAGCCCGGGATCTGCTCCTCGAGGTAGTCGATGATCTCCGGCCGCTCGGGACGGGGGCCGACGATGCTCATGTCCCCCTTGAGCACGTTCCAGAACTGGGGCAGCTCGTCCAGGCGCGTGCGGCGCATGACGCGGCCGATGCGCGTGATGCGGTCGTCGTCCTGGGTTGCCATCTGGATGCCGTTCTTCTCGGCGTCGGCCACCATGCTCCGGAACTTGTAGATCTTGAAGGGCCGGCCCGGCGCCGCCTCCCGGCGCCGATCGGTGCGCCGCCGCTCCTGGAGCATGCGGATGTTGTCGCTGCGGCGGCGATCGGCGGAGCGGAGATTGCGGCCCGTCCGCACCTGGCGGTAGATCACCGGCCCGCGGCTCTCCATCTTGATGAGCACGGCGAGGATCAGGAACACGGGGCTGAGCGCCACCAGCGCCAAGGAGGAGACGGCGATGTCGAACGCCCGGATGGCCAGGCGCGTGGAGTGCTCGAGCGCCAGCTCGTTGCGCACCTTGCCGCGGCTCTCGTGTCGGTCGAGCCAGTCGAGGGTGCTGTCCTTGTCCGGATCGATGACCGTCGTGAGCTGGGGCCGCCGCTTGTTGCGAAAGCTCTCCAGGAAGTCCTCGGCCAGAACTGTCTTCTTCATCTCCCGACCTATTCGCAGCGTGATGACTTGGGCCGCTCTCCAGAGTTCCGATCCGCGCCCGCGAGTCGCCATCCAGGCTGTTACAAAACCGAAATTTCGTAAGACCCGCAAAAAAAGAGGCCGACCGGTGCACCGCCTGAGTCGCCTATCCCCGCCTCCGGCTCACCCCTTCCCGGGGGAGGAGCCTATATCGTGCCGAGCCTGACACGCATCCCGTTGCCGACGTGCGGCAGTTGGATCGCGATCTATTGTATCAGTTCGGAAGAGCGAGAAGCAAGTGTCTGGTTCGAATTCGCACCATCTTGACCCCTTCTTGACAAGGGACAAGGTCAGAGCGGCGATCATGACGTCCGAAAAAGGTGTCGCTCGATCTGGAAAATCTTTCAGGAATTAGATGGACTGCAATCGCTTGTGGCCGTCAGGGGCCGGGGCGGAAGTAGCGGTAGGGCGCGAGGGTGGAGTTGCATCCTAGCAGGTTGAGGGACAACAGATGCACCTCCCCCAGCCGGTCGCTGGACCGGTAGGAGTAGTCGAGACCCATACGGCCCAGGCGCAGGCCCGCGCCGAAGCTGGGCTGGCCGCCCTCGCCGGCCTCGTCCTCGAGGACATGGGCGTAGCCCGCGCGCAGGACCAGCATGCCGCCCACCAGGTACTCGACGCCGCCGCGGAGGCTACCGCCCCAGTACCGGGGCTGTCGGTACTCGAGGGTGAAGGTGCTGCCCAGGCGCGGCAGGTAGCGGGCCATGCCGATGCTGAGGGTGCGCTCGACCTCGTAGGCCTCGCCGTCGAAATCCACCCGTCCGGCCAGGTTGCGCACCGCCGCGCTCCAGTAGGAGCCGCCGGCCACGAGGCCGGCGCCCAGGTCGGCGGCCCAGCCGCGCCCATCCAGGCCCGCCAGCTCCTGGCGGATGCCGTGGACGCTCAGGCCCAGATCCCAGCGCCGGGCGATGCGCGTGGCCCAGGTCAGGCCCGCCGCCAGGTCGTAGACGTCCGCCTCGCCCACGGACTGCAGGCCGGCGTCCAGGGCGGGCAGGGGATCCATGTGCAGGTAGCGCATGTGCACGCCGAGGCGGCCGGCGCGGGCGGGCAGGTCCAGCGCCAGCATGGCACTCTCGTGGCGCAGGTCCTGGTACCACTCGCCGTGGCCCAGCTGGAGCTGCGTGCCGCTGCCCGTCGCGAGGAGGGCCGGATTGAGCAGGACGGAGGCGGCGCCGCCGGGCAGGGCGCCGGTGGCGCCGGCCAGGGCCATGTCCCGCGCGCCGACGGGGATCTCGAGGAAGTCGGCGGCGCCGACGCCGGCGCCGCCGTCGGCCATGACGCTGAGCGGAAAGAGGGCGATGAGCAGAGCGCTGCTCAGGGCAATCCGGATCACTCGCATGGTGCGTACCTCAGGTGTCGTGTCGTGCGCGGTGCCCGGAAGGGGCGGTCGCTTCCGGCAAGGCCTCGGCGGGGGATCGGCATCCCCACATAACGCAAAGCGTTCCTTGCGATTAAACCGTCAGCAGGCCCTGTGCCAGGGCCCCGCGCGCATGTCTTGCGCCCGCTCATCGCACCCCACCGTTACGCGTGCGAACCCGTCCCTGCGGCGGACGGTGCCCACCTCTGGCGCCAGAAAAAGCGCAGGTCGCGGAAAATTGCAAGGGAAACCTCGCCGGCCGGGCGGCTTGCCCCGTGGCGCGCCGTCGCGCGTCGCGCCGTCAGGCTTCCCGCCGCTTCGGATGACGGCCGGTGCCTTCCAGGGAGGTCGCGCGGGAGGTTCGGCGCCTAGAAGCGCAGCGTCCAGGCCAGACCCGGACGCCCGGCCGGGGACCGCGCCAGGGCGATGCGGCCGTTCCGGCCGCCGGTCTCGGCGGCGCGCGGCGGCGGGGTCGCCGCCGGCGAGGTCGCAAGGACGTCCACCACGCTCAGCAGCCAGACGGCGCCCGCCGCGGCCGTGAAGGCCTGAAGCTCTCGGGTGGTGTCGGCCTGGCGGTCCCAGAGCCGCTGGAGGGCGACCTGGTCGGCGGCGTCCCAGCCGTCCTCGCCCAGGAAACCGTGGGCGGCACTGTACTCGCTGATCTGGATCTCGCGGCGCGTGGCGACGTCGATCAGTTCCTGGAGCAGGAAGACCTCCGCGGCCAGGTAGAGGGCCCCGCGCCGCTGACCACGGTAGGCCTGCCCCATGCCGGGCATGACCATGGAGGCCAGCAGGGCCTTGGTGGTGGAAATCCGCGGCGCTCCGAGGACCAGATCGTCGCCCTGGCGCACCGCCGCGATGGGCCGGTTGTACCACCAGGCCTCGATCACCGCGAAGCCCGCCAGGGTGCCGGCCAGCGCCAGTTCCAGGCGTTCCTGGCGGTCGCGGTGCTCCCAGCGCTCGTGGGCGAGGTCCGCCTCGTGCCGGAGCCGCAGAAGCTCGTCGGGATCCGTCTCCTGTCGATAGAGCTCCTCGAAGTGGTCGCGGGCGGCGAGGGCGTCGTCGGCCAGGCTGTGCGCGCGCAGCCCGTTGACCGCCACGTAGCCGACGGCGGCCATCTCGGTGGCGCCGTGGAGTGTCCGTCCGGACAGGACGGCGCCGAGCCCGGGCACCGCGGTGCCCAGCAGGGCGCGGCGGACGTGATCGTTCACGAGGATGGGCCGCCCCTGGTTGTTCCAGGCCAGGCCCGCAGCGCGGCGCTCCCAGGGCCCGCCGCCGGCCTCGAGGCGCAGGAAGGCCTCGCCGTCGGCGGGCAGGGGCAGGGGCGCCGTCCCCTCGAGGACGACCGCGCCCGTCAGGCGCAGAGGCAGGCCCGCCTCCGTCGACCGCAACACCGTCTGTCCGGACGCAGGCCAGGCGGCCAGCAGGCAGAGCAGGCCGGCGGCGATCCGCCACGGCGCCTTGGAGCGCGCGTTGCTCACGGGCTTCTCCCTTCCTCCGTTTCCAGCGGCGCCGACCCGGGTCCGCCCCAGAGCCGCGCGCCGAGATGCCAGCGGCGATCCAGCCAGGCCAGGGCCACGACGCCGATGGCCACGGCGAACCAGAGCGTCGCCGCCCGGATCACCATCGTCGACGCGGCGGCGACGCCGCGCTCCAGACCCGCCCGCCCCACGAGCAGGAGGGCCAGGCTGCCCTCCGTCACGCCCAGGCCGCCGGGCAGGAAGGCCAGGGCCCCGGCCAGCGTGGCCAGGGAGTAGATGAAGACCGCCTCGCCCAGGGCCAGCTCCGCGCCGAAGGCGCGCGCGGCGAATACCAGGGCCCAGCACTCCCAGAACCAGGACACCGTGCTGAGGGCCAGCAGCGCGGGCAGGTCCCGCGGCCGCAGCAGCGCGCGGGCGCTCTCCAGGGCGCGGACCATGGCGTCGGCCCGGCGGCCCAGGGGGCCGAGCCGCGCCAGCAGGCGCAGCACGAGATCCTCCACGCGCCGCGAGCTGATCAGCGCGAACAGGAGCACCAGCAGGGCGAGGCCCGCGATCCAGGCGAATCCCCCCTGGCGGCTGCCGATCACGCCGGCCGAGGCCAGGATGAGCAATCCGCCCAGATCCGTGAACCGCTCGGCGAAGACCACCGGGGCCGTGCGCGAGATGGGCGCGCCGTCGATCTCGCGCACGAGGAAGGACTTGAAGACCTCCCCCAGCTTGCCGGGCGTGATGGAGAAGACGAACCCCCCCACGAAGATGCCCAGGCTGTCCGCGGTCCGCAAGCGCAATCCCAGCAGGCGGAGGAAGTACTCCCACTTGCCGAACCGCGTGATGTAGTTGGCCACGGAGAAGACGAGGAGCAGGGGCAGCCAGGCCAGATTCATTCCGCCCAGGGCCCGCAGCGTCTCGCCCGCGTCGGCGAGCAGGACGAGGGCAGCCATCACCAGCAGGCCGGCGCCGGTGGAGAGCCAGAGCGTCCGCTTCAGCCGGGGTGCGCCCACGTCGTCCCGTCTAGTTGTTCCGGTCGGAGATGAGCCAGAGCGTCGTGGCCAGCGTCGCCAGGCTCGTCAGTATGCCGAGATTGCTGCGCAGGGCGCGGGTGAAGGTGCCCTCCTCGGGCACGTAGATGGTGTCGCCGGGGAGGATCTGCGGGTTCTGGCGCGCGTCGCCTCGGTCCAGGTAGCGCTCGATGTCGAGCTCGAAGCGCAGGAGGCCTCCGTCGGCCCGGGGCCGCAGCAGGTGCACCTTGTCCAGCTTGGCGTGGTTCGTGGGCCCGCCGGCGCGCAGGATGAACCCCAGCATGTCGTTGGCGCCGGCCTCCATGCGGTAGACGCCGGGCTGCAGGACCTGGCCCATGACGTAGACGCCGTCGGCGCCCGCGTAGGCGCCCGGCTGGGCGGGACGCGTGGGCACCTCGACGGTCTCGCCGGGGGCGAGGGCGGGCATCTCGACGACGCCGTCGGCGGCCAGGAGCGCCGCGAGGTTGTGGGTCTCCACCACCTGCCGGCCGTCCCGCTGGCGGAAGACCCGCACGCGGCTCAGGTCGCCGTCCACGGTGATGCCGCCCGCCTCCCGGATGGCCTGCCATACGTTGGGCACCGGGTACAGGGCATACTTGCCTGGCTCGTGGACCGAGCCGAGCACGTAGATGGCGCGGCTGTTGTAGGCGGTGACCTCCAGCGCCACCCGCGTGACGTTCCTGTGATAGACCTGGACGCGCTCGAGGATCTCCCCCTCGATCTCGGGCAGGGTGCGGCCGGCCGCCTCCACCTCGCCGATGAGGGGGACGGTGATGATCCCGCGCTCGTCCACCGTGAGGCTGCGATCCAGCTCACCCTGCTGGGGGATGGAGAGACTCAGTTCGTCCAGGGGACCGACGCGGTAGGGCTCCAGGCCCGCCGCGCCCGTCTGGGCGTTCGCCGGCGCCGCCAGGAGGCAGGCCAGCAGCAGCCACGCGGCGCCGGGCCTCAGCGCCCGGCCGGCTTTGCGGAACACGAGATCCTCCCGATCCATTTGTTTGACAACCACTTGGACATTATCGGCCTCCATGGGGCATGTCCAGTTCTTTCAGGGAGTCGCCGGTAATCCACCGTCGACGCAGCTGTCACACAAGAGCGACTATCCTGCAACTCGTGCGAAAAATCTTGTACCTTCTCGCGACTGTGACCTTGATTTCTCCTTCGGCCTCACGTAAAATTGTCAACACGTCGGGAAGTCATTGCCCTTTGGAAGCAGGCCTTCAGGTTCTGCGACAGGGATGGTCCATATGCTGAAGCGAATCCCCATCTTGGCCAGTCTTCTCCTCCTCGTGGAGCTGCCGGCCATGGCGTCCGTCGATCAGTACGTCAACGGCAGCGAGGTCATCGAGGACGGCGACTACATGCATGGCATCCCTAACGATGAGGAGCTTTTCCTCAATCACGGCCACAACGCCGGCAATGACGAAGCCGACGATGGCTCCGTCGGTTCCGATGGCGACAACCCCGGCGGCGAGGTTCAGCACGATCCCCCGAACGACGCCCCCGTTCCGGAGCCGGCCACCGGCCTGCTTCTGGGCGTCGGCGCCCTGGGCATCGCCGGTCTGATCCGACGCAAGCGATCCTGAGCGCGCCTTGAACGACTGACAGCCGGAACCGCCCGCCCGGGCGGTTCCGGTTTTTCTATGCCTCCGCCTCGCCGGCCGGACGGGGTCCGCCGGCCGCCGCCATGCCGCCGCCCTCGAGGCTCTCCCTGAGAATGTGCTTCTGTATCTTCCCCGACGAGGTGCGGGGCAGGTCCTCCACGAAGCGCACCTCGTGGGGCTGCTTCCAGTGGGGCAGGCAGCCGCGCAGGTGCCGCGTGACGTCCGCCGCCGCCAGGCCCTCGCCGGCGCGCGCGACGATGCAGGCGACGATGCGCTCGCCGTGGATGCTGTCGGGCAGGCCGAGGACGGCGCTCATCACCACGGCCGGCAGCTCGGCGATGTGGTCCTCGATCTCCTTCGGATTGATGCGGTAGCCGCCGCTCTTGATCATGTCCTTCTTGCGGCCGACCACGAAGAGGTAGCCGTCCTCGTCCACGCGGGCCAGGTCGCCGGTCCACAGGCGCCCCCGCTCGTCGACGACGCGGCGCGTCTCCTCGGGATCCCGCCAGTAGCCGCGCATGATGTTCTCGCCCGAGGCGACGATCTCACCCGTGACGCCGGGCGGCGTCGGCCGCCCCTCCTCGTCGAGCACCTCCAGCCGGACGCCGGGGATGCCGCGGCCGATGGAGCCCAGCTTGCGGTCCAGCTCGGCGGGATCGAGGTAGCTGAGCCGCGCGGTGCCCTCGGTCTGCCCGTACATGACGAAGGGCGTCACGCCGGGCCAGAGCCCGCGCAGCCGCTGCAGGTCCGCCACGGGCAGGCCGCCGCCGGCGATGGTGAAGTAGCGCAGGGCGGGCAGCGGGTGCTCGTCGAGGCGCGTCTTCTGCATGAGGATGGCGTAGGTGCTGGGCACGCCGCTGATGCCGGTGACGCCCTCGCGCTCCATGGTCTCCAGGACCACGCGCGGGAAGGCGAAGCGGTTGTCCACCACCAGCGTCCCGCCCACGGCCGCGTGGGTGAGCAGCAGCGAGTGGCCGTAGGAGTAGAAGAAGGGCAGCACCACCATCACGCGGTCCTCGCGGGTCAGCGCCAGGTACTCGACGATGGACTCGGTGTTGGCCGTCAGGTTGCGCTGCGTGAGGGTGACGCCCTTGGGCCGCCCCGTCGTGCCGGAGGTGTACAGGATCATGGCGTCGTCGCCGGGGCCCGGCGGCGCCGCGCGCGGCTTGCCCGATTCCTCGCCGAGCGGCTCCACGCGCGTGCCGGCGGGCGGCGCGTCCAGCGGCGCGTCCAGCAGCCAGAGGGGCGGCACGCGCGCCGGATCCAGGTCGCCCGCGATGCGCCGCATGAACTTCGCCTGGCCGACGAGGACGGCCGGCTCGCAGTCCGCGCAGACGCGCATCACGTAGGCCGCGTCGTTGACGGGATTGAGCCCCACCACGATGGCGCCCAGGCGGTGCAGGGCGAAGTAGGCCTGCACGTACCCGGGCGAGTTCTCCCAGAGCAGGGCCACGCGCTGCCCGGGCGACACGCCCCGCGCCTCCAGGAAGGCGGCGAGGCCCAGCGCGCGGCGGTGCAGCTCTTCCCAGCTCCAGCGCGCCTCGCCGTGCACGACGGCCTCCCCGCCGGGATGCTCCCGCCGCGCGCGCTCGAGATAATTCCAGACGGCGTCCATGCTCACCTCGCTCCTAGCCGGCGTCGGCCTTGCGTCCCACGAAGGCGGCCACGCGCTTGACGGAGTCGAGGTTCTCGGGCGTCAGCTCGGCGTCGTCCACCGTGACGCCGAACTCGTCCTCCACGAACTCCACCAGCTCCACCATGCCGGTGGAGTCCAGGATCCTCGTATCCAGGAGGCTGTCCTCGTTGTTGAAGCCGGGATCGTCCTTCCCGGCCAGGAAGGTATCGACGATGAACTGTCGGATCTTCGCTTCCATCGTTCCTCGCTAGTTCATACGGGTTGGCTGCCCAGGGGCAGGGCCTCGCGGAAGTCCGCCGCGGCGCGCGGCGGCCCGGGCCGCCCCTCGACGAAGTCGCTCAGGAGGAGCTGGCTGGACAGGATGCCCACCGCCAGCATGTTGTCCCGGAAGCCGATGAGGTTGCGGCGGCGCCGCTCCATCTTGCGCCGCAGGGCGTCCACGGCGTCCGGGTCGAAGAGACCATACCGGGCCACCCGGTCGCGGGCAAGCAGATCGCCCACCCACTCCGGCGCGCCCTCGCCGAAGAAGCTCGGCGCGTCCGGCGCCATGTAGGGCTGCTTGGGCCGGTCGAGGATCGCGTCGGGCAGCACGCCGCGGGCGGCGCGCTTGAGCGTCGCCTTCTCGTGCAGCACGGGCAGGCGCAGGCGCGGGTCCATGGCGCAGCTCGCCGCCACCACGTCGGGATCCAGGTAGGGGAAGCGCCCCTCGACGCTGTGGGCCATGGCCGGCCGGTCGCCCTGGCTGCTCAGCAGGTAGCCGCCCAGCAGGGTCTCGGCCTCCAGGAGCTGGGCCCGGTCCAGGGGATCCCAGTCGTCGAAGTCGGCCGGCAGCGCGTCGAGGTACTCGGCGTCCCAGTCGGGAACGCGCGCCAGCAGCGCGCGCAGTTCGGGCGACAGGTAGCGGTCCAGGACGCCGGCCGTCGTCTCCCACCGCGGGCGGTGGCTGAAGCCGCGGTCGCCCGGGTCGGCGATCCACTGGCCGTAGTACTGGCGCAGCACCTCGCTGCGCCCCGCCTTGGCCAGGATGGGGCTGGTGGGATAGAGCCGTCCCAGGAGCAGGGGCCTGAGGCGGCTGTCGGGCCGCCGCGCCCACCAGTGGCGGATCTTGGCGTCCTTGAACAGGTCGTAGCCCGCCATCACCTCGTCGGCGCCCTCGCCCGTGAGGACCACCTTGAGCCCCGTCTCCCGCACCTTCTCCGCCAGCAGCATCAGCGGCGTGGGCGCCGTGCGCAGCACCGGCTTCTCAGCGTGGCGCACCAGACGCGGGAAGGCCGCCGCGATCTCGGCCCCGCCCACCTCGACGAAGTGGTGCTCGCTGCCAAGGTGCCGAACCATCATCTCCTGGTAGGAGGACTCGTCGAAGACCCGGTCCGTGAAGCGGATGGAGAAGGTCTTCATGCCCGGGTTCTCGTCCTTGATCAGCGAGGCGAGCAGGCTGCTGTCGATGCCGCCGCTGACGTAGGCCCCCACGGGCACGTCGGCCCGCAAGCGCAGGCGCGTGGCCGCGCGCAGGCGATCGCGCAGGAGCTCCGTGGCCTCGCCGGCGTCGCGCACGGCGTACGGAGCGGCGCGGAAGGGCATGCGCCACCAGCGCTCCTCGCGCGCGCCGCCGGCGTCCAGGCGGAGCCAGTGGCCGGCCTTCACCTCGCGCACGCCGCGGAAGGCCGTGCGCCCCGGCAGGGGCGCCCAGTAGCGGAAGACCTGGAGCAGCCCCTCCGGGTCCGGCTCCCGCGGCACCTCGGGATGGGCCAGCAGCGCCTTGATCTCCGAGGCGAAGGCGAAGACCCCGTCGCCGCGCCAGTAGTGCAGGGGCCGGATGCCGAAACGGTCGCGGGCCAGCAGAAGGCTCTCCTCGCGCGCGTCCCAGAGGGCGATGGCCCACTGGCCGTTCATGGCCGCCAGGCCGGCGGGGCCGTGCTCGGCGAGGTGATGCAGGACGACCTCGGTGTCGCTGGTGGTGTGGAAGCGGTGGCCGCGCGCGATCAGGTCCTCGCGCAGCTCGAGGTAGTTGAAGAGCTCGCCGTTGTAGCAGATCCACCAGCGGCCGGTGGGATCGGCCATGGGCTGGTCGCCCGTGTCCAGGTCGATGATGGACAGGCGGCTGTGGCCCAGGGCCAGGGGGCCGGCCGCGTGCAGGCCGAAGGCGTCGGGGCCGCGGTGCTCGAGGGCCAGCGTCATGCGCTTGATGGTCTCGACGTCCGGCGCCCGCCGGCGGTCCACGATGCCCGCGATGCCGCACATCAGCGCGCGCCTTCCAGCCGGGCGAGGATCTCGTCGTAGACGAGGACCTCCAGCTCGCCGGCCCGCTCGGCCACGCGGTCCAGCACGCCGGGCAGGTCCGCGAGCGCCGGCACGTCCCAGGGATCGAGGTAGACGTTCACCCAGCCGCCCGTGTCCAGGGCCGTCTCGACGGCCTCCCACAGCAGGGCGCAGAAGGCCGACTGGCCCTGGTGGCTGAGGCGGTAGAAGGGGTGCTGCGCGTGCAGGCTGTGCCAGGTGTCGAGCACGGTGAGGGGATGCTTCGGACAGGTGGTGAGGGGGAACTCCCAGATGCCCGCCTCGGCCCGGAAGGGCCGGCCGCCGCCGGGCGCGCCCGTCATGAGGGTGGACGAGTCGAAGCGATAGCCCAGCTCGGCGAGCAGCCCGTAGATGTCCGGCGTGAACAGGTCCTTGAAGTGGGGGATGCGGCAGCCGACGCACTCCACCCCCGTCACCCGGGCGATGATCTCGTGCGCGCGCTCCAGTTCCTCGCGCTTCTCCTCGCGCGGCAGGAGGCGGAACTTGCGGTCGGGATCGATCTCCGGGTTGTCCGGATGGCTCCAGGTGTGGTTGAGCAGCTCGTGGCCGGCGTCCACCAGCGCGAGGTGCAGGTCGGGGTGGCGCTCCACCCACATGCCCACCACCGCGAAGGAGGCGCGCAGGCCGCGGTCGGCCAGCAGGCGGGTGACCGCGGGGAAGGCCTCCACGTCCTTGGTGAAGTCGCAGTCGAAGCTCAGGGTCAGGGCGGCGCGCCGGCGCAGCCAGGGCAGGGGCTCGCGCCGGGAAATCTCCATGAAGCTCCGGAACAGCCGCCGCGGCGCCAGGACGCTGGTGGCCGCCATGAGCCAGCGCGCCTCGTGGTTGCGGACCACGAAGCGCTGGAAGGGACTGAGCCTCGGCAGTCGGTCCATGCCGCCCCCGTCGCCTAGGAGGCGCTCCCGCCCCGCCCGGGAGGCAGGGCCTCCAGGTGGACCGGGTCGCCGGCTTCGATCCGCAAGACGAAGCGGGACAAGAAGCTATCCCCTTCGCGGATCCGTTCGCGGGCCGCGACGGGGCCCTGCGGCCCCCGCAGCCCCGAGCCGTCCAGCAAGAATAGCTCCACCTCTCCGGAACCGGTCAGGACCAGCCTCCCCGCGGCGCCGGGCGCCGCGCCGTCACCGCCGGGACCGGACGCCGCCGCGGCGCCTCCGGCCTCGACCAGGCCGCCGCCCTCTCCGGGCGGGGCGGGCGATATCTCCAGGGCGGCCAGGTGCCCGCGGACGCGGCGCAGGAGGCCGCCGCGCAGCTCCAGGCTCGCGCCGGGACCGGGCGGCTCGAGGCGCAGGTCCAGCCGGGGCAGGGACGCCGGCCCCGCCGGCGGCAGGAAGGCCGCGGCTTGGTAACGGGCGGTGCAGCGCAGGTGCCTCGCCAGGTAGGGCGGGATCCAGTAGTCCCGGTAGCGGCCGGCGTCGCCGAAGCGCCCGTCCTCGGCGGCCCGCGCGATGTTGGCCATCTCCCGGGCGGTGACGAAGTGCAGGCGCCAGCGGACGCCGTCGCCGTACTCCTCGCACAGGGACGAGTACATGCGCTCGGCCTGCCGGCCCAGCAGTGCGTCGCGGTGCTCCTCGGGAGCGCCGTGGGTGTGCACCTTGACGAAGATCCACTCGGGCCGGCCGGCCACGTGGACCCCCTGGCGGACCCAGCGCCGCACCCGCTCGGGCGTGCCGGGCACGCCGCCGGTGACGTCGGCGTCCTCCACGGCCAAGAAGGGCGGCTGCCGCCGCAACCTCAGGGCCAGGGGCCCCGTCACCAGGAGGAACTCGCCCGGCGACGGCGGCCGTCCCGCCCGCAGGACGCGGCCCCGGTCGTAGCTCTTGGGCCGCTCGGGATCGTCCACGGCGCGGTAGATGGCGTTGACCATGCGCGGCTGCGAGCGGTGCAGGCTGGGGAAGGTGAAGTCGGCGTAGCAGCCCGTCTCCTGCAGGACGCTGATCTCGTCGTTGACGCCGCAGAAGCCGGGGCGGGAGTTGTCCAGGGCCCAGTTGCCGTGGATGAAGGCGTAGCGGCGCGTCACGGGGTCGCCCTGGCAGGCGAGGACGCCGAAGCGCGCGTAGAGGTCCAGGGTCTCCGCGAGGGTGGCCCGCAGGCCGGCGCTGGTGTCGTTCTCGTGGTGCAGGTGCAACTCGGTCTCCCCCACGCCCAGCCAGTCCATGGCCGCCAGGCCGCGCAGGTAGGCGTCGCTGTAGTAGTGGGGCGGGAAGAAGAAGCTGTGCTGGGGCCGGCGCCCGTCGCTGTCAGCGAAGCGTCCGGCCAGGGCCGGCCAGCCCTCCGTCCAGGCGCGGAAGCGGGCGTCGCTGCGCGCGGGGTCGGCGTCCCGCGTGCCGGGCTCGAAGTGGTCCACGAAGCAGAACAGCAGATCGCGGCAGCGGCCCGCGCCGACGGGGGGCAGGCAGCGGCCCATCTCCCGCCGCCGCCGCAGCCAGGGCCCCAGCCAGATCTCCAGGCGGTAGATCCGGTTGCGCCGGGCCAGCGCCAGGGCGCCCGCGAGCAGCAGGACCAGGAGCAGCAGCAGCGGGATGGCGACGAGCGGATTCATGGCGCTTCCTCGCGCGTCATCGTGGGCACGGCGGCGCTCACGCTTGGCCGACGATCAGGGCGAGCAGCCGCCCGACCTTGCGCTCCCAGGTCTCGCCCGCCACGGCCGCGCTCAGGGCGCGGCGCCGGTCGTCCGCCAGGGGCGCCTGGAGGCGTTCGCCCACCCGGGCGACGAACCCGTCCGCGTCCGCGGCCACGTCCACGCCCTCGGTGTAGCGCCCCACCTCGGGCAGGGCCGTGGACACCACCGGGCAGCCGGCCGCCAGCATCTCCCGGAGCTTGATGGGGTTCACGGCCCGCGTCAACTCGTTCACGACGAAGGGGATGATCCCCACGCGGCAGTGGGCCAGGTACTCGGGCAGGCGCGCGAAGGGCCGCGGGCCCAGCAGGTGGATGTTGGGCTCGGCCGCCAGGGCCGCCGTGTCCACGTCCGCCTTGCCGATGAGCACCACCGCGGCCTCCGGATGGGCCCGCGCCATGCGCACCAGCAGCGCCTGGTCCACCCACTCGCTGATGAGCCCGATGAAGCCCACGGCCGGCCCCGGCGGCATGTCGTCGGGGCGCTCGGCGACCTCCAGGGCGCGGGCGAAGTGGGGATGGTTGACCCCGTGCAGGATCTCCTCCACGCGCGCGCCGTAGCTGCGGGCCCTGTCGGTGAGCATCAGCGAGGTGGTGACGACCAGGTCGGCCGAGCGGCAGCAGGCCTCGTCCAGATGCAGCATGAGGTCCGTGTCGTAGGTGTCGAAGGCGTCCCAGCGGTCCACGCAGTAGTAGATCCGGCGCCAGGGCCAGCGGCGCTGGAAGGCGGGCACCATGGGCAGGAAGTTGACGAGCACCGGCTCGGCAAAGCCCAGGCGACGGGCGGCGAACCGGGCGCAGGTCCCGTAGATGAACGCGTTGAGGCGGCGGACGGCCGCCCGTCCCGGCAGGGGCACGATCAGCGGCGCGATGACGTGGATGCCCGGCGCCACCGCCTGGACGCCGCTCGCGGCCTGCTTCAGCTTGACGAGGATGCGCGAGCGGTCCTGGCCCGCCGCCACGCTGGGCGTGCGCATGCCGGCGCCGTTGATCCACAGGACGCGGTGGCCCTGCCGCGCCAGCTCCTCGGCCACGTGGTGTTTGCTGGTGGGGTTTCGCAGGCCGTCTTGCCAGGCGTTGGCCAGAATCACGAAGTCCACGGGTCCCTCCCTTG
>Ga0272443_10003431_pt1 | contig 18662 bp, 14 predicted proteins | sample SSMAcet12_FD_193581 | JGI IMG/M metagenome (GOLD analysis project Ga0272443, IMG submission 193581) | Marine sediment archaeal communities from Little Sippewissett salt marsh, Falmouth, MA, United States - SSM-Acet-12 | ecosystem: Environmental > Aquatic > Marine > Wetlands > Sediment ... | reverse complement strand
GCAGTCGGAGCCGAACGCCGAGGGTCGAGTGAATGCCGACCTCCGATTGGATCGACAGATCACCCAACCTCAGAGCGGCCCGCAACGCCACGTCACGAAGGACCCGTTCGTCGATCTCCCCGGCTAGGTCGATCTGCGCCCCGCGGGCCGTGTCCTTCCACGTCACCAACAGATCGCCGGATCTCAGATCCTCAGCGTACACCCCGACTCGGGCGGACAGGCTCGAACCGGCCGTTGTCCAACGCGCCTCCGCCGCGATCCGGGTCTCGGGCAGCGTCTCCAATCCGACCGTCCACCCTCCCGTCCCCCCGGAACCCTCCCACTCGCCGCCGAGCGTCGCGTCGAGCGCCGTCAGCGTGAGATCGGTCGCCGCGGCCGTCAGCGACATGACGCCCAGGCTCAGATCGATCGACTGGTGCGATGCGCCGGGCTCCTCCCAGTCGAGCTGTACCTCCAGCGATGCGGAAGAGGAGCCGATCGTGCCGTCCGCCCAGAACGACGAGTGACTGCCGATGCCGTTGAACACCCGTTCGCCCCCCACCACCGCACGCATCGCCACCGGCGCCGCTTCCCCGAGCCGCCGCTCCACGTCGATCGGGCGGATCGATCCGCCGACCCGCAGCCACTCGGAGCCGGCCCCGAGGAATGACGTCTCGATCTCGGCCGTCGCCCATTCCCACAATCGCGCCGCGCGTAGACGCACCTCCTCCAACGGGCTCGGACCCGTCGTCATCCGGATCTCGCCGGCCAGATCGAGTCCCCACGGACCGTCCGACCGGCGAAGCGAGACGACCGCGTTCGTTCCGGCGGCGCGCGTCGGGTCGGCGTGGGCGCCGATCGTGCCTCCCCGCTCGCCCGCCCCGACGCACGGCGAGTCGATTCGGAGGGCGTAGTCCTCGGCGCGGGGATCCACGAACTCCGGATACGCCGATAGGTCCGACGATCGGCGCGCAACGCCCACGTAGTCTCCGCCTTCGTTGCCCCAGACGGTGTTGTATCCGAACGTTGCCGGGGTCGATATGGAAGGGTTCTGGGACGCGCGAAGTCCTGCGCCGCCGTTCAAGGCAACGATCGATTCCGTGACCGCGGCCGCCGAGCCCGACACGATCACGCCATCCCCGCCGTTTCCTACGATCGTCGCCTGGCGCAGGGCGATCGCCCCCGACGATGAGAGTTCACAGCCGTGGCCGCCGTTCTCGATGATCTCAATCCGTTCTGCCCGGGCGTCGGCGGCGCCGGACACGCGAAGCCCCGCGCCGGAAGCCTCTCGAATCGTCGTGCCCTCGATGTCGAGCGACGCGGTTCCGCCTGCGGCGATCCCCGCCTCCCCTCCGACGAAGCGCCCGCCGCTCACCTCGGCGACCGCCGATCCGAGCAGGCGAAGGCCGCCGGAACCATTCTCCGTGGCCAGGATGTCGATCAGGTCGAGCGCGGCCGCGCCGGTGGCGTCGATGCCCCAACCCGCGTGATCGCCGACCGTCGCCGAGCGGAGGCTCGCCCGCGAACTCCCCCCGACGATCACCCCGGCGGTTCCGTTCCCCTCGATCGTCGTCCGCTCCACCTCGAGGACGCTGTCGACGATGTGGATCCCTGCCCCGTCGTTGTCGCGGACCGCCCCGCCGATGAGCGCCGCGGCTGCACCATCCTCGCAGACGATCCCGACCGGCACGCTGCCCGTGACGGTGCACCGTTCGAGCGTCACACGCGCCGAGAGGCCGACAACATGGATCCCCTCGGGGCGACCGCCGCTGATCACGCAGTCGGAGAGCGTGATCGCCGCCGACTCCACCACGACCACCGGCGCATCCAGAACCGACTCCATTCGTTCCAGTGTCACCCGCTCGATACGACCGGCGACGATGTTCTTCGCATGGAGGACCTCATCGAACCCGTACCCGTACCGAATGACGGTGTGCTCCGCGCCGGAGCCGGTTACCGTAACGCCGTTGACGAACTCGATCGTCTCCTCGTAGGTGCCCGGATTGACGAGGATCGTGTCCCCGTAGCTCGCCTCGTTCAGGGCGGCTTGAACCGATCGATAGGTGCCAAGTCCCTCCTTGGAGACGACCAGCTGTCGGCTGGCGGCGGCGATCCCGACCGACACTGCAAGAACCGCGACGAAGACCATCCCGCGACGTACCCGATGCATGGCCGGATTGTACGTGTGAACACGAGCGCGTCCCAGCAGCGCACCGCGTCCCTCCCAACGTTGCCTGCGCATCCAACACGAGTTGGCGCATCCCCAACGTTACCTGCCCATCCGACACGAGTTGGCGCATTCCCAACGTTACCTGCCCATCCGACACGAGTTGGCGCATCGCGCCAACTCGTCCGGCTCGAGATCGCGGAGCGAGAACGAGACACACTCGTCCGGCTCGAGATCGCGGAGCGAGAACGAGACACACTCGTCCGGCTCGAGATCGCGGAGCGAGAACGAGACACACTGGTCCGGCTCGAGATCGCGGAGCGAGAACGAGACGCGCTTGTCCGGATCGAGATCGCGGAGCGGGATCCAGACACACCCTGGCAGCGCCAAGCCGAAAGGCGCTACTATGCGCCGGTGACACGATGAGAGCCTTCTTCTGCATTCCAATGGAGCCGGACGTGGCTCGGTCGATCGCGCGCCTCGCCGCCACGTTGAAAGCGCGCATCGGGACCCGTGCGAGCTGGGTTCTCCCCGAGAACTACCACGTGACCCTGAGGTTCCTCGGCCAGATCGAGCCGGAGCTGACGATCGATCTCGAGCGGATCGCCCACTGCGTCACCGAGCGACTGACGTCGTTTGCCGTCCCCCTCGATCGTCTCGGCGCGTTCCCATTCGCCGATCGTGCCCGCGTCCTCTGGATCGGCGGGGACGCCCCGCCGCAGTTCCTCGGCCTCGCGTCCTCGCTTCAGCACGAGCTCGCGGGGCTAGACTTCCCCCGCGAGCGGCGCCCGACCATCGCGCACGTCACGCTGGCTCGTCTCAAAGGGCGGGCCGACGCGGCGGTTCCGCGTGCGCTGGCCACAGCCGAAGCGCCGGACGGCCTGACGACCCGCGCGGACCGCCTCGTCTTGATGCAAAGCGAGTTGACGCCCACCGGCGCCGTCTACACGCCGCTGTTCACCGCGCGATTCGGGGGGTAGATCGCTCATGGCATTCGAGATCCTCAACCACACGGCGGATCTCGGAGTCCGCGCCACGGGGCGGACGATCGACGAGGCGTTTTGCGAGGCGGCGCGCGCCCTGTTCTCGGTGATGGTCGATCTCGATGCGGTCGAGCCGCGATCGGAACACGTCATCCGATTGGAGGCAGGATCCTGCGCCGATCTCCTGGTCGAATGGCTCAGCGATCTACTGGCCCAGAAGGAACTCTCCGGTCTTGTCTTCTCCCGGTTCGAAGCTCGAATCAGACGACTCCGCGACCGCGCCCTTCTCGACGGCATCGCACGCGGGGAACCGCTCGACAGAGCCGTCCATCGCCCGGCCGCCGAGGTGAAGGGGATCAGCTACCTCGGCCTCGACGTGCGGCCGATCGGCGACGGGTGGCAAGTGCGGTGCGTGCTCGACGTGTGAGGAGGTCGCGATGGATGACGAACTGAAGCTCGAGCGCGTCTCGTCCTCGGAATGGGTGCTCCCGGCCAGTGGTTCGATGCGGGTCCCTGGGCGGATCTACGCCGACGCGGCGACGATCGAACAGCTGGAGGAGGATGTTCGCCGCCGCGTCGAATGGAACGCCCTCGTCCAGGTGCGGAACGTGGCGGCCCTCCCGGGGATCGTCGGGGCGGCACTCGCGCTGCCCGATGTCCATCCCGGCTACGGATTCCCGATCGGTGGCGTTGGCGCGTTCGACCTAGAGGAAGGTGTTGTCGTTGTCGGGGGTGTCGGATTCGACATCAACTGCGGCGTTCGACTTCTGGCGACGCCGCTCGATCGGGCGGACATCACACCCCACACGGATCGTCTCATCGACCGCCTGTTCGCGACGATCCCCGCCGGGCTCGGCGCGGAGGGGTCGCTTCGCCTCTCGATCGACCAGATCGACGAACTCCTGACGAAGGGCGCCGCGTACGTCGTCGCGAGGGGTTTCGGTCTTTCCGACGACTTGGCCTTCATCGAGGAAGGCGGCCGCGTCCCCGCGGCAGACCCGAGCGCAGTCTCCAAACGCGCCAAGCAGCGCCAGTTCCGTCAAGTCGGAACCCTCGGGTCGGGGAACCACTATCTCGAGGTGCAGGTCGTCGATGCCATTCTCGATTCGGCGGCGGCGGCGGCCTACGGGCTATCCGAAGGGCAGATCGTCGTGTCGATTCACACCGGGTCGCGAGCGCTCGGCCATCAGATCGGGCAGGACTACCTGAAGGAGATGACCGACGCGAGCCGCAAGTACGGGATCCCGATCCCCGAGCGCGAACTGGTCTGCGCACCGATCCGTTCGCCGGAGGGGACCCGCTACCTCGGCGCTGTCGCGGCCGGAGCGAACTGCGCCTTCGCCAACCGCCAGGTCATCGCCCATCTGACTCGGACCGTATTCCGCGAGGTCCTCGATGTTCCCGTCGACCGAATCCGGACCGTTTACGACATCGGTCACAACAACGTGAAGGTCGAGACCCACCACGTCGACGGGGAAGCGCGTACCCTACTGGTCCATCGGAAGGGATCGACGCGCGCGTTCGGCCCCGGCCGCCCCGAGTCCCCCGAGGCATACCGAGCGGTCGGCCACCCGATCCTCGTCGGAGGAACTATGGGAACTGCATCGTACGTCATGCGGGGAACGGAGATCGGGATGCGGGCGACGTTCGGCAGTGGCATCCATGGCGCCGGGCGCGCATTGTCGCGCAAGAAGGCGGCGAAGCGGTTCTGGGGGGAGACGGTGCTATCCGATCTGGCCATAGCGGGGATCCGTGTTCGCGCGCACAGCGCCCGAGGCGTCGCCGAGGAGGCCCCGGGCGCATACAAGGACGTCGAACATGTCGTCGCCGCGGCGGTCGACGCCGGGATCAACTCCGCCGTGGCCCGATTGCGGCCGCTGGCGGTGGTCAAGGGGTGAATCTGCGACGCCCGGGCGTCGCAGACGAGAACGACCGGCTGTGGCGAACGATCATCCGCGCGAGCATCGCCGGCGCATGCTTCACAGTCTCCTTGCCGGCCCACTCGGCGGTCCCGAGCAGATCGTCTCGCGCAACGGTCAGACCAAACGCACTTCCATCGTCGACATCGTCGACGACAGGCCCGGCCGCCTCGTCGCGGTAGCGATCGAGCATCCTGTCGCTGGGTTTCCCGGCATTCGCGATCAGCAAGTCGAACCGGCCGATGTCGATGTACTCTCCGAGAACCCGCAGGTGATCGCCGAGCGTCAATCCGTCCGTTTCCCCGGGCTGCGTCATCAGGTTTCCGATGAGGATCTTCTCCGCACCGGCCGCCTCGATCGCCTCGGCGATCCGGTCGACGAGGAGGTTCGGGATCAGACTGGTGTAGAGGCTGCCTGGGCCGAGAACGATCAGGTCGGCCCCGACGATCGCGTCCAGGACCCGATCGTATGGGGGCACCGGAGCGGCGGAGAGTCGCACCGATCGGATCCTCCGCGGATCGGAGACGATCCGGCTCTCGCCTTCGATGACATGACCGTCCTCCATCGTGGCCACAAGGTGGGCTTTCGTCAGCGTCGAGGGGAGGACCTCGCCGCGGATGCTCAGCATGTGGCTCATCGCCTCCACCGCTCGATCGAACCCACCGGTCGCCTGCTCCAGACCGGAGAGGAGAAGGTTCCCGAGCGAGTGCCCGGACAGTTCGTGCGCGCCGGAGAAACGGTACTGCAGGAACGTCGACAGCTCCGTCTCGTCTTCGGCAAGCGCCAGCAGGCAATTCCGCACGTCGCCCGGCGGTAGCACGTCGATCCGAGCTCGTAGCCGGCCGGAGCTGCCGCCGTCGTCGGTGACCGTCACGACAGCGGCGATATTCGAGGTCTCCTCCTTGAGGCCGCGCAGCAGCGTCGACAGGCCGGTCCCGCCTCCAATCGCGACGACCCTCGGACCGCGCTCAAGGATTCGGGTGCGGTAGATCATCGTCGATGCCTTCACGGCCGCGCCCGGCGCGACGCCGCGGGCGACCGAGCGGACCAAGCGCCACAGCGCAAGTGCGAACCCGGAGACGCCGGCCGCCGAGAGCCCCGCCATCATCGCCACATGAACCGCGCGGGATTCGGGCAACGCCCGATACAGCGTGCGAACCAGATCGACGCCGAAGGCACACAGCAGCGCCGCGACGATCAGCCCCATCGAGGCGACGGCCAGAAGGATCCATCGCTTGACGCGCATCCCCGGAGCGAGCCACCGGAGGAGGCCGCGCAGCGTCGGTTTCATCGGCGGCGATCCCCGTTGCCAAACGACACGCCCAACACGGCGATCATCGTCGACAGCGACTCGCAGAGTCCGTCGTCAGGCGAAACGTGGAATCGGTCCCCGGCGAGAACCACGATCGAGCCGATCGGATCGACAAGCTCTAGCCGAACCGGCGCGTCGCCCGGATGGGACCCGAGGATCTCCAAGACGCGACCGAGTTCCTCCTCGCAGATCCGCGCGCCGTCGAGCCTGAGGGTCATCGACAGAGCGGTGTGCTTCGATAGATCGGCCAGCGGGAAGATGTCCTCGATGACGAGATTCAACTCGCCGTTTCGACTGCCGGCGCTGACGGACAGCCCGACGAGCGCGTCGTCCTCGACCAGATTGCCCGAGGCCTCGAGGACGCGTGGGAATGCCGTGACTTCAACCTCCGCTGCACCGTCCTCGATCGTGACGAACGCCATCTGATCGCCCCGCCGGGTATCGATCCGGCGGATCTTCTTGATCCGCCCTCCGATCACAGCGCTCCTTCCCTCTCCGAGCTCCGCAAGCTGCCCGTACGGGACGGAGTAGAGTCGCAGCTCGTCGCGATGGTCGTCGAGCGGATGCGCGGTAAGGTAGAGGCCTAGGAGCTCCCGCTCGAACGCCAGGAGGTCCTTCTCGTCGAATTCCTCTGTCGTAACGATCGGCTCGGGTGCCGCCTCGGGCAGATCGCCGAAGAACGACGTCTGACCGGTCACGCGCTCCCGCCGCGCGATTTGCATCAGCTCGAGGCCGTCGGTGATGTGCCGCAGCAGACCGAGCCGTGTCGCACCAAGCCCGTCGAACGCGCCTGCCTTGACCAGAGACTCCAGCGACTCCCGATCGAGCCCGTCCTCCTGGACCCGCTGGCAGAGGTCGAAGAACGAGTCGAACGGCCCGCCGGTCGAACGTGTGTTCAGGATCGCACTCACCGCATTCGAGCCGACGTGCTTGACCGCGGCCAGACCGAACCGGATCCGGCGCTCGCCGGCAGGAGCAAACCCGCGCTGGCTCTCGTTGATGTCCGGCGGCAGGACTTCGATCTCCATCTCCCGGCATTCGGCGACGTACTCGGCGACCTTGTCGAGATCTCCCTGGACGCTCGTCAGCAGCGCCGCCATGAAGTGTGTCGGGTGGTTCGCCTTCAGGTACGCCGTCCAATACGAGACGAACGCGTACGAGGTCGTGTGCGCCTTTCCGAACCCGTATCGCGAGAACTTCTCCATCTCCTCGAACGTTCTCGTCGCCAGGTCGCGCGACAGGCCGTTCGCCAGACAGCCGGAGATGTATTTCTCGCGCAGCGACGCCATCAGGTCCTTGATCTTCTTCCCCATCGCCTTACGCAGGATGTCCGCCTCGGCGAGAGTGAACCCGGCGAGCTTCTGCACCATCAGCATCAGCTGGTCCTGGTAGATCGGCAGACCGTACGTCTCCTCCAGCACTTCCTTCAGGCTCGGATGGGCGTAGGAGACCTGCTTCCGACCTCGCCGCCGCTCGACGTAGTCGTCGGTCATCCCGCTCTCGAGCGGTCCGGGCCGGTAGAGCGCCAGCAACGCGACCAGATCCTCGAATCGATCCGGCTGGACCCGCCGAATGAGGTTCGTCATGCCGGAGCTCTCCAGCTGGAAGATGCCCGACGTCCGACCCTCGCGGATCAGCGCGTACGTCGCCTCGTCGTCGAGCGGGATGTCATCGACGCACAGCTCGATGCCGTCGTGCGTCGCCAGATTGGCTCGCGCCTCGTCGATCAGCGTCAGGTTCCGTAGGCCGAGGAAGTCGATCTTCAGCAGTCCGACCGCCTCGACGTCGCCCATGTCGAACTGGGTGACGAACTCGCCCTCGCCGAGGCGCAGCAGCGGTACATGCTTCGCCAGCGCGTCCGGCGCGATCACGACGCCCGCCGCATGGGTCGACGCGTTGCGGGTCAGCCCCTCCAGGCGCAGGCCGATGTCAATCACGCGCTTGATTTCGGGGTCCTGTCCCTGCAATGCCTTCAGCTCTGCGACCTTCTCCGACGCGGCTCGGAGCGCCCAACCGAACGGGATCAGCTTCGCGATCCGGTCGGTCGTCCCGTACGGAACGCCGAGCACGCGCCCGACGTCGCGGACGACGCTGCGGGCCGCCATCCGATCGTACGTCGCGATCTGGGCGATCCGATCCCACCACGTGTCACCGCCGTACTTCGCACGCACGTACTGGATCACCTGGTCGCGCCCTCTGACGCAGAAATCGATGTCGAAGTCCGGCATGGAGATCCGGTCGGGATTCAGAAACCGCTCGAACAGGAGCTTGTACTTCAACGGATCGACGGTGGTGATCCCGAGGCAGTACGACACCAGGCTCCCCGCCGCCGAGCCGCGTCCCGGCCCGACGGAGATCTCATGATCCTTCGCGTACCGAACGAAGTCCCAGACGATCAGGAAGTACGTGCTGTACTCCATCCGCGTGATGACGCCGAGCTCGAACTCCAACCGCTCACGGATCTCGTCGGTCAGCTCGCCGTACCGCCGCTCGGCGCCTACGTACGCAAGCTCCCGGATGTACGCATTCGGGTCGGATGCCCCGTCCGGCAGGTCGAACGGCGGGATCATCATCCGACCGAACTCCAGCTTGAGACGGCATCGATCGGCGATCCGTCGTGTGTTCGCGATCGCGTCGGGGACGTCGGCGAACAGCGCCTCCATCTCGTCGCCCGTGCGGAAGAAGTACCCCTCGCCGTCGAACGTCCGATGGTCGGGGTCGTTCAGCGTCTTGTTCGCCCGGATGTTGAGCAGCACCTCGTGCGCCTCGCGATCCTCCGCCGCGAGATAATGGATGTCGTTCGTCGCGACGAGCGGGATGTCGAGCGACCGGGCGAGTTCGATCAGCTGCGTCCGGAGCCGCGCGTCTCGCTCGGTGCCATGATGCTGGATCTCGATGAAGAAGGAGTCCTTCCCGAAGATCTCCTCCATCCGGCGCGCCGTTTCCTCGGCGGCGTCGGCACGACCGGCTTGTAGCATCCGCGGGATCCGTCCGCTCTCGCAAGCCGACAGCGCAATCAGACCCTCCGAATGCTCGCGGAGCAACTCCTCGTCGGCGCGTGGGCGATAGTAGAACCCTTCGGTATGCGACCGGCTCACGATCTCCAGCAGGTTGCGGTAGCCGATCTCGTTCTCCGCCAACAGGACGAGGTGGTAGTAGCGGGCTCCGTGGCTCGCCGTTCGCTCCCGCCGATCGCCCGGCGCGACATAGACCTCGCATCCGAGGATCGGATTGATGCCGCGTTTCTCCGCTTGGCGATAGAACTTGATCACGCCGCTCATGACACCGTGATCGGTCAACGCCAACGCGTCCATGCCGCATGCGACCGCTCGGTCGATCAGAGCCGAGATCTTGCAGGAGGAGTCGAGGATCGAGTACTCGGAGTGGACGTGCAGGTGGACGAACGGACTGGGCACGGCTACTCCTCCTCCGGTTCGACGAAAACCACCTTCTCTTCACCCGGCCGAACCCATCCGAGTCGCTCCCGCGCCTCTTCCTCCACCGCATCGAGGTCGTCGGCCTCGGCGAGCCGCTCTCGCAGCGCCCCCTGCTCGACAGTTGCGGCCTGCTCCGCGGCGTGGAGTTCAGCCAGATCGCGGCGGAGCGACCGGATCTCCAGCGCCTGGACGACGAACAAGGAGAGGGCAAGTGCACCGATCACGCCGAGCGCGACGAGGGCTGCGGTCGTTCGGTTGATCCACCTGGGCGCCGCTGCGGCGCGACGGGTCGGCCGTCGCCGCCTTCGCCCCCCCAACATCCGCATCCCCCCCGTGCGTGCTACGCCGCGTGCGCTCGAAACTCCGCCGGCCAGTCGGCGAGCCCGAGCCCGTGCTCCTCTTCGATCCGCAGCAATCGATTGTACTTCGCGACCCGTTCGCTGCGGGAGATCGAGCCGCTCTTGATCTGACCGCAGCCGGTCCCCGTCGCCAGATCGGCGATCGACGTGTCCTCGGTCTCGCCCGATCGGTGGGAGACTACGCTCGTGTACCCGGCGAACTGCGCAATCTCCATCGTCTCGAGCGTCTCGGTCACGGTACCGATCTGATTCAGCTTGATCAGGATCGAATTGGCGATCCCCTCGGCAATGCCGTCCCGCAGTCGGACCGGATTGGTGACGAACACGTCGTCGCCGACGATCTGGACCCGATCACCGAGCCGATCGGTGAGCAACCGCCACCCGCCTCGATCCTCCTCCCCAACGCCGTCCTCGATCGAGACGATCGGGAAGTCCTTCACCCACGCCTCGTAGGTTGACACCAGTTCCTCGGAACTGAGCTTCTGCGGCTCGCCGGCGATCGTGAACCGGTACGCGCCGTCGGCGAAGAAGCTCGTTGCCGCCGCATCGAGGGCGATCGCGACGTCTCCGCCAGGGCGGTATCCGCTCTTCTCGATCGCCTCGACCAGCAGCGTCAGGGCAGCGCGGTTCTCGTCGAGATCCGGCGCGAAGCCTCCCTCGTCGCCGACCGCGGTCGCCAGTCCGCTCTCCTTGAGGATCTTCTTCAGCGTCTGGAACACCTCGGAGCAGGTGCGAACCGCCTCGCGGAAGGTCGGCGCGCCCACCGGAAGCAGCATGAATTCCTGGATGTCGACGTTGTTGTCGGCGTGCTCGCCGCCGTTCAGGACGTTCATCATCGGACGGGGGAGACGGGCGCGCCGCGCCCCGGCGATGTATCGGAACAACGGGATCCCGAGGGAGTCCGCCGCCGCGTGAGCCGTCGCGAGCGACACGGCAAGGATCGCGTTCGCTCCGAGCCGGCTCTTGTTCTCCGTGCCGTCGAGTTCGAGCAGAACGCGGTCGATCTCGACCTGGTCAAGCGCATCCTGGCCCAGCAACGCCGGCTCGATCGCGTCGGTGATGTTGGCCACCGCGCGGTCGACGCCGCGCCCGTGGAACCGCTCCGCCTCTCCGTCGCGCATCTCCAGCGCCTCATACTTCCCCTTCGACGCTCCGGACGGGACGGCCGCGCGTCCGAACGCTCCGTCGTCGAGGAAGACGTCCGCCTCGACAGTCGGATTCCCCCTCGAATCAATGATGGCCCGAGCTTCTATCCCTTCGATGAACATCCGGAGATCCCCCCTTCAAGATCGCGCCCCAGTATAGTGACCCCCGTGCATTCCGGCAATGAATTCGGCCGTCGGTTGCGCGTTCTCGCCATGGTATCGATAATCCCGGCCGGAATACCGACGAAGGAGCCACCATGAACGTTGCCGAGCTTCGTACCCGATTCATCGAGTACTTCATCGCCCGCGATCACATGCGCTTGCCGAGCGCTCCCCTCGTGCCGAACGATCCGACCCTACTGTTCACGTCGGCCGGCATGGTGCAGTTCAAGGAGATCTTCGCCGGCCGAGCCAAGCCGCGGCACCCGCGGGTGACCACCTGCCAGAAGTGCTTCCGAACGACCGATATCGGCAACGTCGGCAAGACCGCCTACCACAACACGTTCTTCGAGATGCTCGGGAACTTCTCCTTCGGCGACTACTTCAAGCAGGGGGCGATCGAGCTCTGGTGGGAACTGCTGACCGAGCAGCTCGATGTGCCGGCCGAGCGGCTGACCGCCGCCGTGTACGAGGAGGACGACGAAGCCTATGCCATCTGGCACGATGTGATCGGCCTGCCGGCGGAGCGCATCGTCCGTCTCGGGGTGGAGCACAACTGGTGGGGACCGGTCGGGAACTCCGGCCCGTGCGGCCCCGACTCCGAGATCCACTTCGATGCCGGCGAGGAGCACGGGTGCGGCCCTGACTGTGCCGGTCCTGCTTGCGACTGCAATCGCTTCAACGAACTCGGAAACATCGTATTCATCCAGTACGACCAACAGGAGGACGGGAGCCTGGTTCCGCTGGAGAACGGATGCATCGACACCGGGATGGGCCTCGAGCGCACCAGTTCCATCCTCCAGGGCGTGCCGACCGTCTACGATACCGACGTCTTTCGACCGATCGTCGAAGCGATCGAAGCGGCGATGCCTCGCGCCTGCTCCGCCGGAGATGCTGAGCACCGAAACGCGATCGCCGACCACGTACGCGCCGCCGTCTTCCTGCTTGCCGACGGCGTGATGCCGGGGAACGAACGGCAGGGATACGTCTTCCGGCGGATCCTGCGCCGCGCGATCCGCGCCGGCGAACGGCTGGAGCTCGCTCCGGGCTCGCTGTCCGAGTTCGTCGACCCGATCGTCGAAACTCTCGTGCACGTCTATCCGGAGATCGAGGGCGTTCGCGACCTCGGAAGGCGGCTGCTCGCACGGGAGGAGGAGACCTTCCGTCGAACGCTGCGCGACGGCGAACGGCGGCTCGCGAAGCTGCTCGACGAACTCGCCGAGGCCGGCGAATCGGTCCTGGCCGGCGACCTCGTGTTCGAGCTGACCGACACCTACGGCTTCCCGCTCGAGATGACCGAGGAGATCGCCGCGGAAGCCGCGATCGCGGTCGATCGCGACGGCTTCGATGCCGCGCTGTCGGCGCAACGGGCCCGTTCCCGCGTGGAGGTCGAAACGTCTGTCTCCGCGAACGCCGACCTGATCCCGGCCGGGAACGAGCCCACCCGTTTCGTCGGCTACGAACGGCTCGAACTCGAGACGACGGTCGAGAGCGTCATCGGTTCCGACGCCCGGACCGTTCGGCTGGTGTTCCCGGAATCGCCGTTCTACGCCCAAGCGGGCGGTCAGGTCGCCGACACGGGAGTCATCGTCAACCTGTCGCGGGGCGGGACAGCCCGCGTCAGAAACGTAGCGAAGGACGCCTCGGGTGTCTTCCTGCACCTCGTCGATATCACCGACGGCGCTTTCGAGGCGGGCGACCGGTGCGAGCTTCGCGTCGACCGGGATCGCCGGTCGCGAATCGAGCGCAACCATACGGCGACGCACCTGCTGCACGCGGCGCTTCGCGATGTTCTCGGAACCCACGTCAAGCAGGCCGGGTCGGAAGTCAACGACGTCGAACTCCGCTTCGACTTCTCCCACTTCGAGCGGATGACGCCGGAGGAGATCGCACGCGTCGAGGACTTCGCAAGCGCTGCCGCGCTCGCCGACCACGATGTCACAACATCGGAAGTCCCCCTGGAAGAGGCGCAGGGACTGGGGGCGATCGGGTTGTTCGACGAGGAGTACCGCGGCAAGGACGTCGTCCGGCTCGTTCGCGTCGACGACGTATCGATGGAGTTGTGCGGCGGAACACACGTGTCGCGAAGCGGCGAGATCGGCCTAGTGAAGATCATCTCCGAGGAATCGATCGCTTCCGGCGTGCGGCGGATTCGGGCCATCACCGGCGATGCGATCCTCGGCCGGCTGCGTGAGCGTGAAGCGCTCGTCCATCGGCTGCGCGACGAAGTCGGCGATGAGCCGTTCGACGGCATCCGGCGGCTGCGGGACGAGATTCGCGAGCTGCGGGCGCAACTCGACGCCGTCTCCGCCGCCGAGGTGAACGACGTCGCGGTGAAGCTGCTCGAGACCGCGGAGACGATCGACGGCGCGCGGCTGATCGGAGGCAGGGTCGACCTTCCCGCGGAACAGCTGAAGGACCTGGCCGATGCCCTCGAGGAGAAGGCGAGGCCTGCCGCGGTTCTGCTCGTCGGCGACGCCGCCGGCAGCGGCATCGCCGTCTGCAAGCGGTCGAAGGGACTCGAGGCGATCGACGCCGGAGCGACGATCCGGACGGTGGCCAAGGCACTCGGCGGGGGCGGCGGCGGGGCGAAGGGCTTCGCGCAGGGCGGCGGTCCGAACGTAGGGAACCTCGACGAAGCGTTGGGACAGGGACTCGCCGCGCTGCGGGAGGCGCTCGTCGCCTCGCCCGCCTAGCAAGCGACGCGCCGACTGCTTGCGCAGAGAACGCGCGGCTCTACGCGGTCAGCCGGACCGGCATGCAGACGTACAGGTACCCCTGATCGCTTTCGGCCGACGCGTCGCCGGACGGCTCGATCAGTCCCGCCTTCAACGGATCGGACAGCCAGAGCACGATCTGCTCCGAGTCCATCCGCTTCAATGCGTCGATCATGTATTCGGCCGAGAACCGGATCTCGATCGGACCGGACGGCGCCTGCTTCAGCCGGACGCGCTCCTCCGCTTCACCCTTGTTGCGGGACGCGGAGTTGATCCGGACGGCGCTTTCGTCGGCGCTCGCGTGCACGGTGATCGCCCCGGAATCCTCCGCCGCGGTGATTTCGATCCGTTGCAGTGCTTCGAGCAGCGACCGACGATCGAACGTCAGCGAGATCGGGTTGTCCTTCGGGATGACGCGTTCGAAGTCGGGGAATTCCTCGGCGATCGTGCGCGCCATGAAAGTGACGCCGGCCGCGTGGAAGAAGAGCTGTCCTTCACCCCGATACAGCTCGACGGTGTCCGCCTTCAGCTGCGCGAGGACGCGATCGAGGTCGGAGAGCACGCTCGCTTCGATCAGGTACTCCCCCTCCTCGACCAACTCCTCGATGCCGATCGACTTCATCGCCATCCGGAAGCCGTTCGCCGCGACCATGTTCAGCTGATCGGCCTTCAGCACGAGATCGACGCCGGTGAGGCTGAGCCGCGTCGTCTGCCCCGCCCGCAAGGCCGCAAACCCGGTCTGCTCGAGTCCGCGATGGAACTGATCGATCCGGACCGACGCGACCTTCGACGCCGGCAAGGCGGCAACTTCGGGGAAGTCATCGACCGGGAGGGTCGGCAGGTCGAACGTGACCTCGCCGCATCGGAGCTTGACCGTCGTCACTTCTCCCTCCGCCGTCGACAGAGTGATCCGCTCATCGGCCGGGAGATGCGTCGCGATCTGGTTGAAGACGGTCCCGTTCAGTACGACCGACTCATCCGAGGCGCTGTTCTCGATCGGAATCTCACAGCGGACGGCCCGCTCCAGGTCCGTCGCCTGGAGACAGAGCTGGTTGCCGGTGATCTCCAGCTTCAGCCCCGCGAGGATCGGCATACTGCTGCGGACGCCGAGCGCGTGGCTGGCGAGCCGCACCCCGAAGACCAAGTCGTCCTTCAGACACACAAAATCCATTCCTAACCCCCTTGCCGCCGAATCGCTGTCGGCCGTGCGGAGTTCATGATACTCCACCAGAAGTGGAGCTGGCAAAAGGCTGCAAACCGAGGCTCCCGGCGACCTCGTCACCGACCTCGGCAATCGACCGGGTCCCATCGACGACGTGCACCGTCGGGTCGCCCTCGGTGAGTTCGAGGAACCCGCTTCGAACGCGCCGATGGAAATCGATCGACTCCACCTCGATCCGGTCCCCGCGATCGGCCTTCCGGCGCATCGTGTACTCGGCCGGCACATCGATCAGCACCGTGTGATCCGCGACCGTTCCGGCCGTGGCCGCCTCGTTCAGCTGCCGGATCAGATCGAGGTCGAGACCGCGCCCGTACCCCTGGTAGGCGAGGCTCGACAGACGGTACCGCGACGCGACGACCGTCCTTCCCGCCCGCAGGGCCGGGAGGATGACCTCGTGCGTGTTCTGCGCCCGGCTGACCATGAACAGGAGCAGCTCGGAGAATGGCAGCAGCGCCTCGTGCTGCTTCTCGAGGAGGACGCGGCGTACGCCCTCGGCAATCGGCGTGCCGCCCGGTTCGCGCGTCGTGACCACGTCCAGGCCGGCACGCTCGAGGCGCCCGGCGAGCCGACGAGCCTGCGTCGACTTGCCCGACGCGTCCAGTCCCTCAAACACGATCAGCTTCCCCGCGAGGTCGATGCCGATCACCTCCCAACAAGACGTACAGGATGATCAGTCCGGCGCCGATGGTGATACACGTATCGGCCAGGTTGAACACCGGGAATCCGCGGATCTCGAAGAAGTCGAGAACGTAGCCGTACTGAAGCCGATCGATCAGGTTCCCCACCGCCCCGGCGAGGACCACCGCCATTCCCAACCGCGCCAGGGAACCGCGCACGCGTCCGACGATCAGAAGGATGAGAAGCACGAGCGATACGATCGCCGACACGGCAAGGAACAGCTCGCCGCTTCCCGGGAAGATCCCGAACGCGCCGCCGACGTTGTGGACGCGCGTCAGGCGGATCCCCTCCCCGAGCAGCGGCGTGGGGCGGCCGACGTCGAGCGCACGGATCGCCCACCCCTTGGACAGCCGATCGAACAGGATCAGCACCGATGTGAGAAGGAGATACGGGATTCGATTCATGCCGCTTCCAGCCTATCCCGCGTCCCCCGGCCGGTCAAGGAACGGCCCTCGAGCTTCCAGTCGGAGCCGGTCTCGCTCCGGCGAACGAGCTCCATTCCGAGCTTCTCCAGCACGCGCTCCGACGGCCGATTCCCCGGTGCGACACCGACCGCGATGATCCCCGTGCATCGAGGCTCCGAGTTCGCCCACTCGATCAGGCGCTCCGCGGCCTCGGTGGCGAACCCACGGCCCCGCGCACTCGGGACGATCCCGTAACCGATCTCGACCGTGCCGCCCTTCGGCAACCCCTTGAATCCGAGAAGCCCGATCGCGCGATTCGACGAGCACTCGATCGCGAGCCAGTAGGTCCACCAAACGTGATCCTCCGGCGGAGCGTCGGCCATCTTCTCCAGCTTGATCCGGATCGCCCGCTCGGCCGGCGAATCGACCAGGTCCGGCCCGATCGCAGCCCCCATCCCCTCCGGCACGTCCGTACCGGGAATCAGGAGCGCCGCCAGGGCGTCGACGGACAACGGGATGAGTCGGAGTCGAGCCGTCTGCAGGATCGCCATGGATCGAGTGTATCCCGCCGGCCGGCGCTTGGCCCGCGGCCGACGCGCGGGTATCGTTGTCGAACCCATAGGAGGCGACCCCATGAGCAGACGAGCTGCCCGCTTGATCCCCATCGGCGTTGCCATCCTGGCTGTCCTTGCCCTCGTCGGCTCCGCCGGTCGAGCGACCGACGACCGATCGCTCGTCCTCAACGAGATCGAGATCAATCCCGCCGGGCTCGATCACGGGAACGAGTGGGTCGAGATCCTGAACCTCTCGGACGGACCGGTCGATCTCGCAGGATGGACGATCAGCTACACCTATCGCGGTCCGGGCACTCTTCCGCTCGTCGACGGGCCCCATACCCTCGGGCCGGGCGAGCGATTCATCTTCGTCTACCCGCGCATCGCGCTGCGTAATGCGGCATCGAATGCGATCCGACTGATCGACCCCGCGGGGTGGATCGCCGACGAGACGTCGGCCCTGCTCGACACGGACGATACCGACGCGACGTGGCAACGGTTCCCCGACGGCGGCGATCCGTGGTTCCCCGATCTGTGGATCTTCAACGCGGCCACGCGCGGGCGAACGAACGACTAGCCTCGCCTCAGCGAGCTCTCTGCTCCGCGGCAGCCGCCTGGAGAACCGGCCAGACCGCCTCGTGCACGAAGATCGTCACGCCGCCTCCGAGGATCTCGCTGCCGAAGCCGGTGTACACCGTCCCGATGAGATCCTGCTCGAACTGATCCAGCTGACGGAGAACACCGGCCGACTCGGTCGGGGCGGTGAGGGTGTAGACGTACAGGTTGAAGACGACGGACAGCGCGATGGGGGCTTCGGAGGTATCGATCTGCGCCGTCGGCAGCAGCAGAAGCGAAAGCGGGTACTCGCTCGTCGCCGCGTCGCCGCGCAGGAACGCACCGACTTCGATGTCCTCGGCGTCCGCCGTGTACCGCCCGAGCAGGTCGTGCACCAGGACGAGCTCCTCCAGCTCCTCGTCGGGCAGGCGGCTCAGATCGACGTTGTCGGTGCCATCCCATCCGGCGAGACGGATGCCGAACGGAAGCGCGTCCGGGGCGACGAGATCGAACGTCCGTGACACGACCACAGGCCCTCCGGCGTAGCGGATGCTCAGGCGCGCGCCGTACCGCCCGCCCGCCTCGATCGGGATCGGCGGCGACGCGGCGTACAGCACGCGGGTCTCGCCCGAACGGATGGCGGTCCGCGACGCGCCGTCGAGGGGGATCTCCGTTCCACCGACCATCGCGTACACCTCCCACGAGGTGTTGATCGGCACCCCCGCCGAGGTCTCGTCGGCCCGGAACTCCGCGAAGAACACGATCGCCGGCAGGCCCGTGGCCGCATCGACCACGATCTCGTGGCCCCAGTTCGTCTCCTCCCAGGCCGCTCGAACCCCGAGAGCGGCCAGCAACAACACGACGGCCGCGCTGACCATTCGATAGCGCATGTCGAACCTCCCCCACCGAGCATACCCGATCGAGATCCGGCCGGGGCCGGCACGGCGGGCCGAATGACGCCGGCCGAGGCTCCGCAACGAGCACGGACGGCTGCTTCACGCCGAATCCGCCGTGAAGCCCGGCGGCGTTGCGTGCTGGGGGATCGATCCGCACAATCGTTCCCATGGCGAGG
>Ga0272443_10003430_pt1 | contig 18673 bp, 14 predicted proteins | sample SSMAcet12_FD_193581 | JGI IMG/M metagenome (GOLD analysis project Ga0272443, IMG submission 193581) | Marine sediment archaeal communities from Little Sippewissett salt marsh, Falmouth, MA, United States - SSM-Acet-12 | ecosystem: Environmental > Aquatic > Marine > Wetlands > Sediment ... | reverse complement strand
GGGGCAACACAGCAAACATCGGCTTCGTCGCATCCTCGCGTCCGGAAGACGTGGTGGAGGCGGTCAAGTGCTTCGAACTCGTCAAGAAAGGCGGTTCGACCGCGGACTTCGTGGCCGCGACCGCGCGCGTGCGCACCAGCCGGACGCCCCGGCCGGGCGATCTGACCTGCAAGCCGGACGATCTCAAGACCATCTCGGCCAAGGACTGCATCGCCAAGATGAAGGCGTCGAAGATCCTGGCCGTGCGCAACCAGGAGTCAGGCCCGGCCGAGTCGCTGGCCGGCATTCCCATGGAACGCGTGGCGTTTGCCGAAGTCAACGAAGCGTGGAAGAAGGCCGACAAGGACGAAGCCCGCGCCGTCGCCGATCGCTGGCAGAACAGCGCCACGGATGTGATCGATGTCTCGCGCGAGACGTTGGAAACCTCGGCCGCGATGTATCTGGGGATGAAGGCGGTGCTGAAGAAGCACAACGCCAACGCGATTACGATCAACTGCCTGGGTGGCTTCTACGGCGGGCACATCCATGCCTATCCGTGCCTGGGCTTCCACGAGCTGAACAATGAAGGGCTGATCGGCGCCTGCGAGTGCGACGTGCGCTCGACGGCGACCATGGTGACGATCACGGCGCTGACCCAGGGCCGGCCCGGCTATATCTCCGACCCGGTCATCGATACGGCCAAGCGCCAGATCATCTACGCTCACTGTGTCGCTCACAACAAGGCGTTCGGGCCCGACGGGCCGACCAATCCGTTCACGATCATGACGCACTCGGAGGATCGGCAGGGGGCTTCGGTCCGCTCGATTCTGCCGCTGGGGTATATGACCACGACGCTGGAGATCGAGCAGAGCCGCAAGCAGATTCTGCTGCACCAGGGCAAGTCGGTGGACAACGATCCGGACGACCGGGCCTGCCGCACGAAGCTGGCGGTCGAGCCGATCGGTGACATCGAGAAGCTGTTCGGCCAGTGGGATCAGTGGAGTTGGCACCGCGTCACCGCGTATGGCGACTTGAAGGAGCCGCTCTACGCCCTGGCCGACGCGCTGGGCTACGAAGTCCTCGAAGAGGCGTAAGCGATGCGCTACGGACCCTTGGGGCCGAGCGGGTTCTCGTACCAGATGACGCCCAGGCCCTTGCCCTCGTGGCGCTCTTCGCAGGTGAGTACGTCGAGGTCACCGTCGCCGTCGAGGTCGAGCAGTTCGATCCGGTCGAACTTGATGCCGGCCGGGCCGCTGAGTTCGTGGCCTCGCCAGTTCGGTCCGAATGGCGTGTCCTGATAGGACAGCCACTTGACGCCCGATTTGGGTGGCGTTGCTCCTTCACAACTGATTATGAGATCGATCCGACCGTCGCCGTCGAGGTCACCGGCAGCGATGCCCTTGGCCCGGCCCATGTTCTCAGGGAATGCCACGGCCGACTCGGCCCAGCGCGTGCCGCCGGCGTCGAGCCGCCGCAACAAGAGCACCTCGGCGTCTTTGACGCCCAGGACGACGTCGCGCAGGCCGTCGCCATCGAGGTCGGTCAGCGCCGCGAACATCACCTCGCGACCCTGGCCCCCGATCATGTGGTTGGCCCATGGCTCGCTCTGAGCGGGACCGTGGCCCGGGTTCTCCAGCCAGCGACAGCCACGCGCGGCGCCGCGGCGGTCCGTGATCAATACGTCGGGATCGCCATCGCCGTCCATGTCGGTGATGAAGATGGACATGACCCAGCCGACGGCGCAGATGGGATGCCACGTCCATTTGTCGAGATCGCGCGTGTGCGCGGGCGCCTGGAGCCATCCGAGTTGGGCGTCCGTACCCTTGCCGGCCGCGACCAGATCGACGCCGTGAGCGCCGTCCAGTTGCACCGGTTGGGCGAACATCCATTGCATGCGATCTTTTGTTGTGGGGATCGCGACTTGTTGCCACGCGGCCTCGGAAAGAAAATCGCTTCGCTTCTGCGGGGCCCAATGGATGAACGCGGTACGTGTCTTGCCTTCGCAACAGGTGACAACGTCGGTGGCGCCGTCGCCGTCCAGATCCGCCCAGACCGCGTCCTCGACAGACGGCGTGCGGCCGACCGTCACGGCCGGCCAGGGGGCCTTGACCTGGGCCGGGCCCGGATGCAGATAGGCCCGGGTGATGCCGCCTTCTTCCCAGCCCGTGGTGATATCGGGCAGGCCGTCGCCGTTGACGTCGGCCAGCTTCACGCCGTCGGCCCCGCGCGACGAATCGTCCACGGCGTGGCGCGGCCAGGGCTGCTCCGGACTGGCCGCGATTGCGGTGGTGACCATGGACATGGATACGAGGCACGTGAAGATGGCGGTCATCACTGGTCCTTTCCGGTTGAATCGGGTGACAGCTCCGCTCCATTGTAACGCCGAGGCCGTGGCGTATCCATGCTGAATCGACCCGGTGCTTGCCGCGCCGGCGCGTTCCTATTAGAATTGGCGGGTACCCCTGGTACTGGTTGGCCCGAGAGTCAACTGCAAGTGAAGGGAGAGACGTGTGTTTGAACTTCTGACCTACCGTTGTCCCGATTGCGGTGTGGAGATTCACGAGAGCCTCAGTGACGGGCAGCGGTTCGAGTGCTTGAATTGCCACCGGCCGTATCGCGTGTTGCTCGATGAGTCCACCAGTAAGGTGGGCTTCGTGCCGCTCGATACGGTGCCGGTCCAGGAACCATTGCATTTGCCCCGCGGCAGCGTCCGGGCCATCGCGACGCTCGGCGCCGCCGGCTGCTGCTGGGTTCTCATGTTGAGCGACCGGTACGTCCCGGGCTACCTGCTCAGTCTGCTCCTGACGATCATCGGCTACTACTTTGGCTTTCGCCAAAAGCTCCGCAGCGCCCAGAGCCACATTCTCGACGCGTCCGCCCGGGTCCAGGAGCCCCTGAACCTGCCCGGCGGATCGATTCGTCTGCTGCTGGTGCTGGGCTTTGCCGTCTGCGGCGTGGTGTTGGCCATGCGCCGTCGGCTCATCAACCCGGCCTATCTGGAGTTCTTCCTCGTGCTGGCCGGGCTGGTCGCCGGCTACTTCTTCGCCCGCCTCTTCACCGGTACGAGGGACACCGCCCTGAGCAATCTCGTCAACCACGCCAAAGGCCTGCTCGTCCTGGCCGCGACCGTCGCCCTGGCGATCGTCCTGCTAACGGGCCGCCAATTCGGCGTGCCGCACCTGGGCCTGACCCTCGCCTGCGCCATCAGCTTCTACTTCGGCTCCCGCTCCTGACGGCCATCGGCCTGTTGGTGTGAGGCAGCGAGCAGCTTCAGTCTTTCGGCGGTTGCCCGGCGCCCTGTGACGTCATCTGTTGGAACATCTGCATGAACGTGGCCTGCGGCGTGAAGTCCCATTTCGGAATCGCGCCGACTTCGGAGGTGTCGACCGCGCCGTCATCGAGGAAGCGGTGGATCAGGTGGTTCATGCCGGGGCCGATGAGTTTCCAGACGTCCATGTGGCCAAGATAGTCGAACATCACCCAATGCGCTTGCGTGAACATGCTCCCATACCGCGCGCGAAACCTGTTCCCGGCCTCCTTGCTGCCGTAGACGATGAGCGTGTCCACCGCAGACGTCTGTGTCGGCGGGTGCTCGCTCGCAACCGATTTGACGGGCCAGGAGCCGTGCTGGAACGCGCCCCACGCCATCAGCGACATGGGCGAGCCGATGACCGCATCAGGATCATCCATCGCGCCGATGTAGTCGCGTTGCGGATCGGTCGCGCTGCTGTAGGTTTTGGCTAGGAGGTCCCCCACGTTTGCGAAACTGCCCATGAGTTGATCGTACATCATCGACATCACTGCGATACTGCCGAAGTCGCCTTGCTCGGCCGAGACGTAGGCATCGAACACCATGTTCACGTAGGCCCGCTCATACAGGCCCAGGTAGGTGACGAATCTGACCCGGGACGGATCGATCGGCATTCCCCGCCATTGAGCCGGCAGCTTCTTCAGGGCGTTCTTCATGCTCTGCACGATGTCGGGCGATCGCTTGGCGGCGTTGGGATCCTGTCTCCAGAGCGTGTTCAAACGCTCCAGGCGTCCATCGACATGCTCGGGCAAGCCAAAGGCGATGTCGTAAGGGAAGGCCGCCTCGATCATCACGGCGCGGTGAACGCGGTCGGGATAGCGCAGGCAGTAGGTCAGCACGACGGCGCCGCCGTAGCTGCCGCCGCTGAGGTTGATCTTCTCGTAACCCAGCGCCGCGCGCGCCGCTTCGACGTCATCGACCACGTTGAGAATGTTGTAGTGCTCGACGTTCAAGCCGGCCGCTTCGAGCTCTGTCACGGCCTGGGTCAGCCTGGTGCCCATGGCTTTGAGACGGGCCGGTGCGAGCATGTCCGGGGTCTTGAGGATCTCGTCGAGCAGGGGATGCGTGAGCGTAGGCGTACCGTCGACGCCGCGATAGCCCACCTGGACGACGTCGTGCCGGCGCAAATCGGCCGCACCGATGCGCTGCTCGGGTCCGATGTTGCTGCCGCCCGGCCCGCCCGCGCACTGGAACACGGGGAACCCCGGATTCGGGCTCGTCGATTTGACCACGACGACCGGCAGCTCGACCTGCCGCGAATCAGCCCGGCCCCGGTCCTCAGGGACGACCAGGGTGCCCCGCAACCCGTCGAACTCGTGGCCTTGACACATGATTCTGGCGGGCTCCGTGGCCAAGGGACTGCCCGCACCGGCAGCGTTGACGCCAACCGCGATCGACAGCAACACAAACAGACACGCAACCTTGTGCTTCATGGCACTGGCCTCCTTGTGTGGCAAGAATACAGACACGGCACGCCCGGCATCTCGGTACGGGGCGCCAGCAGACCCGGTTCGCTCAGTTCAGTCGTCCGGCCGGGCCTTTCATTGCAGAGTATTTCATATTTACCCGGGCTCAAGCCAAAAAACCCAGTGAGACGATGGACCGCTGCGGATCGCCCCACCAAAGCGAGGCCGCGACAGCGTGTGGCAGAGCATCAGGCCTGGATACGCATGGCACGCTGCGCACTGACTTTGTCATCCCGAGCGCAGTCGAGGGATCTCCGCGCGACCAGGTGGCGCGTCCGATTCTCGGCCAGATGTCTCGACTACGCTCGACATGACAGCGGGCAGGTCCCTACGCTGCAACGACCTTGTTACCCCTTCGACAGGCTCAAGACAAGCTCTGAAGCGGAGCCGAAGAGCCTGTATCGACGCGAGAAATCCTTGCCAATCCCCCGCACAAAATAGTAGAATGGACCGTAGTTGAGGATAAGCAGGCGGACGCCGGAAGCTCTATATATCGCTGCTGTCATCATACGTCGTTTCCTTTTCATACCGGCCGGCCTTCGCCCCTCCAGGGACAGGTTCTGTCACGACCGCGACCGGTGTGTCCGGTCGGGCCAACGTGGACCCGTCATCATTTACAAAGGAAGCGAACGATGGACAGGAACAGCGTGTTGACCATGGTCCTGGCGGCGTCAATGGGGCTAACGGCGTGGGTGGTTCCCTGCGAGGCCCGGCTGGTAACGGTGGCGGTCACGGCCGAGGTGACTGAAGGGCCTTGGAGTAGGCTGGATTTCTTTCAGGGAAGTGTGCAGGTGGGAGACCGTATCATGGGGACCTACACCTACGATACGGCGGCGTCCCTTCTCGATCCTCCATATACGATCGGAAAGTACGAGTTCTCGTCGCCACCGTGCGGTATATCCCTGGAAGTTGGGGGATGCACCTTCCAGACCGATCCCAACAACCTTCATTTCGAGGTCATGGTATACGACAATGTGCCTGCCCATATCAGCACGATCGACAGACTGATGCTGTTGAGCGGGCAGAATCTGCCGCTCGATGACAGCGAGGTTACTGCTATCGAGTTACTCTTCGAAGATGAATACGCGTTCGATGCCAGACCGAGCGACCCGTACCATCCAATGATCAGTCTTGTCTCTACCGCCTTGCCCACGACGGCGCCGGAACTTCGATACTGGCCGAGGCGCGAAGTGACGATTCAAGGTACTGGATTCACGATTACGGGTCGAGTGACGTCGGCTGTTTTGGTCTCAGGGCCCCCGAAGATGGTCTATGTAGACGATGACGCGGCCTTTGGTGGTGATGGTTCTTCATGGGATAGCGCCTACCGTGACCTTCAGGATGCCTTGGCGGATGCGAACGCGGCCCAGAAGCCGGTCGAGGTCCACGTCGCCCAGGGTCGCTATCGGCCCGATCAGGGAGCCAGCCAGGCTCCCGGTGACCGTGAGGCGGCCTTCGTCTTGCTGGACGAAGTGACGCTGAAGGGTGGTTACGCTGGGCTGGCAGGAGCCGATCCGAACGCCCGCGATCCCCAGCTCTACCAGACGGTCTTGACGGGCGACCTGCTGGGCGACGATCTCCCTAGCTTCCGGAATCGTCGTGACAACAGCTACCATGTCGTTGTCGCCCTCGACACAGACGAGTCGGCTATACTCGATGGCTTTGTTGTCCAGTCAGGTCAGGCCGATGGCCTTTTCGACGATACCGCGCCCAGACGTGACGATCATAGTATCGATGGCGGGGGACTCTACGTCGATGGAGGGTCTGTGACCGTTCGCCGGTGTACCTTCCGGGACAACTACGCCTACACATACGGAGGGGCGGCGCTGCTCGCCGGTCTGGGGTCGCGAATCCACCACAGCACCTTCGTAGGCAATGCCGCCGACGCGGGCGGCGGTGCGTATGTGGGTGGGAGACGCGCCATGCACTTTCAAGGTTGCCTGTTCCAGGGCAACTCAGCACGCTGCGGAGGGGCGATGGCCCGTTGGAGTGGATATCTCCCCGTGGCCTATCTGGTCAACTGCACGATCACGGACAACCGGGCTTTTCAAAGCAACCCCATCGACAACGCCGAGCCCAATGCTCTGTTCTTAAACGGCATCTATGCCTACAACTCTATTCTCTGGAATGACAGATATGCTCCCGACTACCGCGACCTGCAAGCATACTACTCTAACGTGCATAAGTCTCATCGCTGGCCTCCGCCAGTCGATCTCGACGCCGATCCATGTTTCGTGACGCCGGGCTATTGGACCGATCCGAACGACCTCGGCGCCGAGGCCGATCCCAACGATCCGAAGGCCGTCTGGGTCGCGGGGGACTACCATCTGAAATCGGAGGCGGGGCATTGGGATACTGCCAGCCAGAGCTGGGTCCTGGACGAAATCACTAGTCCGTGTATCGACACTGGCGATCCGGCCTCCTTCATCGACGACGAGCCGGAACCCAACGGCGCCCGCATCAACATGGGCGCCTATGGCGGTACCCCCGAGGCCAGCAAGTCCTATCCTTAAAGCTGATAGCGCTATGTTCGTAGTGCCCCAGGATACTCCTGTGTGGCAGCCTCAAGGCTGAAGGCCTTGGGGATGGCTTCATTCGCGAGGGTCCTGGACGCTGCATCGGTAGACCAAAACCGCCATCCCCAAAGCTCCGTTTCACTACGCTTTGAGGCTGCCACACGTCGTTGCTGAACGTCAAGTCTTGACACTGTTAGTTTGAGGCGAGTGCGTCGGCCTGACTTTGTCGTCCCGAGCCCCGTCGAGGGATCTACTCAAGAGCGAGTGGCGCGCCGCGCTCGCGACGAGATGTCTCGACTACGCTCGACATGACACCATGGGGAGCAGGCGATGCGCATGAGCGGTTTCTGGGAGAGGGGCTGCGGAGTCTGTCGACAGGGCCGCGTCAGAACGTAATGCGGAAGTCGGTGTGGCGGGGGTTGGGGGGCAGCGACTTGATTTGCGTGTCGCGGATGTAGCCGGCCATGGTGTCTTCGAGATCGGCCAGGCAAGCGTCCACGTCTTTGGCTTGGCCCTGAACGAGCATCTCGACGGTCCCATCGGGCAGGTTGCGCACGTACCCGGTCACGTCGTAACGTTGGGCGACGCGGTGCGTCGTGAAGCGGAAGCCCACGCCCTGGACGTGGCCCTTGAAGATGATGTGTTTGGCGATCCGGTCCATCGGCCTACTCTTGCTTTGCGGTTGACGGTTCGCGCCGAGCCGTTATCCTTGTGCCCCGTACGCTTCGTGTGCTGCTATCCTAATCGTTATCCCCCTGGGCTTCAAGCTGGGTATCGATGGATCGGCACGGCCGCAGACGTGGGCCTGGATAAACGACTGACCCGATGCAGCGAGATTCGACAACATACCATAGCAAGGGAACCTTCGGGGCAGCGGTATTGCACCGCGTGAGTCCGGTTCTGGCCGCACGATGGTTTCCGCTCGTCTTGGCGCTGGCTGCGATTCTGGTCTCGCTGCCCGCTCTGTGGACGGGCCTGCTGACCGACGACTATGCGCATCGCGCCATGCTGACGGCCGACCCGAACGCGGCGCAGCGTCTGGCGCAGGTCGGTCTGGAGTTCGAAGGGGCAGGGCGGTTGGGCCCGGCGCTGGCGGATCTCTTCGTCGTCGTCGATCCGGATACGAATCTCGAGCGCTATCGCGACTACGGCGCATTGCCCTGGTGGACCTGCGATACCTATCGCGTCGCTCACTGGCGGCCGCTGGCCAGCCTGACGCACTGGCTCGACTATCGGCTGTTTCCCAACGCCACCTGGCTGATGCACCTGCACAGCATCCTGTGGTTCGCGGCCGTCGTCTTGCTCGTCGCCATCCTCTACCGGCGGTTCATCGGCGCCGGCTGGATCGCGGGCCTGGCGGGCCTGCTCTATCTGCTCAGCGACGACTCCTATTTCCCCGCGATGTGGCTGGCCAACCGCAATCTGCTGATCTCGCTGTGCTTCGGTATCGTGACGCTGATCGTTCATGACCGCTGGCGGCGCGAGCGATGGGTGCCCGGGATCGTGGTTGGGCCGCTGTGTTTGCTGGCCTCATTGCTTTCGTCTGAGGGCGGCGTGGCCACGTTTGCCTACCTGTTCGCTTACGAGATCGCGCTGGCGACCGGTCGCCCAGGCAAGCGTGTCCTGGCTTTGGTACCGGCGCTGGTCGTGATCGTCGCCTGGCGGCTCTACTACAACCTCCAAGGCTACGGGGCCGACGGCGGGGGGTTCTACCTCGATCCGGCGCATGAGCCCCTGGCCTACGTGCTCGCAGTGTTCCAGCGTGCTCCGTTTCTGCTGGCCGGGCAATGGACGACGAGTCCGCCCGAGTTGCACAGCCTCTTGCCGGCCGATGCCCGGGGGCTGCTCTGGGTTGTGCTGGTGGTCCTGGCAATCCTCATTCCGTTGGTTCTGCGACCGCTGTTGCGTGGGCGGCGTCGGCTGTGGTTCTGGCTGATCGGAATGCACGCGGCGGTATTGCCGGTCTGTGCCACGATTCCGATGGGGCGGGGCCTGCTCTTCGTCGCGATCGGCGGGTTCGGTCTGATCGCGGAGTGCGTTGGAGCCTGGCTAGAGCAGTTCGATCGAGAGTCGCGGCCAAGCCTCTCAGGACGGCTGGTCCGTTTGCTTGTGGTCTTGCTGTTGGTGGTGCACGTGCCCTGGGCGGCGGTGGCCCGGGCCGGAGCGTTCAAGGTCACGGCCAAGGTGGCCAAGCACCTCAATCGGGCCATGGTCATCGATCTGTTCCGCCAACTGCCTCCGGACCAGGATCTCGTGGTCGTCAACGCGCCCAACCCGACGGCGCTGGTGCACGATCCGTTCCGAGCCGCGGTGGAAGGCGAATCCTTGCCGGCCGGACTGCGGGTGCTGGCCCCGGGCTATGGGCCGCTGGAGATCACGCGCGTGGGGCCGCGCCGCCTGATCATCCGCGCGCTGTCGAACGGTCTGTTGGACTGCCAGCAGGAGTATCGGATCGACCCGGTGTTCTTCTTCCGCCGGCTCAGCGACGTGCGGGGCGCCGAACATCCCATGGCGGTGGGGCAGCGTGTGGTGTTGCCACGCATGATGGCTGAGGTTCGCGCCGTGGACGAACGCGGGGCGCCGACCGAGGTGGCCTTCGCCTTCGACACGGAGCTGGAGTCTCCCCGCCTGCTGTGGCTCTATTGGGACTGGGGCCACCGGCATTTCGTGCTATTCCACCTGCCTCCCGTAGGGGAATCGGTCTGCCTGCGCGGCCCGTTCTGACCGCGGTCTCGGCTGATTTTGCCCCGAATGTCCCTCAATCCCGGCCCGGGAGCGGGCAATTCGCCAGTTTGCCATTCGCGCCGGGCCCGATCTCGCATATAATGCCGCCCCTGACGGATTGGAATCAGTGAATTATGGGTAGAACCAAGAGAGATATCGAACGAAACGAACAGGTGTACCAGCTTAGCACGCTGGCCGCGGGGGCGTTCTCCCTGCAGGAAGTGCTCGACCGGCTGGCCGAGGCGGCGGTCAAGATCGTCAACGCCAAGGCCTGCTCGATCCGCCTGCTCGACGAAGAAACCAACGACCTGAAGATGCGCAGCACCTATGGGCTGAGCGAAGCATACCGCAACAAGGGCGTGGTGACGAAGGACGACGAGGTGATTCGGGCCGCCTTTGCCGGCCAGGCCATCGTGATCGACGACATGCGGGACGACAGCCGCATTCAGTACCGCGAGGCCACCTCCAGGGAAGGTCTGGTCAGCCAGTTGACGGTGGCCATGAAGTTCCGCGACAAGCCGATCGGGGTCTTGCGCCTGTACAGTCCTCGTGCGCGCGGCTTCAAGGAATCCGATACGCCCGTGGCCCGGGCCGTGGCCTCGCAGTGTGCCGTGGCGATTACCAACGCCAAGCTCTACAGCGAGGCGATCGCCGGGCAGCGCATGGCCGAGCAGATGCGTCTGGCCGGCCTGATCCAGCGGCGGATGATCCCGGAGAAGGCGCCCCGGGTGACCGGGCTCGACATCGCGGCCCGCTACACGCCTTGTTTCGACGTGGGGGGCGATTTCTACGATTTCCTGCCCATCGGCGACGGGCGCGTCGTGGTGACGATTGCCGACGTGATCGGCAAAGGTGTTCCGGCCGCGATCATGATGAGCTGGTTTCGCGGGGCCGTGCAAGCCTACACCGAGGGATTTCGCTGCGTTCTCAAAGACGTCGGGCCGGTCGAAGGCGATCTCAACAGCGGGCTGAAGGCCACCATTCGCACGAAGAACGCCATTGAGAACTTCAACCGGATGGCCTCCATCGAGTGTCATGAGGGCGAATTCATCACGCTCTTCTACGCGACGATCGATGCGGTCGAGAAGACCATGACCTACTGCAGTTGCGGACACGAGCCGACCGTGTTGATCCGGGACGGCCGGGTCGAGGAACTGGCCCGGGGCGGGCTCGTCCTCGGCGTCGATCCGCAAGCGACGTACGAAATTGAGACGGTTCAGCTTCAGGACGGGGATTGTCTGCTGTTCTACACCGATGGTCTCGTGGATGCGATGGACTTCGGCAACGAGACCTGGGGCCGTGAGCGGATGTTGGAGGCGGCCGTGCGTTTTGCCGATTGTCCGGCCGACCACGTGGTGCGCAACATCCTGGCCTATCGCCGGCGGTTTGCCGGCCTGGCTCGGCAGATCGATGACACCAGTCTGATCGCGGTGAAGGTCGGGCCGCCGCTCAAAGCGGGCGAGAGTTGCGATTGCGGGCTCGATGACAGCCATCTCGGCAGTCCGGCCCAGAGCTGAGCGGGGAGCGACGATGGCTTGTTTCGTGGTGACAATCGACGGCCCGGCCGCCAGCGGCAAGAGCACGGTGGCCCGTCTCGTGGCCGAGCAGATCGGCGCGACCTTCCTCGATACCGGCGCGATGTATCGGGCGGTGACCTGGGCGGCGCGGGAGGACGGCGTCGATTGGCACGATGAGCCGCAGTTGGCAGGTGTGATCGAGAACCATGCGTTCGCCTTCGAGCCGGCCGCGGATGGACTTAGCGTGGTCGTCGACGGAACCGATGTCACCGGCCAGATTCGCAGTCCCGAGTTGACGGCCGACGTGCGCCATGTAGCCTCGTCGCCGGCGCTGCGGGCCCGACTGGTCGAAATGCAGAGGCAGTTCGCCAGTCAGCACGAGCGCGTGGTCACCGAGGGCCGGGACCAGGGGACGGTGGCGTTTGCCGACGCGGCGGTGAAGTTCTTTCTGGTGGCCGACGCGGCCGAACGAGCCCGCCGACGTCAGGCGGAGCTGGCGGCTCAGGGGATTTCGTCGGAGTTGGACGAATTGACGCAGGCGATTGAGGCCCGCGACGAGAGCGACCGCAACCGCGCGGTCGGGCCACTCCAGCCGGCGCCCGATGCGATCCGTGTCGATACCACGAAACTGACAATCGACGAGGTGGTCGGACGATTGCTAAACCATATCGATCGATGAAATGCACAAATCAAATTTTCCTATGTTGAAAGAGACGCTGAAAGTCAAGTGGTACTGGGTGGCACGCTTCATCTGCCAGGTGTTCACGCTGCTGTTCTTTCGCTACCGCGTGTACGGGCGTCGGAACATCCCGCGCGAGGGGGCCTTCATCGTCGCGGCCAACCATCAGAGCTTCCTCGATCCCGTCTTTCACGGGATCGGTGCGACGCGCCGCCTGCTCTACATGGCCCGCGACACGCTGTTTCGCTCGCGCCTCTTCGGTGGTCTGATCCGCTCGACCAACGCCATTCCCGTATCGCGCGACAAGGCCGACATCGGCGCGATCAAGCTGGTGCTGGCCGAGCTGAAGAAGGGCCACGGCGTCTGCCTCTATCCCGAGGGCACGCGCAGTGCCGACGGGAAGATCACGGCACTGAAGCCGGGTTTTAGTTTACTGTGTCGCCGGTCGAAGGCGCCGGTCGTTCCGGCCGTGGTCGACGGGGCGTTCGAATGTTGGCCCCGCCAGCGCAAGCTGTTCTCACCGGGCCCGGTCATGGTCTGTTTCGGTAAGCCTCTGCCCCCCGAGCAGATCCGCGCGATGAGCAACGAGGAACTGGCCGACTGGCTCACGCAAACCCTGCGCCGGATGCAGCGCGATTGCCGCCTCCAGCAAGGCAAAGAGCCCTACGATTACAGCGACGAATCGGGCGACTGAATCCGAACTTGCATTGATCACAGGGCGTGGCTCAGCGGTATCACGATACCGTTCGCGCCGCCGAGCATCTCGCCTTGGCCTGCCAGGAACCAATGCCCGACGAGTGCCGCCGTCACGGCGTCCAGTTCGTCGCCCGTCATTTCCGGGCTCAGACCTTGGACGCCCAAATCTTCGAGTCCGCGCACGAGCCCTTGCCGGTCCCCGTGCTGACGGGGGATGCCCCACACATCCTGGGCCGCGCCTGGATAGCATTCCACCACGCGATACCCCTTCGCTTCGATCTTGGCTTTCAGCGCCAGGCCGCGTTCGGTGAGCATGCGCATGGGACCCAGCGTGATAGGAAAGAAGCGAATCTTGCGGCGCTGAAGCTCACGGTCACATTCACGCAGATGCTCGCCGGCCCGGTCATGGATGGTCTTGCGTCCCGCCGGCAGACTCAACGGCGCATCGATAGGAACGAGGTCCGGCTGCGCCCGCTCGATGGCATCGAGAATCTCTTCATCGCCATGCGCGACATGCGCCCGCGCCGTCATCCTCCGCAACACGCACACCCCCGTCGCTCGCCGCACCGACCCGGCCAGATCCACCCCCACAACGATGATTTGTTTGCGACGCGGCATGAGCTTCTCCCAAGGATGTTCATGAGCCACCGATACTAACGCCCCCACCCCGCGGAAGAAAGCAGGCGACAATACCCATTCGCTGGACTCCGGCTCGGCGTCGCCGGTCCACTGGAGGTAATCGACGTAGCCCCGGTCGTTGCCGTCCTCGTCGCTGCCATCCTTGACGTACCTCCATGTGAAGGTGTGCAGGCCCTCGCCTTCGACGTTATAGCTCTTGAGCTGCCAACTGGTGCTGATGCCACTGATGCGGTCCTGGAGCTCGTCGTCGAGGTAGAACTCCAGGTAGTCGTAGTCTTCTTCCGACGAGACCCGCCAGTAGAAGCTCACCGTCCCCGGCCCATACCCGACCGTCGTCATGACCGATTCTTCATAATCATCGATGGCTCCACTGCCCGTGGCATCGCTGTCATAGTAAGGAATGGGCCAGTTCGCCCATGTCCGGTTGCCATCGCCTCCGGTCGGATTTGCTACTTCCAGCGGAGGGCGCGGAGCTCTTCTTTGGTGCGGATGAATTTGACGGTACCGTCGTTGAGCAGGACGCAGCCGCCTTTGGGATCGTGGTTGTCGAACGTAAACAACTCCGGCCCGCCGTGCTGGTTCCAACCGCCTTCTGTCTCGAACAGAAGTACGGTCTCCGGGGGAGAATTCGGTTCGCAGTCAGGATTGATCGCGTAGTGACATCGACCGTCGTGCATATTGGGGCACACGAATCTCTCTTTTATGCGTTCCCTCATGCGTTCCTCCCGCTTGGGGGTCCATTCGATGAACCCCTCGGCAGGGCGGTGAGCTAACATAGCTTTCTCGAAGACATCACACCACTCGGAAGGTTGGGGGTATATCTTCCCCTCCCCCGGCAGAATGTGGAACCTGCGATGAAGCGAACTCAGTCTGCGAGCGCACGAAACTCGTCGCAGAAAGGGCCGCAACTGGGGGGTGAGCTCAGCTAGAGTTTGTCCGATGTGGAAGCAGTTGAACTCGGCGCCGCTCTCGGTCTCCACGCTCCGGCCGTTTCGCGTGACGAACGACGATAGGCGCTCGGCGTTTCGATAGCAGGTGACTTGGATGAAGCGGTTTGCCGCTCCCGGCCTGGGAAGTGGCCTCGGATCGGACGCCAAAGCTATTTCGTGGGCGATCGCCGCGATGCTCTCTGGGGCATTCACGACGATTGGGGCCAGGGCCTGCAGGTATTGTACTTCTTCAGGGCTGATAAGAGCCCTGGCATCACTCTCTACAAAGAAGAACTCGAACGTTGACGGTCCGTATTCGATCTCTATGCGCGTGCAGCCCTTCAGGTCTGGAAGTGACGGCACTTGCGAATTGAGGTTCTGCCAGAAGCGGACTGAAAGGGGGAATAAAACAAACACCACAAGACCACTTAGCCCTACCACGCCTAGGACTACGTAGACCCAGAAGTGTTTTCGACTTGTCAGGCGGTTCACGCGCAATCCCATAGCGAGCCCCTCAGAGTCTCATTGAAATCAATGCCATCTCTGCCAGTAAAATCATCTTCATCAGTATGGTTGTGGGTCCGGATTGGGCACCAAGTTCTCCACGAATATTCCCAAGGGATCGTACCAAACATTCTCTTGGACAAACTGTTCCCAAACAAGCCAGAGGAATTAAAGGACTGCGGTACATTTTTTCGGGCGTCCTTTCGGTCTCAGGGTTGATTCCAGTTGCAGCTTGGCGGCGGTGGTCTCGATCCAAGGTCGATCGCCCAAAGGCGTGCCTCGTTTGACACTCCTCTGTAGCGGCCCCAATTCGGCCTCGCTGAAGGGAGCGTGGACCAGGGCCGGCCAGTCCGACGGCAGCTCCACCGGCCCGTCACTGAGCGTGAAAGCGGCTTGACGCCCTTGTCGCAACGCGAAGCTGGACCAGGGCCATTCTCCGGCCACTTGCACCAGGCTCGCCCGCAGGGGATTGGCTTCGATGTAGCGTAGGGCCGTCAGGTAGTAGGCGTCATCCTTGACGGGAAAGCTCTTGTACCGGCCCTGATGCAGGTGCCCCATGCCCACGGTGCCGTGGGCGACGTGGTAACGCTGCGTGTGGGTCAATGTCACCCAGCGCAGGAAGCTCGACAGGTCGCCATCCTCGTGGGGCCAGAGCAGCAGGTGCCAATGATTGCTCATGAGACAGTAGCCGCACAGACGCATCCCGATGCGCTCGATCCCCTCCCCCTGGATCTGCTCGAAGGCCAAGAAGTCACCGGCCTTGCGGAAGATGCGCAGCCGCCCATTCGCGCGGTTCAGAACGTGATAGACATAACCACCCAACGTAATCCGCGGTCGCCTCGCCATAAGACCGATTATAGCGGATCAGATCGACACCGAGTAACCAAAAACCAACCCCCCGGAAAATGTACCGCACTCCTTTAACTCCCTGGGGACAGAGTCCCCAGAGATCTCGAAACCAGAAACCGCTACCGGGAAGCTCGTAAATGTCACGACCTACCCTGTTGCACTTCGCGTGTTAATGCGCCGCCTTGAGAATCCTGGAGATTGCCTCATCCAGGCCATAAGACCTGGGAATCCCATGCAGGCTACGCTGAATATCCTGAAACAGCCTAACTACTTCGGGATGCTGCCCTACGTTCAGATAGTGGTCGAGAGTTTCCAGGGCCACGTACCGATGGCCGAAGTGACATCGCTTCCTTGTCAGAATAAGCCTGAGCTTCTCAAGTGCCTGGGACTCCATAGTCTCAACATAGCAGAGCACAAGCGCCATCACTCGAAGGCGTACCGCGCGCGCCTCGCACCATTTCCTGATGAGCGGTAACGCCTTCGCACCGAGCAGATCGTAATACGCTGAGAGGGCATAGCCTCGAACGACTTCGTTCTTGTCTTGGAGACGAGCACGGACAAGGTCCGCAAACCGCGTGAGACGATACTCTCCAACCATGTCCAGTGCACTAGCTCTGACAACCCACTCGCGATGCCTAAGGAGGCTGGGAATTACGGGCTCCAGAGCGTATGCATCGGCTTCTGTGGCTGCGTCAAGGATTCCTGTAACCGTCTCAGCAATCTCGCCCTCCTCAGCCTGCCTCATCCTGGTACGAATGTCAGACATGTAATTGTCTCCTGCTATCGGCCCCTAATCAGGGCCGTTGGGCCCTAGAACCACGTTTAGAACTCGTCGCACAACGAGGCACTTCAATCGGCAAACCACCGGCCGCAAAGCCCAGCATACCAAGCCAATCTCGAAGTCGGGCCTTCTCCACAACCAGCTTATCACGAGCCAACTCCGACCATGCCGCCCGCTACTGCGATCACTACTGCGCCAATCACAATGACGGTGCCTCCTATGACGATTCCACCGGCAGCGGCAGTATTCCCCAGACTTGGATCGTTCCACGCTTCGCTCAGGGCTTCTCCAATTGCCCCGCCCGTAGTGTAGATAATCTTTTTCACATTGCCACTGTGCCGGCTACGCTTCCGGCCCTTGTATTTCAGCATCTTTTCAAGCTTCTTGATACGGCTACTATTTCCTCCCGCTGCCTTCAGTCTCGCGATCTCCTCTACCATTTCCCACGGCTCCAAAAACCAATCCTCGTCGTCAAACCTCTTGCGTTGCTTCCCGTGTTGACCTGCCATGTCTATCTCACCGACGTCAACCGCCAAGTGTTCCCGATCACCCGCTGTTGGGTCGAAGTTATCCGGGTATTCCCAGAACTCCTCGTCCGGTCCCTCGTGATAGAATAGGATCCCAATTACTTTGTTCGGCTCGCAGGGGTCCATGATATAGTGTGTCCGAAGGGTAGCCGGATTTCTGCCCATCTCCGAGGCGACCCCTTGAAAGTTGTATGTGCCTGTCAACTGCTGCAAGGTTTCATCACCATTCCAGTAGTAGCCTAAGAGGTCGTTGGACCCTGTTCCAAATGTCCAGTCAAGTCCCAATGGATCCACGCAGTTGAGCGAATTGTTGGCACAGTAGCCGTACCAATTCATGCCACCCTCATAGCCGATGGGGTCTGTCTGGAGGAAGCGGCCGATGGTCGCGTTGTAGTAGCGGGCGCGGTAGTAGTAGAAGCCCGTCTCGGTGTCGTAGCGGCGGCCGGTGAAGAGGAACGGATTCGGATGGTTCGGGTCGGAGGCGGCCACCTGGCCATAGACGTCGTACTCGTAAGTCTGCGACATATCGCCATCGCTGTCGCTGAGCGCCACCACCGAGCCCAGGGCGTCGTAGTGGTAGTAGTACGTGTCGGCATACGTGCCCGTCGTCTCGATCATACAGATCGGCTCATCGATGCACGGGCCATAGATATACTTGCGCAGCAGGTTGTTGCTGCCATCGTACTCGGCGATGCAGTGGTCGCCATCGTAAACGTATTTGGTGACTGTGCCATCGACGTCCTTGGCAATCCGCCTGCCACTGGGATCGTAGGTATACTCGATCTCGGCCCAGTCGCTGGACTCCGGCTCGGCGTCGCCCGTCCACTGGAGGTAATCGACGTAGCCCCGGTCGTTGCCGTCGTAGGAACTGCCATCTTTGACATAGCGCCATGTGAAGGTGTGCTTGCCCTCACCTTCGACGTTGTAGCTCTTGAGCTGCCAACTGGTGCTGCTGCCACTGATGCGGTCTTGGCGCACGTCGTCGATATAGAACTCCAGGTAGTCGTAGTCTTCCTCCGACGAAACCCGCCAGTAGAAGCTCACCGTCCCCGGCCCGTACCCAGCAGTCGTCATGACCGACTCTTCATAATCGTCGACGTCTCCACTGCCCGTGGCATCGCTGTCATAGTAGGGAGTGGGCCAGTTCGCCCATGTCCAGTTGCCATCGCCTCCTGTCGTTACCGGCAGCTCGGTATCGAGGGCTGTCCCTGAGTCTCTTCGTCGAATTGTCGAAGCCTCTCCAAGCATAGTTTCCCCGCAAGCTGTCGATCACCAGTTTATTTGAGACGGCACGGCAGGTCAATGACGTTTGCGGCTGCGGGCTTGGCCTGGATCGAGGCGTCGATCCGCGAGTCCCGGGCACCATCTTCCAAGAGGAGGGGGGGCCGTAGCGGCCTCATGGGGAGGGCCCCTCTTGGGCGAGGTCGAAAGGTCGAGGGATGGTCAATCTTGGCGCGCTCGTAGTGACGCCGTGAGGCGTTTCCTGGCCCAGGTGCCGCTTCGGCTACACCCAGAGCCTGCCCTGAACATCGTGACGCTGATATGCCCTGACGGGCA
>Ga0272443_10003428_pt1 | contig 18684 bp, 14 predicted proteins | sample SSMAcet12_FD_193581 | JGI IMG/M metagenome (GOLD analysis project Ga0272443, IMG submission 193581) | Marine sediment archaeal communities from Little Sippewissett salt marsh, Falmouth, MA, United States - SSM-Acet-12 | ecosystem: Environmental > Aquatic > Marine > Wetlands > Sediment ... | reverse complement strand
GGCCGGACTTGGCGACTTTCTCGAGCAGCGGGATGAGGTCCTTGATGGCCGAGACCTTCTTTTCATGGATGAGGATGTAGGGCTTCTCGAGCACGACCTGCATCGATTCCGCGTCGTTGATGAAGTGAGGAGAAAGGTACCCCTTGTCGAACTGCATCCCCTCGACGAGCTCGACGGTCGTCTCGAGGCCCTTGCCCTCCTCGACCGTGATCACGCCGTCCTTGCCCACCTTGTCCATCGCCTTGGCAATCTGCTTGCCGACCTCGGCGTCCTGGTTGGCTGCACACGTCCCGACCTGCGCGATCTGCGCGCTGGACTTGATCTCGGTGGCCATCCTGCCGAGTTCCTCGACGACGGCCTCGACCCCGGCCAGGATGCCGCGCTGGAGCTCCATCGCGTCGGCGCCGGCGGCCACGTTCTTCAAACCTTCGTCATAGAGCGCCTCGGCATAGATCGTCGCCGTCGTCGTGCCGTCCCCGGCTACCGTCGATGTCTTGCTGGCGACCTCCTTGACCATCTGGGCACCCATGTTTTCGTAGGCGTCCTCGAGCTCGATCTCCTTGGCGACCGTCACGCCGTCCTTGGTGACCGTCGGTGAGCCGAAGGACTTCTCGAGCACGACATTCCTGCCGCATGGGCCCAGGGTCACCTTGACGGCCCGGGCCAGTCTTTTGACGCCGCGACGGATGGCGTCGCGCGCCTCCATGTCAAACACGATCTTCTTGGCTGCCATGAATTATTTCTCCTGCGTCTATCGTAGCGTTTGTATTCCCAAGTCGCCGATGCTCACTTCCGGCACCCGGCGGTGCCCACGGATGCTCCCCTCACGCGATGATGGCCAGAATATCTCCTTCGTCGAGGATGAGCAGTTCCTCCCCGTTGACCTTGATCTCCGTGCCGGCGTAGCTGGAAAACAGCACCTGGTCGCCCTTGGCGACCTGCATCTTGCTGCGCTGCCCGTCGTCGAGCAGTCGGCCGTCACCCACCGACTGAACGATGCCGCGCTTGGGTTTTTCCTTGGCCGTGTCCGGCAGCACGATTCCGCCGGCCGTCTTCTCCTCCGCCTCCAGACGCTTGACCAGCACTTTGTCCCCCAGGGGACGAATCTTCAACTTCGCCATCGAGCACTCCTTTCACTTGAAACCTGTCCGGACATACGATGTCGCTTTGAAATACCGTGAAAAAACGTCGCTTGCGGGCCGACCTGAGCTCGCCGCGCCTTCCGCCCGCCGCAACGGGCACCTCGGCCTGGAGGCGCAGTGCGACCTCCTCCCACCGGGATACCCGCATCCATGGCAAAGCCGATGCCACAAACTCGATTTTTTTGGCCCCCATGCCGGGGAGTTTTCGCAACTTCATATCTCACAAAAGGTTATATGTAGTCGCACGACGGGCGGAGCTTCCGCTTGCTTGCTCGACCGCTGCCAGAATCCGCCACGCAGCTAACGGGACTGTCAGAATGGCACAACCGCAAACCGCCAAGATGAGCGTCGGCCCTAGGCCGCCTCGGGGTGATCGCACGATCGCGCGGGTGCAAAGCGGCCGGGATCCTGATAGACTGTGCGGCCCGAAACGGGGGATCCCGGTCAAGCGGGCCCGGACCTCCGGGCATCGGGCCTGTCCGCGGGACAGGATGACCAGACCCCCACAGACACGAAGGAGAACACGATGCCACTGGTTCCGATGCGCATTCTGCTGGATCATGCCGCGGAAAACGATTACGGCCTGGCCGCCTTCAACGTCAATAACATGGAACAGATCCAGGCGATCATGGAGGCCGCCGTCGAGACCGACTCGCCCGTCATCGTCCAGGCCTCGCGCGGGGCGCGCCAGTATTCGAACGACGCCTACCTTCGCCACCTCATGCTGGCCGCCGCCGAACTGCACCCGAACCTGCCCATCGCCATGCACCAGGACCACGGCAACTCGCCCGAAACGTGCATGAGCGCGATCGAGCAGAACTTCACCTCCGTCATGATGGACGGCTCTCTGGAAGCCGACGGCAAAACGCCTGCCAGCTACGACTACAACGTCGATGTCACCCGAAAAGTCGTCGAGGCCGCCCATGCCAAGGGCGTCACCGTCGAGGGCGAACTGGGCTGCCTGGGCGGGATCGAGGACGGACACGGCGCGGGACTGACCGGTGAGGAGGCCATGAAACATCTCACCGACCCGGCACAGGCTGAGGACTTCTGCGCCAAGACCGGCGTGGACGCCCTGGCTGTCGCCATCGGCACCAGCCACGGGGCATACAAGTTCACCAAAAAACCGACGGGCGACGTCCTCGTCATGAGCGTGATCGAGGAAATCCACAAACGCCTGCCCAACACGCACCTGGTCATGCACGGCTCGTCGAGCGTGCCCAAGGAGCTGCTCGATATCATCAACCAGTACGGCGGCGAGATGGGCGAGACCTACGGCGTACCCATCGAAGAGATCCAGCGCGGGATCAAGCACGGCGTGCGCAAGGTCAACGTCGACACGGACAACCGACTCGCGATGACCGGGGCGATCCGCAAGGTCTTCGCCACCAAGAAAGGCGAGTTCGACCCGCGCAAGTACCTCGGGCCGGCCCGCGAAGCCATGAAACAGGAATGCATCAAGCGGATGACCGCGTTCGGGCAGGCCGGCAAAGCCGGCAAGATCAAAGCCAAATCCTGCAAGGAAATGATCGACTTCTACAAGAGGGCCAAGTAAGTAACCGTGTCGTACGAGTAAGCAGTGACTGACTGCACGGATGCATCTTCGAAGCCCCCGGCATCGCGGCCGGGGGCTTTTCATTGAGCAATGGTCTCAACTCAACAACGACCCGACAAAGAGTGTCCCAATCGGCGGGCTCATTCATGCCCCCGTTGTGAGTCCCGCAAATTGTCCGTAGGATAGGCGCGGACCGTGAAGGATGCCGAACGCAGGAACCGCCAGCGCCGGCTGAGACCGACCTGCCGAATTCCGCTCCCTCACGGTCGCGGCTCGGATTCAGAATCGGCCGCCACGGCGTAGCCGAAGGCGAAGACGGGAGGGCGGCCGCTACGCGCGGTGTTCAATGGTTGACACAGCCGACCACGCTTTGCCGCCCGTACAGCAGCCTGCCGGCCAAGGCCGCCGCGCGGCGCCACGACTCGTCAGCATCGTCGTGCCCGTCTTCAACGAAATACCCAACGTCGGCCCGCTCATCGAGGCGGTCGAGGCCGCCCTCGGCACGCAACCCTACGAAATCCTCTTCGTGGACGACGGCAGCACGGACGGGACGCCGGCCGAGATCGAAACGCACGCCGCCCGCGACGACCGCATCTGCGCGGTGGTGCTCTCGCGCAATTTCGGCCACCAGCACGCCCTGGCTGCCGGGCTGCGCTGCGCGCGGGGCGACGTGGTCGTCACGATGGACGGCGACCTCCAGCATCCACCCGGCCTGATCCCCACACTCATCGAACGCTGGCAGGAAGGTGCCAATATCGTACACACGCGCCGGGCCGACACGGAGGATCTGCCCGGCTTCAAAAGGCTCACCTCGCGCGCGTTCTACCGGGTCTTCGGCTGGCTGAGCGACGTGCCGCTCGAACCGGGGATGGCTGACTTCCGGCTGCTGGACCGGCGCGTCGTCGATGAACTCAACCGAATGCAGGACGGGCGGCTCTTCCTCCGCGCCCTGCTGCGCTGGATGGGCTACCGCAGCGCGATCGTCCCCTTCACGCCCGGCCAGCGCCATGCCGGCCGATCCAAGTACACGACCCGCAGAATGCTGCGGCTGGCGACGGACGGGACGCTGGCGTTTTCGACCGTGCCGCTGCGTGTCGGCCTGCTGATCGGTACAGCCACGGCCGTGTTGAGCTTCATTGAGCTGCTCTTCGTCGTGATCGCCTGGCTGATGGGCCGGACCGTGCCGGGCTGGGCGTCGACGGTCGGGGTTGTGGCCTTTTTGTTCGGCGTGCTGTTCATCCTGCTGGGCATCCAGGGCCAGTACATCCTCCGGCTCTACGAACAGGCCCGCGCCCGCCCGCCGTTCATCATCGAACGGATCGTCCGGCGGACCGACGAGCGCGAATAGCCCCTGAAGCCCCTGTTCCGTCTTCCGCCGCGACATGAAGGGCCGCACGGCTCAGAAATGAAATAGCCGGATTATCCAGATTGCGATGTGTAGCAATCCGGGAAGGAAACAGAGGGCGATCGAAAAACCCATTCCGAGGGACCATGCGATCGGCCCGAAGTGCTCAGCCTTGTGCTGCCATAAGCGACGCGCGATGATCTCGGCCAACCAGCCTCCTGTATAACAGATGTTGGCGGCGATACCGCCGAGAAAAACAGCCAGGAGAGGAACAAAATCATCATCGATCGCCGCTTCTTGCGTCAGATTGAGGGGAATCACGATCAGTACGAAAATCAGGCCGACCACCCCCGGCACGATCATCGCGAGGTTGTAAACAATCCTTCGCTTCTCCCACCAGGCGATGATGGCTGGGATTCGGAGAGGCGCGGGTGTCAGTAACCATTGCAGGAAGGAACGTGGCATGGTCGACTCCGCGTGCGGACTGCGGCGGAAGGTTGACTTCTCTTCGCCAAGCCGGGCCGACACGGACATCCGTCGGGACCGTGGACGCATGATGGACTGCCATCTTGCCAGAGGTAAGAGTACTGTATCAGAACGATCTTGTCGTGTACACTCAAAACGCGCGACCAAGGGGGTGACTTAACAGGTCCTGACCGTTGGTCACAAGCTTCGGCCGCGCGGACTCCAAGCTCGCGGCTTTTTAGACTTACGACGCATTGCTCACTGCGAATCGGTTAGTTTGAGCCGTTAAGAAATCGCGATCCGAAAGGTGTGTACCGATGCAACGGGCGAAGTTGAACTATCTCGTGGACGCGTTGGCGCTGGTCGCCATGGTATTCTTGGCCGTCACGGGTTTCCTGATCCGCTACAAGCTGCCTTCTGGCACGGGCCACTATCTGGCGTTGTGGGGCCTCGATCGGCACGAGTGGGGTAGCGTTCACTTCTGGATCGCCGTCACCCTGCTGATCCTGGTGGTCGTCCACCTCGTCCTGCACTGGAATTGGATCGTCTGCATGACCCGCAGCCGATCGGACCAAAGGCAGCGACTCCGCGCGGGGGTAGCCATCGCCGTCCTGCTCGTGCTCGCCGCGCTGGCTGCGACACCTTTTCTGGCAACGGTCGAGCTCACAGGCCAACCGCCCGCGGGCAGGGGACACGGTCACGGGCCTGACCACGACGGACCGCCGATCGAAGGGTGGATGACCCTGCAAGATGTGGAGACCGTCACGGGAATCGCGTGCGAAACGCTGGTAGAAATGTTGAATCTGCCGGCCGACGTGCCACTCGACGAGCGACTGGGCCGCCTGCGAAGGCGGTATGACTTCGAAATGGAAGCGGTGCGCGAGGCCGTCCGCGCGCACCTGGAACAGCAATGAACAGGTACCATCGCGGTTGCCCCGGTGCTCCGCGACAGACGCCGCGCCGGCCGACAGGCTTTGCGATAGGATGTGCCCCATGGACCTGAACGATCGTGTAGCGCTGGTGACGGGTGCGGGCAAGCGGGTCGGCCGGGCGATCGCCCTGGAGCTGGCCGGCGCGGGCTGTCACGTAGCCGTCCACTACCACCGATCCAGGGATGAAGCCGAAGAGGTGGCCGACGCCGTTCGGGCGATGGGCCGCAAGGCGACGCTGGTCTGCGGCGACCTGGCTGACGCAAGCGTGCCGGAACGGCTGGTGGTCGAAACAGTCAAACAACTCGGCGGCCTGGCGGTCCTCGTCAACAACGCCGCAATTTACGAAAGGATCCCCCTTCGGGAGGCGGAGGCAGGTACCTGGGAACGGTACTGGCGGATCAACACACTGGCACCGGCCCTGCTGGCGCGGGCGGCCGGGCCGATCATGCAGCAGTGGGGGCAGGGCTGCATCGTCAACCTCATCGATTCCTACGTGGACCGCCCTCCGCGGAATCTGGCGCCGTACCTGGCATCCAAGGGCGCGCTGGCGGCTCTGACGCGCGCGCTGGCCGTCGAGCTTGCACCGCAGGTGACGGTCAACGGTGTGTCGCCGGGCATCGCCATCTTCCCCGAAGGCTACGACGAGGAAACGCGCCGCCGACTCATCGCGCGCGTCCCCCTGCAGCGCGCCGGCTCGACCGAGCAGATCGCGCAGGCCGTGCGCTTTCTGGCAACCGAGGGCGATTACATCACCGGCCAGATCCTCTCCGTCGACGGCGGGCGGTCGATTCAGCCGTGAGGAATGCAGGGGTTTGCGGGTACGGCGCGCGTGCCACATTTCCCGCAACAGCCGCTGCGGAATTGTGCGGACACGCCATTTATTGTCACTCGCTGCGACCTGTCGTTACAGTCCGACGGCCCATCGACCGAGCTCTTCAGAAGACGCGCTCACGTTACTGCCTCGGTCTGCGGCCGTCCGAATCCGCGCCAATCGGGCAATCCTCTTACCGGCCCTCCCCCGGGCCGTCAAGAAGAATACAGGACACGTTCGAGTGGATGGACCTTTGCACGAACCTTGCCAAACAATGTTTCGCGCCATGCCCCGCGACCGACCACGCACCATAAGGTCCGATGTAAAAGAAAGTTATAGGAACCCCACATGCAGTAAATGCTCGTGCGGCCGGCTTTATCTGTTTTGACACGCCCCGCCGCGATCTGCTTTTTCGCGGCATTTCATTGAAAAAGTCCAGGCGCATCCGGCAGGCCTGACGTTCCAGCCGACCGGCCGGGTCGCGAGCGCGGGTCATGTTCTGATTCCAGCGGAAGTTAGCGGAACGTCTGCGCCGTGCATCCTTGTCGTCTGCACCCTTGCGAGTAGTCGTCGCCATGGAAACACGTGTCGATCCGGATCGCACCCAGTCGCCGGCCGGCGAACCGCCGCGCGAACAGCCGACGGTGCCCGCGACGGTGCGCCCGATCGTCGAGCTACTCAGCTACCAGCGGGCCGACGTCGAATCGCCGGCGCGGTTCAACTGGTGCTGCTGGTCGCGCCAGGTGGGCAAAAGCTTTACGAAATCGCTGCGGCGGCTGCTTAGAGGTATCCAGAGGCGACGTACGCAGCTTTTTTTGTCAGCCGGCCAGCGCCAAAGCCGCGAGCTCATGACGAAGGTCCAGCAGCACTGTCGGGCGATGAACATCGCGGCGCGTTTTTTCGGGGATGGCGCGCCGGTGGCCGCGCACTGCCGGAGGTTGACGGCCCGCCTGCCCAACGGTGTACGGATCATCGGTTTGCCGGCCAACCCGGCGACGATTCGCGGGTTCACCGGCGACGTCCTGCTCGACGAGTTCGCCATGCACCACGACGACCGCGCGATCTGGGCGGCCGTTTTTCCGACCGTGCTCCGCGATCACGGTGAAATCGACGTCGCCTCGACACCCAAGGGCTGCGACAACATCTTCGCGCAGTTGCGTCGCAATACGATGTTCGCGCATTCGACCGTCACGCTCGACGAGGCGGTCCGCTGCGGGCTCGACGTGGACGCGGACGAGATCCGCCGATCCATGAACGACGAGCTTCTCTACCGCCAGGAGTTCGGCTGCGAGTTCCTCGACGAGGTGTCGGCCTTTTTGACCTACGCGCAGATCGCGGCGATGGAGGACCCGTCGCTGACGGACACGTTCGATCCGGCGGCGCTCGCGGCCTGCGCGGGGCCGCTCTACGCGGGCGTGGACATCGGCCGGCATCGCGACAGATCGGTTTTCTGGGTCGTGGAGAAAAACGACAACATTCTGGTGACGCGCTGCCTGCGCGTCACGCAGGGCGAGCCGTTCGCGCGGCAGAGTGAAACACTGCACGCGCTGCTCGCACTGCCGGCCGTCCGACGCTGCTGCATCGACGCCAGCGGGATCGGGATGCCGTTGGCCGAGGCGGCCGAGGAGCGGTTCGGATCGGTGCGCGTCGAGCCGGTGGTTTTTACGCCGAAGGTCAAGGACGTGCTCGCCTGCCAGCTTCGGCTGCGGGCCGAGGCCGGCACCCTGCGAATTCCCGTCGCACCGGAGATCCGCAACGATTTGCATTCCGTGCGGCGGCAGGTGGCCTGTGCGGGCCCGGCGCGGTACGAGGCGGCGCGGAACGCTGACGGGCACGGCGACCGGTTCTGGGCGGCCTGTCTGGCGGTCCGGGCGGCCGGCAGCGAGCCCGGCGCGATCGAGTGCGTGTCGGGCGAACGTCTGCGGTTCGCGCGGCGCGGCATCTGGTAAAAGGTGACGGGCGAGACGCCCGTCCCACCCTGAATGTGGCCGGGCGGCAAAAGCCTGCGACTCTTTGGGTAAAAGCCTGCGGCTCGTTGGACAGACAATACACTGGTCAAAGCAGACCGTCTAGCATGAGACAAGTGACAAATTTCGGCATTCGCACAAGGCAGGTGCAGCATGAAATGGACCCATCGGATCGCCAACGTCTGGCGGCGTTATGAACCCATCACGCGGCGCCCGCAACCCGGGCAGGTCGTGCCCGACCGGCCGCTCGACCGCTGGCCGACGTACATCTCGGACGGTCTGACGCCGACGCGGCTGGCGGCGATCCTGCGGGCGGCCGACGACGGCGAGGTCGAGGAAGCGATGGCGCTCTTCGAGCAGATGGAGGCCAAGGACGCGCACCTCCACTGCATCGCCAGCATCCGCCGGCTTGCTGTGACGGGTCTGCCGTGGCGTGTCCGCTCGGCAGCCGACGTGCTCGAGGGCGTCGACCGAACGGCGGCCGACGAAGCGGCTGACTACTGCCGGCAGGTGCTCGCGCGGATCGAGCGGTTCGACGAAACGCTCCAGCACCTGGCGCTGGCGGTCGGTCGGAACATCGCGTTGGCGGAAAACGTCTGGGACGTGCGCGACGGGGGGCTGACTCTCGTGGACGTCGTGCCGGTGTCGTTCGACCGGATCGCTTTCGACGACGTGGGACGGCCCCGCGTTCTGACCGACGCGCAGCCGCATCAGGGGATCGAACCTGCCTACGGCAAGTTCGTCGCGCACGCTCCGCACGCGATCAGCGGGCATCCGATGCGCGGCGGGTTGCTGCGCGTCAGCGCGCTGGCCTACCTCGGCAAGCATTTCGTGATGAAGGACTGGCTTGTTTTCTGCGAGCTGTTCGGGATGCCGCTGCGCGTGGCGCGGTACGAGCCGTCAGCCACGGCTGAAGAGAAGCGCGAACTGCTGACGATGCTCAAGACGCTGGGCAGCGACGCGGCGGCGATCTTCAGCAAGGCGGTTGAGCTCAATCTGGTCGAAGCGGGCCAAGGCAAGGCGCCGCCGCCTTACGAGTCGGTCTGCCGATTCTTGAACCAGGAGCTGGCCAAGGCGTGGCTGGGCCAGACGATGACGGTCGAGACGCTTCGACAGGCCGGCACGGTGGGCGTCGCGCAGATGCAGGACGATATCCGCCACGAGCTGCGCGAAGACGACATCGCCAAGGAGGGGCGAACGATCCGCCGGGACGTGCTCGAACCGCTCGTGCGGCTGGAGTTCGGCCCGGACGTGCCGGTGCCGTTTTTCGGTCGCGTCTATCAGCGGCCGCGGGACGTGCGCGTCCTGGCCGAGGTGCTTCGGATCGCGGTCAACGACCTCCGGATGCCGGTGTCGGCCCGCTGGGCGCACGAAGCGCTCGGCATCCCCATGGCCGACGGGCAGGAGTCGCGGTTGAAGGGGGTGGAGTGAGGGGGGAAGGTAGCGTACCACAGCAACAACTGCATGGAGCATGAGCACCCGGTGCGATTGTTAATCCTCGCCAAGTGCTTCTCCCTCATCGTCCAGACTATCGTAGATACTTTCGATGAATTCTTCATCCTCGTCAGACATATCCAGACTTTGATGATATTCGAGGGCTTCTGGGTCGGCAACGTACTCCACTTGGCCATGATTTTCCTCAACAATCTTTCGAATCCTCTCAATATCGGTCCTGAAAAACTCTTTTCGGGGTTTAAGCTTGTTCATCCTGACCTTGTGCAGCTCTTTATGAATCGTGTTTTCCAGAGTAGGGGCATCGTCGCAGGAAATCATCATGTGAACGTCAAACGGAAATGGAACAGACGCACCACCTAGCTCTCTCACTCGATCACTAGGCTCAAGCCTGCGGGTCATGCCAACCTTAAATACTCCCTCGCCGAAGGAACCGATATTCGAAATCACATACACATGCCCTGCTTTGGTCATCTGAGCTCTGGAAATGGCTCGCTGAGACTTTTCTTCTGCTTCGGCGAGGCGGGCTCTCAAGGCTTCGATTTCCGCGCTGTGTTCATCTTTGGCTTCAGCAAGCGCCTTGTCCAATGCAGCCTGGATTGCTGCCCTTTCACGTTCCAACTGATTAAGTTCGCGTTCAATCTCCTTTTCCAGTTTTTGTTCCTCTCGGATCTGCGCCTTGATCCGCGCTTGCTCCTCGCGTTCATATGCCGCACGTACGATCTTCTCAAAGTTTTCCTTAAGATCCGCTAGATAAGCCTCCTCTTGCTCTGTTGTTATTTCGTATCCGATTCCTCGGCACCAGTTAAGAGCATCCAGAAGGCGCTTCTTGGACAACACATAATTATTAGCACCCAACGACGCCCCAACCCATTTTATTGTTTCTTTTAAATAGCGTCCGGCCAGTTCGTTGCTACGGCGATCCAATCCCTCCTGGGATTCATTTTGCAGTTCCCGATCCAATTCAAGTTTTCGCAAACTGATCTCTACGTTTTGTAAGTCTTGCTTAAGAATAGTATTTTCATCCTGCAGTTCCTTGTAGGAAATTACTTGTGCTTCAAATTTAGATCGCTCAGTCTTTAGGAGGTCAGTTTGTTTGGTAAGATCACGTTGTCGCGCATCAACTACATCGATGTTATTTCGTACGCGTTCTTCTTTAGCGTCGATTTCCTCACTTCGTGCAGCCAGACTTCTGCGCTTGTTCTCTAGCAGCACAAACACGCAGATGCCACCTCCCAACAACCCAAGAAGTAAGATTAGTGCGTATGCCATTATTAGTTCCTCTGCGGTTCAATGCCCTTCTTGTCAAGGATTACAAACAACACATGCTGGCTGCATTGCGTGCAGGTTACTTTTTCCAGGAACATCGCCTTCGGCGCTTCTGCCAATTCACCGCAGAACTGACACTTACCTGTAACAAGTTCACCAAACCGCGTCGCCAAAGATAGCTGGCAGGAGGTGCCAGTTCTTTGACGACGGAGAAGGCCCATCTTCTCCCATAATTCCACCATACGTCGCCATTGATCCTGGTCACCCCCAAGAGTGTCACGGAGTGTATTCTGATACACACACGAATGATGCTCGATATGGTTCCACAAACGGTGCGCATTCCACATCAAATCTCTGGCATTGGAGAGTTTTTCACCCATGTTTTCCGACGTGTTTTTCTCTACCGTACGGCATTCCTTAAGAAGAGTTCCAATCTCATCCAAACTACTTTTGTCAAAGAGCAACGGTGCGTACTTGAGAACCACTTCGATAGTATCTATGCTTGATATTTCAACTTTCAAATGACGGCGCGCGTATTGCAACATCCCGTCTATATGGGACCACGAGTCTTTGGCTAATTTGATTGCATCTCCGTAGAGCCCTCGGGCTTGTGCCTTTCGAACCTCTTCGGACAGGCGATTGTACTCGACGTGATGGGCTTCCATCTCGTTTTTGTTCATGATATTAAACTGCCTGTTCCGCGCCCCACGTATCACGCCAAATGTGCATAAGATGATTTATTTTGACATTCGAACGAGCATTCACGTGCAAGCTTATTCAGGAACATGATGTGCCTTTTTCTAAACAATCACCGTAATTTTATTTGGGGGATCATAGCCGATGATCCCAGGAGATGCAATACCTATTTCGAGACGGTGCCCTAACTACGCCACCACCATGAAACGGCCGGTGGTGTGGTTCGGGCTTGGCGGTGTCAGCCGGCGCCATAATCGACGTGAGACTACGCGTCTTTTTGCGCTCTTCATTCTCTCTGCGCCATTCGGGTTCAGTCTGAGTCGTCCGGCGGGGCCTTGTCGTCTTCGTTCCTCTGGCAGGTCTCTTGGCCGCCGACGAGGTAAATGCGGTTCTTGCCTGCTTTCTTGGCTTCGAGCAGCGCCTCGTCGGCACGTTCGATGAGCGCCGCGACGCTTGTCGCATCCCAGGGGTAGGTTGCCAGTCCGCCGCTCATCGTGATGCAGCCGGTGGCCTCGGGGCCCAGCCGGGGGAAGGCGTGGGAGCGCAGGTTCTTCTTGATGCGCTGGAGGATCTTCTGCACGTCGCGCGGGTGCTCGGAGCCGGCGACGCGCGGCCGCTCGGCGTCCCAGAAGACGATGACGAACTCGTCGCCGCCGTAGCGCGCAACAATGTCGTTCTGACGGCAGTGCTTACGGAACAGTATTCCGCTTTCGCGGAGAAGCTCGTCGCCGGCCGCGTGCCCATACGTGTCGTTGAAATGCTTGAAACCGTCGAGGTCCAGCAGCAGGAGGGTGACGCGGAAACGCTGCTGGGCGGCCCGTTTGAGAAGATGGTCGAGCGACTGGAGCAGGTACCGCCGATTCGGCAGGCCGGTGACCTCGTCGGTGAAGGCCGCGGATTGCCAGACGCGCTGGCGGTCAGCCGTTTCGAGCAGGTGGCCGGCAAGGCGCGTGTAGTGGCGGAGTTTCTCGACGTCCAGGCCGGTAAACGGGCTTTTCGCGCGCGGGCCGACGAAGATTTGTCCCCGCGGCTGCGGTGTACCCGGGATCGTTTCGCACAGGGCCGGGGTCATCCGGTCGTCCCCGATGGCGACAGTGTGCGTGGCTGTAACGATGCGCACGTCGGGCGAACGCATGGCCTCGGAGATCCAACGGCAGAGTCGTTCGAGCAGCATGTCCCGGTCAGCCGTCAAACCCGAAAGCACCTCGGCCAGGCCGGCGACCTCCTCCCAGGTGGGTTGAGCGTCCGCCTGGGAGTCCGAGACGGGGCCCGTTCCCGGCCGCGACGGCGTCAAGGCAAGTGCCTCGTCGAGCTCGCGGCCGCGGGCCGGGCAGATCAGGTAGTCGTCCGCGCCGGCGGCCTGTGCGGACCGGGCAACCGGCTCGCCGCTCGGCTGGCAGCAGAGCACGATGCGCGTGCGTCGGCCGGCCGCCTTACGAAGCCCCCCCAGCGCGCGTTCGAGTTTGCGCGCGTCCGGGTCGACTCCCACCACGAGGCCGCAGGCCGGTCGCTCAGCCAGCGCGGCGATCGCTGCCAGGTAACTGTCGCTCTCAGCCACGTCGAGATGGCCGTAGCGCGCGCGGAGCTGGTCAGCCAGGCCGCCGGGGTCCCGAACGACGAGCAGCCGGTCGCGCTCGAACAACGGGGACAGGCCGTCGATGCGGCTCATGGCGGCCCCTCCCGTGGCGGCGATGAACTGTCGGGAGGACGCCGGCCCATCAAGGCGGCCAGCTCTTCGGGCGTCAACTCGACCGGGCCCACGTCCGGCCCCGGCCGGGTCGGTCCCTTTTCGGCAGACGGGTCGGCGGCCGGAGCGGCCTCTGCCGGCGGTTCGGCCGGCTTGGGCGGACGCGACTGCGGCGGCGTGCGTTTCGGGCGGGTGGGACTGGGCGACCAGGGGAAGGGGATCGAGGCCTCGGTCGCATCGGTGGCGGGTTCCGGGGGCTCGGACCTCTCAACCCGATCGTTTTCGGGGACGAGGCGCACGGATCGGGGCTGTCGAGTCGCTTCTTCACACGGAGCGGGCGGCGGTTCGGGCGCGGGCGGGGTTTCTTCGCGGGACGGCACGGGAGGGGCAGCCAGGGATTCGCGCATCCCGACCCAGAGGTCGCGCGTCGTGAAGCGCGATTCGGGCCGGCCGGCGTCGGCCAGGTTCTCGGCAATTCGTGCCGGGTCGAACGGCAGCGCCCCGCACGCCTGGGCCGTCCGCATCTTCTCCTGCTGATGCGCTCCGCCCGTCACGTAGACGCAAGTGTCCCGGGCAATCCTCCGGGCATGCTCGAAAAACTCCATCTCACTCCAATCCACACCCTCCATGGCGACGATCAGTACGTCCGGCCGGCGATGCGTCGTCAGCAGCGCGAGCGCATCGTAGAGGTTGGGCGAAGCGCTCGCGCGAACGTGTGCCTGGCTCAACCACGCCTGAACAGTTTCCGGAAAATCGCGTGTGGAGCCCGCCACGTAAACGACCCGACCGCCGCGTTGCCTGGTGGTCTGCATCGTGGGGTTCCTAACCGGCTCGCGCTGTTTGCGAAATGGCCGCCCTCCTGTTAATTAGTTTATCCAGCCGTTGCGGCGCGGTCAAACGGCTGACTGTCCTGCATGTAAGAAACTTCATGGATGGAGGTGGCAATGGGTGGGTACAGCCCCGGGCGGCGTTGGTCAAGATTCGGACTGGGTCTGATAATCGCCGTGATTTTTCTGTCGGTCGCCGGCGCGCTGCGTGCCGATACGGACCGACTCGCCGAGGCACTGGACCGGTTCGTGCGCGACCCGAAGTGGTCGGGCCTGAAAATCGGCGTCCGGGTGGAGACGCTCGGCCAATCCCCCGAGATCATCTACGACTACCACGGGCGCACGCCGCGCATGCCGGCCAGCAACCAGAAGATCGTCACCTCGGCCGCCGCCCTCTGTCTGCTGCCGGCCGACTTCACCTATCGCACGATCCTGGCGCGCCGCGGCAGCGACCTGGTCATTATCGGCTCCGGGGACCCGTCCAGCGGCGACCCGCGGATGGCCGCCCGCGCCGGCGAGTCGATCACCACGGTCTTCCACCGTTGGGCCGAGGCGCTGAAGGCCCGCGCGCTGACGACGATCACCGGCGATCTGGTCTACGATGACACCGTCTTCGACGACACATACCTGCACCCCAGCTGGCGCGCCCAGCAGAGGAACCTCTCCGCGTGGTACACCGCGCCCGTGGGCGGGCTGAATTTCGCGAACAACTGCCTCGGGGTGGTTATCCAGCGGGGTGCCGGGCAGGGCGCGCCGGCCGAGGTCCGGCTCATCCCGACGACAGGCTGGACGCACCTGTCCAATTCGGCGGTGACAGCCGCCAGCGGCCAGCCGCTCGTCAACCGCACCGGCGACGGGCCGATCACGATTACCGTCAGCGGCAAGGTCTCGCAGAGCAACACCGAAACGGACCCGCTCTGGGTCACCGTGCCGGACCCCAGCGCCTTCTTCGCAACGACGGCCCGCACGGCGCTGGCGGCCAAGGGGGTCAAGATCGTCGGCTCGACGCGCCGCCAGCAGGTGCGCCGGCCCGGCGAACCTCTGCCGGCCGACGTCGAGGTCATCGCCGTCCACGAGACGCGACTCGTCGACTTCCTCGACCGGATGAACAAGCGGAGCGTCAACATGTTTGCCGAGGCTGTCCTGAAAACGCTCGGCGCCTACGACCGGAAGGGCCAACTGGCTGACCAGGGCACGTTCGAGCGAGGCAGCCAGGAGGTGAGCCGGTACCTGGCAGCGCTCGGCCTGGCTGACGAACTCTACGTCATCGACGACGGCTCGGGCCTCAGTCGGGATAACCGGATGGCACCGCTCGTCTTAACGGCCGTCCTCCGCTACATGGACCGTCACCCGCTGCGCGAACTGTGGTGGCAGAGCCTCGCCGAGCCGGGCGACGAGGAAGGGACGCTTCGCCGACGGATGAGCAAACTGAAAGGCAGGATCTACGCGAAGACGGGGCATTTGTCCGGTGTCGGGGCGCTTAGCGGGTACGCCCTGGGCCAAGGCGGGCAACGGTACGCGTTCAGCGTTTTGTGCGAAGGTGGTGGCAGTCACCACCCCGTCCAGGACGGCATCTGCGAGATCCTGGCGACCTGGGACGAGACGAAGCCGTAATACATGGGACGGAAGGGATAACGTCTCTTACATGTCCTGCCGCGTCAAACCGCGGTTGTGGCTGTTCAATCCCAAAGAAAATTTTGCACACGGAGAACGTGCAGGTCGCGGGCTGATCCAATCGCACCACTTCGGTTCCATTTGGGCCGCAGGGGCTGTTTGTATATGATGGCCTTTTGAAGGGGGGTCTAACGGGCACGTCGCGGTTATCAAACGGGGGAATCATCATGGACAGGACGAACGGCCACAACCTCACTCGCCGGGCCTTTCTGCGCACCACGACCCGCGGCGCCGCGGCGGCGGGATTCGCGGCCCTGCATCCGAATATACTTTCCGCGCAAAGCACGCAGCCGGCCACTCAACCGGCCGGCCCGCCTCGTGGGATACTCGGCCGGACGGGCCACCCCGTCACGCTCATCAGTTTCGGCGCGATTCTTCTCCGCGACCAGATGGGGACGCGCGTCCTCAAGCTGGCCATCGACCGCGGTGTCAACCTCGTGCATACCTCGCAAACCTACGGCGGAGGTCGGAGCGTCGAGGCCATCGGCCGGCTGTTCAAAAATGACAAAAGCTACCGCGACAAGGTGTTCCTCTGCCTGAAAAGCTGCGACCCCACGGACGCCGACGAAATCGACCGCATGCTCAAGGTTCTCGATGTCGACCACTGCGATGCCGTCTTCACCGAGCTGCACCGGTTCAGCACGAAGCGCCTCGATCAGATCCGCGCCCAGCAGGAACGGCTCGTCAAGCAAGGCAAGATGCGCTACCGCGGCTTCGTCTGCCACGTGGACATGAACGGCGTCATCGAGGCGGTCCTCGAACATGCGGCTGACGAGTTCGACTGCACGCTGTTGTCCATGACGATGGTGCCCGTCCCGCCGGACCGCGCCGAGGGCGAAGCCCGGGCGCAGAGTGAACGCTTTGCCGGGAATCTCAAGGCGCTTCGGGAAAAGAACATCGGCATCCTGTCGATGAAGAGCGGTGCGCGGAAGGCCGTCCAGGAAAGCGCCGAGGTTTTCGGCCCGCACGCCAAGACGGTTCTCGAAGCCGGTGCCGACTCCGTTTTGACGAGCATGGACACCTTCCAGCAAGTGGACATGGCCACGAAGCTCGACCTCGTTTCCCCCCACACACCGGCTGAGCGCGCCGCGGCGGCCGCTTTTCGCGACAGCCGGCGGGACACCTGCCTCATGTGCGGCCTGTGCGACAAGGCCTGCCCGCGGGGAATCCCGGTGAGCGATCTGATGCGGTGCCGTCTCTACGACGTCGAGAACGGCTGGCACACGCACGCACGGGCCGAGTACTCGACGCTCGACCTGGACGCGCGCCGTCTGCCCGAGCTGTGCGGTGACTGCACGGCGTGCACGGCTGCCTGCCCGATGAACCTCGCGTCGTCGGCGGTCGTCCGCCAGGTTGCTGCCTCGCTGGCATGAGGACGAACGGTACCGCAGGCTGTTACGATTTCGTTGCGCCCCTCGTCATGGTGCCCGGAATGCGGGGCTCGCTGGCGAACGTGCCCCCATGACCGGTGCGTCAATCTGCTTATTCAAAGGACGGGCCCGTTTTGACCCGATCCCCGCGACCTTCTTGACACGTTGCACGGTGCATTCTATGAACGTGGATTGAGACGCGTCCCCGTCGTCCGACCACGGGCGCACAGCACACAGGACAAGCAAGATGGCTTCGAACAACCTGGGGATCTGTGGGCAGTGTCGTCAGCGCGTGCCCGCCGAGTTCGTCGTACGCGACGGGAAAGTCTACCTGCACAAGCAGTGCCCTTCCTGCGGGACAAGCGAATCGCTCGTCAGCAACGACGCCGGCGCCTGGCAAGGCAAACGCGATCTCTGGCATTACGACAGGAACAGCCACGGTTCGTGCAGTCTCCAGTGCGACCGGTGCCACACCGACCACAAGCCCACGATCGTCTTCGTCGACGTGACCAACCGCTGCAACATGAACTGCCCCATCTGCATTGCGAACATTCACAGCATGGGCTTCGATTTCCATCCGCCGCTCGCCTATTTCGAGAAGGTGTTCCGCGAAATCGGCACATACGACCCCTCGCCGATGGTTCAGCTTTTCGGCGGGGAACCCACGGTGCGCAACGACCTCGTGGAGATCGTCAACCTCGCCCGCACCTACCGCGTCTCCACCCGCATCGTGACCAACGGCCTCCGCCTGGCCGACGAGGATTACTGCCGGAAACTCTGCGAGGCCAAGGTCCACTTCCGCCTCGCGTTCGACGGACCGAACCGCGAAGTCTACCAGCGTTTGCGCAAGAACCCCGACGCTTACGACAAGAAGGTTAAGGCCCTGGCCAACCTCAAAAAATGGAGCAAACGCAAGAACACGATCCTCTGCTGCGCCGCCCGCAACGTCAACGACATGTACATCGGCGAGCTCATCCAGATGTGCCATGACAACATGGACATCATCGATGAACTGGGCTTCCTGCCGCTCACCGAGAACTGGGAATCGGGCACCTACGAGACCGAAGAAACGACCACCTGCGAGGACGCCGAGCACATGGTCGAGCAGTCTGTCCCGGGCGGCGAGGTCGAGTTCTTCTCGGCCGGCCTCCTGCACTGCATGCGGACCGCCCGTTCGTTCTTTCGAAGCAGCAAACGCTCGCGCTACCTCCAGCTCGGCGGCGACCACCCGAACTGCGAGACGCTGGCTTTTTTGATTTCCGACGGCCAGCACTACAGGAGCGTCAACCACTACCTGAAAATGCGCGTCAGCGAAATCGTCGAGGAGCTCGTTCGGCGCGCCCGTGCGATCGAGCCGAAACTCGCCCGTCTGGATCCCTCGAAACGTCTCCAACGTCTCCGCGGGCAGGCTCTGGTGATCCGCACCTTCCTGCCGCTCGCCATCCGGGCGGCCGATCTGCGTCGCATTTTCAAAGGCTCACCGCCGTGGGCC
>Ga0272443_10003427_pt1 | contig 18685 bp, 22 predicted proteins | sample SSMAcet12_FD_193581 | JGI IMG/M metagenome (GOLD analysis project Ga0272443, IMG submission 193581) | Marine sediment archaeal communities from Little Sippewissett salt marsh, Falmouth, MA, United States - SSM-Acet-12 | ecosystem: Environmental > Aquatic > Marine > Wetlands > Sediment ... | reverse complement strand
TATTAAGAGGATCTCCATAGACCGGTACTATCATGTCAATGCTAACATGACATTCGGGAACTTGGCTTTCGACAACGATTCTTACCATGAAGCGGTCGATGAGGTTATTGCAATATTGAAGAAATAAACTTTTTCATTTTAAAAATGGAGATGTGGAAATGGCAGAAGTAATTGATTTGGAAATGTCCCCTATGTATGAGGGGGAGCGTGTCAGGAAAGGTGAGATTTGGATCGAGTACGGTGGCCCCAAGGCAATTGGATTCGAGCTTTCACAGTCTGCACCAATGGACGAGATTGATGATGGTAAAGTTACCATAAAGGGTCCTGACATCAACGAGTTCGAAGAAGGATCAACGATTCCCTTCGGCATGATATTCAAGGTTGCAGGAGATTTGATTGAGCCTGATCTGGAGTCCATCATTGAGAGGAGAAACCACGGTCTGCTTTCGTACGTTCACGGTTTCATGCACCTCAACCAGAGAGACACTATCTGGATGAGGTCTAGCTTAGACCTCAAGAAGGCCGGTGTAACGTCCTTCGAGCAGATCTTCAAGCCTGTCATGGAGCTCTACAAGGCAGAGATGCCCTTTATAGAAAAGATGGAAGCGGTCATTCTCACTTCACAGGAAGAAGTCGAGAAAGGTCTGGAAGCGGCTCATGCCGTATACGCCGCTAGAGACGAGCGTGCCAAAGGCTTGCACGATGATGATGTAGATGTTTTCTATGGATGTACACTGTGCCAGGCTTTCGCACCCACCAGCGCTTGTTGTGTGACCCCCGACAGGCCATCTCTGTGTGGTGCCATCACCTGGTTCGACGGCAGGGCGGCAGCCAAAGTAGATCCTGAAGGTCCCCAGTTTGCCATACCCAAGGAAGGTCTTATTGACGAGATCGCTGGAGAGTACCAGTCCATCAACGACATGGTTGCTGTGAAGTCTGGCGGCGAATACGACAGGATGGCTATGTACACCTTCTTCGACGCACCCCATACCTCTTGTGGTTGTTTCGAGACCGTTTGTTTCTACTTGCCTGAGGTTGACGGTATCGGAATCGTAGATCGTGACTACACCGACCCCACCCCCAACGGTCTGCCTTTCTCTACCATGGCTGGCCAGGCTGGCGGCGGTAAGCAGGTAGTTGGTTTCTTGGGAATCGGTATGCTTTACTGCTTCTCACCCAAGTTCCTTCAGGCAGACGGTGGCTGGAGAAGAATTGTCTGGATGCCTAAGAAGTTCAAGGAACTGGTTAAGGAAGGCATCGACGAGGACATGTACGGCAAAATCGCCACAGAAGAAGACGCCAAGGACATAAACGAACTCAAGAAGTTCCTGCTCAATGCCGACCACCCCGTAGTGGATGGTGTGGAGAGGCCTGTTGACGGCAAAAAGGTGTCTGAGGGCTGGACTCTGGAAGACCCCTCCGAGTTCGAGGACGATGTAATCGCGTTCATTGAGGAAACCGGTGGCGATATCGATGTGGACGTGATAAAAGAGAAACTTATGATGAGCGAAGGTCAGTTCATGCAGGTCATCGAGTATCTGCAGGACGAAGGCATACTGGAGTAAGGTATATAGCTCATCAGTATTACGGGCGTAGGAGGTAATAAGAATGGCCAAGAAGCTTAGCCTTAAGTTGAAAAAGAAGGAACCCGAAGCAGCAGCTGCACCAGCTGCTGGAGCCGCCCCTGCCGCTGGCGCAGCACCTGCATTTGCAATGCCTGCCGCTGGCGGATCTGGAGGAAGCATCAAGTTAGTGCTGAAGGACGCCAAGGTTAACATCCAGAAGGTAACGCTCGCAAAGTGAGCGTTAACCTTTTTCCTTTATATCTTTGGTGTTATCCTTTCTTTGTGTAAGGTGTGTTGACTTTTTGGAGAGGATTTAGAGGGTGATTGTAATGGCCAAGAAATTGAGCCTTAAGTTGAAAAAGAAGGAACCCGAAGCAGCAGCTGCTCCTGCGGCAGGTATGGCAGCCGCCCCGACAGCAGCACCCATGTTTGCCGCACCCGCCAGTGGGACGGGGGGCATAACGTTGGAGCTGAGAGGCGCTAACATCGAGATCGCAGAAGTCGTCATAAGGCCTTCTTCTGCAGAGAAGAAGAAGGGCAAGGGCAAGAGGAAGAAGTAGCCTAAGATTTGTAATATGGCTGATATCCGGGATGGTTAAGCGATAATTGGCAAGGTCGTGTTCAGAAATGAATTAGCGACCCGAATTATCATCATATTCTCTATTCTGAGAATCCATCTCGGTTATATCTGGTAAGGCAACATCTTAATTTGCCTTCCGGATGTTTCTTCTGCCGTCTTCATGGTAGTTAGATGGTACGTTATATCGGCTTATGAGGATTCTATGAGGGAGATGTGGAATACTTATTTAAATCTGCTTCAGTCGATGGCAGTTGAATCGAGATATCGGTCTACGGGGAGATCAATATGGGAAAAGTAAATTTATCCGACTTAAACAAACAGTTGGCTGATATGGATGTTAAGTCCCTCGAGGGCGTTACCATCGAGGGAGATATCGAGTTAGAAATTGATGCAGGGGCTGGCGGCGTTGGTCCTCTTTTCACTTACTACTTCGGTCAGGAGGTAGCAAAGGTCGCTGTTCAGCTGGTTAACATGGCCAAGGCTTTTGGCTACCCGGTTGACAGTTTGCTTCAGCCAGTGGCAGCAGCTCAGGCAGTATCACCACCACCTGCTGAACTGGCCACGCCAGAAGTGCCTGCTTTGAGGATACCAAACGATTTGGTCAAATCCAAGTTCCAAGTTGGCGTAGACAAAACCTGGACGACCCCTATTCAAGAGGTACAGTTGGGTGCAACCAAATCCGAAGGTGGTTCAAGAGGTCACGTAATCAAGATCGGCGGCGAGAAAGCAATGCCCTTCTTCCCAGATGCGGCAATGCCCAACAGGCCTGTTGTCACAGTGGACGTTTTCGACATGCCCATTGGCATGGCCAAAGCGGTCAAGATGCACTATGATGACGTCATGAACGACCCCGCAGAATGGGCCAAGAAGGCCGTCAACGACTTCGGAGCTGACATGATTACCACTCACTTGATCAGCACTGATCCTTTGATCAAGGACACCCCTGCAAAAGAGGCTGTCAAGGTAGTGGAAGATGTTTTACAGGCAGTCGATGTGCCCATCGTAATCGGTGGCAGTGGCAATCCTGAGAAAGACGTAGAAGTATTGTCTCTTGCTTCTGAAGTGGCCCAAGGCGAGCGCGCCTTGATCGCCAGTGCCAGTCTGAATTTGGACTGGGAGACCATAGGCAAGGCCTGTGCCGACAATGGCAACGTATGTCTGGCTTGGACCCAGCTGGAACTCAACGCTCAGAAGGAACTGGACAGGAAGTTGATGAAGGTCGCCGGTGTGCCCAGAAGCGACATCGTGATGGACCCCACCACTGCAGCACTTGCTTACGGTATGGACTTCGCCTTCACCAACATGGAGAGAATAAGGTTGTCCGGTCTGAAAGGCGACCAAGAACTGAACTTCCCAATGTCTTCTGGTACCACAAACGCTTGGGGTGTCAGAGAGGCCTGGATGGTCAACTCACCCATGGCAGCTGAGTCATCATGGGGTGACAGGATGCTGAGAGGTCCCATATGGGAGATCATCACAGGATTCTCATTGGCTATGGCCGGTGTTGACTTGTTCATGATGATGCATCCATGGGCAGTCGCTTACGTGCAGGAGATCACTCAGTCACTCATGGGATCGATTAAGACTGAGACACCGGACACCAGCAACTGGATTACAATGGAGGTCTGATAGCGATGAAGGAAACTAGCCCACTGGGATTGTACAAATTCCTGCCACAGACAAATTGTGGTGAGTGTGGATCTGATACTTGCATGGCGTTTGCTTCTCGTTTGATTGCTAGAGAGGCCACTATCGATGAATGTAAGCCTTTCTTTGCTGAGAAAACCAAGAAGAAGTACTCCAAAAAACTGGCCAACCTTGAAGAAACCGTCGCTCCTGAGGTTAGTCTGGTCTATGTCGGTACTGGCGACAGACAACTTAAGGTCGGTGGCGAAGATGTCATGTTCCGCCATCAGATGACTTTCTTCAACAAGTGTCCCTTCGCTTACGATGTTACCGACACCATGGAAGAGGCAGCTTTAGTGGAGAGGGTTAAGGCCATTGCCGAGTGGAAGAAGTTCTACATAGGCAATTGGGAAGAGGTAGAGATGATTGCTGTCAGGGGCGTCTCTGGCGATCCTGGCAAGTTCGCAGCATGCGTCAAGAAAGTTCAGGAGACTACGGACAAGCCATTGATTCTCTGCTCCTTCGATCCAAAGGTCTTGAAAGCCGGTCTGGAAGTTGCAGCCGAGAAGAGACCTCTCATTTATGCTGCCAACAAGGACAACTGGAAGGAAGTAGCTCAGTTGGCCTTTGACTACAAGGTTCCTGTGACTTTGAGCAGCCCCTTCGATCTGGACGGTCTAAAGTCGCTAGCCATGACCTTCAAGGAAATGGGCATCAACGACTTGGTTCTCGACCCAGGCACCGCACCAAACGGGGAGAAATTGCAGGCAAGCTTGCAGAACTCCATAAACCTCAGGAGAGCTGCCGTTGATGAGAGTCAGAAAGACCACAATTTCCCAGTTATGCACCTGCCCATAAACGCCTGGATGACCTCAGACGATCCAGCTAGGGCCGCTTATTGGGAAAGCATCCTAACCACTGCGTTTGCCATCCGTGGTTCTGACATAATGATCAAGCACTCCATCGACCCCCATAGCGTCATGCCTGACATGCACATGAGGTTCAACATCTACACAGATCCCCGTACACCTGTGCAGGTCAAGCCCGGCATAAATGAGATCAATAAGCCAGATGCGAAGGACTCACCGATATTCGTCACCACCAACTTTGCTCTGACATACTACACGGTGGAGTCTGACATTGCATCCAACGACATCGCAGCTTATCTGTTGGCCGTGAACACCGATGGTATTGGTGTCCAGGCAGCTGTGGCTGGAGGTCAGTTGACACCTACCAAGATCAAGGACGCCCTTGAATTGGCAGGTATCAATCCCGAGGAGACCAACCACAAGGCAATCATTCTTCCAGGAATGGCAGCCAAGTTCAGCGGCGAACTGGAGGAGATGTACGGATACAAGGTCAAAGTATTGCCAGGACCTGCAGATTCTGGACGTATCCCTGGTTGGATGGACGCGAACTGGCCCCCCAAGGCCAAATAATATCAAAACAAATGTGTGTCCAAGTTGTTTGGGCACATAATACTCTCTTTTTTTTAAAAAATATGTTGCGGATATGTTTAGTCGATCTCTTCTGGTTCTCCTGGTTCCAGCAAGAGTTCTTTGAACAACAAAATTTCGATTACTTGTGCCACGTATCGTCTTTGTTGATATTTTTGAATGTCTTCATTCATCCTAAGATCGCTGTCGATTTGTACTCTAATCAGTGCCAGCCTCAGATCACGTCTCTCTTCATCGTTGAGTTCGATCGAGCATATATCTTTTAGGAGATATGGCAGGTTCAGCGGATCCTTGAGAATTTTGGCCAAAAGAAGCACGTGTTTTTCAGGACTACCGTGTTCACGCTTACCAGTTAACGTTTTGAGGTCTGTTGCGGAGTATTTTTCGCCATCTATGATTACGTGATCCATACCTATAATCACCCCTTTATAAGACTTTAATTTCTCCCTTGAGGATGGACTCGCATATTTTCAAGTCTTTGACCGTGTTAACGTTCAATGCCAGTTCCGCCCTGTCAATTATCAAGTGGTAGTCGCTTTGTTCGAACCTTATTTGTGATCCGTCGAGCACGTTTACCCCTGCTGGAACTATGAACTGACCTTGATAGTTGAAAAGTGAATTCGGCTTAATACCTATCGTCTGATGGATCTGCAGGGGCGTATGGACGGAAAGTGCGGGTTGAGGTACATCCTGGTAGATTTCCAGGATCTCATCTATTATATTTCCGTTCAGCAAAGGCAAATCTGCCATTACTATGAGAACAGGTTCTTTGATATTAGCTTTTTCAACTGCATATATCATGTCGGGTACGTACCCTTTGCCAGGCGTATCCACCACCTTTATTTCCTCTTTTTGGACCCATCTTTTGGTCTGAGGTGAATTGGGCGTGATGGCCACGAAAACCCTATCAACCGAGCTTTCTTTTAGTGCTTTCAGAACGTAGCTGATGAGTGATCTGCTCAAAAGCTTGACCAGAGGTTTTTCTCCCATTTGGAGCCGAGTTCCAAGACCACCTGCCATCACCACGGCATCCAAGCCAGGACCCCCCATGAGGTTTGTATTGGCAGAAGGCTCAATAGCGATGCGGAGACGACTAGAGCCACCGCACGTCCAATTTCGTTAGCAGCTCCAATGCCATCTCCTGTAGCGCCACCAAAGTTTCTTTTTGATACTATAATCAAATAGGCTGCAGAGGCCATTGACGTGATTAGTACGATCATTCCCAAAGTACCCATGATTGTTCCGCAAATGAGTGCAGTTAATATCAATCCAATCAGAAAATCTGATCTGGTGGCGTTTTCGATGGCTATTTGGCCAAATCCTTTCTGGATTGATGTGGAGAAGGTGGAGAAGGTAATCATCGATTGTTTGGCGCACACTTCAGCAGTTATCAATGCAAATGGCACAATTTCCAGTGGCAAGGAAGACAGAGCTGCAAAAACGGCAAGAATCATGATTGTTACGAAGATGACTCCGCCGGTTCCGATGTAAACGTCTTTCATGGCGCTGATCTTTTTTTCTAAGGTGGTATGGGCGGTAACACCGTCGCCGAAGTCGGCCAATCCATCTGCGTGATTTATACCGCATATCTTGTAGATCATCAAAATGGAAAGGGTGGCCACCACATACGACGGTGCGATCAATGTCAGTAACCAGGCCCAGATGGCGAAAATGAGGCCCAACGCAGCACCCACCACTGTGAATAGATAGAGGTGTCTCATCAGAGCCTCTATGCCCTCCATGGAAATCCCTACCGGTATGGCTGATAAAAATCCAAATCCTGATTTGAGCGCAAATAGAAAATCTTTCAGTAAAACACCGCCCTGGTATACATGTTAGCAGAAACGCCTCCTATCAGTCCTGCAATTACATCGTCCATGAACGGCGGAAGCGATCCCAAGATTCCAGGCTTGGCCTTATCGTATCTCACGTAGTCAAAAGATCCTTTGTATCCCCCTACGTATTTGGCAATGCTCATGCCTAGCACCTCGTCTGCTATGAGGTATGTGAGATCTCTCTCGTAGTCCGAACTCGTCATGTTGGGGAGGTTGGCCTTTTTTCCTTCGTCCTCTAAAAGAACGCCTGCATATATCAGAAGGCAGAGATTGGGGTCAGAAAGTGCAAGGTCAAGCTCCCTTCTGAAAATTAGATCTGCTTTCTCCCATGTCTCAACACCGGGGTGAGGTACATAAAGTTTCAAGGCGGCGGACACGATGTCGTCAATGGATATGCCTCTGTCTCGAAGTACATCTCGAATGTCTCTACCAGAACCCATGTCAATCAAAAGACAAATAATCATGACCTAATAAAAGGGTATCTGGCAATGAGAATCGGCTACAATTTGGTGCGAAGTTATTTAACGTTTCGTGATGAAGTGATATTGAGGTATTTTTATGAAGACTCTGGTCAAAATCTTTATCGATCACGAACATTTGGGTCGTGTTATGAACACGTTAACCGAATTAGGTATAACTGGTTTTTATCTTTATGAGTACAAGGGAATGTCTCCCAAAACGTGGAGCGATTTCAAATTGAGTGAAGAACCTGAGATGACCATAGAGGCCGTCAGACATCATGCAGAGTCCGGCGTATTGGTAAACACCGTCGTCGACGACTGTGAACCTATTGTAAATGGTCTGGAGCAAGCTTTAAAAGGTATAAGGTACACGGTTATGGGTCACAAAGTTTCTATAATGAAAGTCAAAAAAGGGGATTAAACGAATATGTCAAACTTGAGAGATGAGGTCGAATTCTTTCTGGAAGGCATTAGAAATGCTTTGAGGATGGAAGGTGGAGATATAGATCTCATAGATGTTGGTGAAGATGGTGTTGTCAAAGTGAAGCTTACAGGTACCTGCGCTGGTTGTCCCTTTTCTCAAATGACTTTGAAGAATTTTGTGGAAAAGGAGCTGAAAAGCAACGTGTCAGGTGTAACTGAAGTCGTAGCCGTCTAATTGACCCGTGACCATTTTTCCTTCGAAGCTAAACTATATCTCCGTGAAATCACCTTTGAAGACTAATTTAAAAATGAGGCGAGTATCGTGTTTCCAAGCAAGAAAGTTCAAACTTTGATAAAATCCCGAATCCAGGTGGAGATGAAAGGAGCCAAAGGTTACGTTTTGGAAGGCGTCCTAAACAGCGTTGATGATTATTTGAACCTCCATCTTTTGGATACGGTGGAGATCGTAGGCGGAGAGAAGACTAGATCTTTGGGGTCAGTTATACTCCGTGGAAACAATATAATTCTCATAAATCCTGTTGAGTGAGTCTGGTGTCCAGATGTATGAGGAGGCGCTAGAATATATAAAATCATGCGAGGATGGCGTTCTACAGAGCGATCTGTGGAAAAAATTGGGTATTGATTCTCGTAAATGCTCCCGCATAGTTTCTAAGTTGTTGAAGGACTGTCTTATTACCCGGGAGCCTGAAACGGCAAATGGGATTAGGACCTATAGATTAAGTTACGCGGGGGAAGAACTTAGTTCATCCAGTCGATTCAAATTGCTCTTGGCCGGAGAGGCGTTTGAACCTTGTGCGGGTTGTATCAACGAGTGCGTTCCCGAGCATTGTCCAGAGCTAAGTGAGTGGGTATTTGCCATAGTAATTTCTAATAGTAAAGGTGCCGAGATCAGTCCGGCCGTTAAAAGTGCGAGTACGGTTAAGCACACGCCACAGACAATATAAATTTTTTATATATGCCACTGATATCTAATAACCTCCGATTTTGGCAGCGACCTGGTGATATTCGGAGGTTTTTTGGCAATATTTTGAGCATATAAATTATAGTCGAGAACCAATCAGACTATACTACTCGGTTCTCGCCAGAATAGTGCTTAACGATATGAGTAGGTCAAATCTCTAACTCTTGCGAGTTCGAGATTTATCCTGAAGGTATCGTTAAACACTATACATATGAATATATAACTTATATGAAAAATAGTTGGAACCTGCCCCGCAAGGCTATGCTCGCCATAGTGAGTGTAGAAGGATATTAACGTATAATGAAAATATCAAACGCTTATCTGGCCTTCTCCAAAACCCTTCTTAACTAGTATATTTTTTATACGACCAATATGGTTGCCTTGTAGCTCTATGGAACCGTATTCTTTCACAGTGCCTCCACAAGCAAGTGCCGATTTTAGATATGTGGTCAATTCTTGTAGATCTATTTCGTGAGGATCAATCCCTTGGATCACCGTGACCTCTTTACCATATCTACGTCGGTTGATCTTCACCGTGATTCGTTGCTGCTCCTTGGCTACTTCCTCGCATATGCAAAGATCTTTTGGAAGGCCGCATACTGGACACATCTCGGAACTCATCTTCTGGTAGTTACCTCCACAGAATATAACGCCTTCTAGGCTGGTATGCTATTAAAATCTGATGGTAAAGCGTCTTTAGCTTATCGCTTAACCTTCTTCAGCTTTCTGAAGATCGTCTCCGCCAGGAATATGATTAAAGCCACAAATAAAAGTATTACTCGTTGACTTTCCCTTTGTTGAACTGTTATCTTGCTTTTTTTCCTTGCTTCTTCTAATAGATTGCTTTTCACTTCCGATTCAGAAAATAATCTCCCACCACTGGCCATTATTAGATTGGAAAATTCAGGATTTAGTCCCACATCTCTGAATTCCCGTGGATAGTTAACCGCGATTCCGTAATCTCCAATGTAATAAACCCCTTTTCTATTGGGGTTGAGGATGGCGCTATATCGGTTTTCACCTACTTTTTCCACTTGGCTCGAGCCTATTTTGGGAAGATTCTGGCTTGCAATGGTGATTTCAAGGGGTGTGCCAAGCCAGCCGTCGTCAGCATCGATTCTACCAAATTCTGGTCTGGGGTCACCAACAGCCCAGTTTACGGTTCTCGATATCAGTTGGGAGTTTCGAGCTGAGTAAATGTCTGGTGCCCACCCCACTCCGTCGTCTGTGCTCATTGATGCTACTCTGCCCAGCCCATACCTCCAAGTGGTCAGAACTGGCTTTCCACTGTGCATGACAACCAGCCTTTGAGATCCTGATTTGGGTGTAACGTCGTTGAATCCTGTTAGGTTAGCGTCTAGGTTTAGATCTGAGGTGATGTAGTGGTTGGGGTTCAATATTCTTAGGCCGTATAGGCCTTCTTCGAGATCATCTTCTTTGATTGGCTCTTCTAAATCAGCGAGCTCTTCAGTCCTGATGGTTACAGATCCTGGATACAACGCCAGATGATAGTTTGCTCCAGTTTTGGCGGCAAGTTCTTGAAATCCTCCGGGTGCATCTGCGAACGACTTGACTTCTATAAGGTGTGTGGTAACTTCAATGTCGGTTATCATTTCTACAGATCTGGCGAAAGCCTCTGGATACTCTCTGACCCGCCCATCAGATACTACGATCAGCTCTCCTTCTCCTCCACTAGAGTTGAGTAGATCCCAGGCCAACCTAAGGCCGTCGTCGAGTTGAGTTTCCTCTTGAGTACCTGTTTTTGGGGAAAGGCTGGAGATCCTCTCGTTGATCATAAAATGCTTTCCCGCAATGGTGGTGGGTTTGAAGCCCACAAAGGCCTCAGTCCCGAAGACTACCAGGCCCACTCGATCGTCTTGGAACTCGGGAGATTTGAGCAACTCTATGGACAGTGCTTTCTCATATTCCAGGAAGGTGGTTCCACCAACAGACATCTCTCTTCTGGTGCTACCAGATATGTCCATTATCAGCACTACGGTCTTGCCACCTTCGAAACGACTGGGATAAGAGTTGACGGGCAGTACGTCTTCTAAGGTGCTATCACGATAACCGCCGTAGTCGTAAGATGAGGTGCCACCTATCACTACTAGACCTCCTCCATCGCGAACGTAATCTTTCAGCGCATTCATGTTGGTGCTGTATTTTTGGTTATCTAAAACCACCGTTTTGTATTTGTTGGAGATGGACGTAAACTCCGACATTTGAGTTAGCTGGTAGTGCTGATTAAGTACGCTGGCTAAAGGCGAGGAATCTTCGTCAGTTATTAGGAGAACTTCAGGTTTGGGAACTACGTATACCGCTTTCAAGTACTCGTTATTTTCTCTCTGTTGGTCATCGTTAGAAACTATGTTGGCTCTGAGTACGTGGTTTCCCGTGGATTTGAAGTTGTGAGCCATTTTGATGGATGCCGTTTTTCCCGCGTCAGATAGATCGTCTCGGAATATTTCGTTGTTGTCGGCATAGACCACAAGGGTGCCTTCGAATTCGTCTAGTGCCCACCTCAAGGTAACTGAGAAGGGATAGTCACCCCCCAGGACCGCTGTATTCGATCCTGAGATCTCCACGCTGGCGTCGTTGAACACTGGTTCTGTCTCTATGCCGAAAACTGTAACATTGGATGATCTGGCCAGGGAAAGTGCTTCTTTCAACTCCATGCCTTGGTTATTGTATCCATCTGTAACCAGGACCAAAGAACCGCCTTGTTGAGCGTATTGTAAAATTTTGTCCCCCAAAGGTGTGCTCATTCCCGAAAACATCCTATACTGGGAATTTGGCAGATTTTCGTGTATTCGCTGGGCAGTATTAAAATCAAATATCTCCATAGAGGCGGTTTCATCGGATATTACGGTTATGAGTGGTCTTTTGCTTTGTGTGATCTCTGTGACCACCATGTAAGGGTTGGCGAGGGCGATTATCAGTAGGCAGAAAATGGTTGTTCTGCTGATGATTATAAGTTTATTATTGCGTTTTTGGTGCAATCCAATCAGACCCAGAATTATGACGATTGGCAGGGCCCAAAGCAATCTGGGTTCGGAGAAGAATACATTTTCCATCAAGCCGCTTTCCTCCTCCAGATTAAGGTCAACTCCAACAAGAACAGCGCTACTGCCAACAATATGAGCCAGGGTGCAATATCTCTTTCAATCACCTTCTCTGATGATTGGGTGGCGGTAAACGAGCCCTGGGTATAGCTCTTGTCATTTTGGAGGTCTGACTCTTTTGGATCATACATGTTGGCGACCACAGTTTGGCCTTGAAATTGGTACGCACCCACTTGGTTTAGGTGCAAGGCCTCTGTAGATACTCTACCTTCCGGCGTATCCACAGTCATCTCCTCGCCCAGTCTTATGATCTCTCCTGTGCGGCGGTTGGACTGGGCGGCATCTGGGATCTCTGCCAGCCAGTTTATCATCTCGTACCAAAACACGGGATATTCAGGTCTGAGATAGAAGTCTGAACGGGAAGAATCCAAGCCAAAATAGATCACAGTACCTTTTCCCAATCGCCAGTAGGATATCAGCGGAACTCCATTTGCCTCGACAATGGTCGTTGAGCGATCTCTGGGTTTCGTTTCCAAGTAGCTGAAAACGCTAATCTCATTGAAGTGTATGTCCTCGGCGAAGACCGTATTGCGAACCCACAAGGACGCAGAGTCATTGATAAGGCCGGTTATCTTAACAGGTAGGTATTCAGGGCTTGCAGTATCGTTGGTGGCGATGTAAATTGCTCGCCCACCATTGTACACATAACGATTCAATTCACCGTCTGTGGTGGCGTTTTGTATCACCACAAAATCGAAGCGGTCGTAATTGCCTGATCGGCTGATGGAAAGGTGAGATAATGATTCGAGAGCTGCCAGAGCAGGCCCGTCGTCGCCCAAATAAAGGACCTTTTTGGCTCTTGTTTCCGGAGAGTATACGTAAGCCTTGTTATCTGCCGATATGGCGTCTTCAAGCTCTAAAGATATCACGTTCAACCCCGGATAGGCGTCGAAGTTGAGATAGTAATCGCCGCCGGATTCTATGGTCCTGGTGGTTGTGGTGGTTCCACCAGGCCCGCTAATTTTTATAGGCACCGTTTTGGTGTTTCCAAAATTGCGTACGAGACCGCTATAGTTTAAAGCGGTATCAGACTCTACGATCCAGCCGCTCACGATGGCCAGGTTATCACCACGACCCCCGGAATCAGCAAAGACCACTTGAACTTCGTCATCTTCGATCAATTTGCGGGTTATTTCGGGATCGTCGCCCAGCCAACTTATGAAGTCGGATATCACCAATATTTTACCCCCCTCCGCCCCCAAAAGGCTCTTGGCGCTCGTGATTCCTGCAGATAGGTCGGCGGAAACTGCACGGGTTGAAAGGCTTTTCAAGACCATTTTCGCTTCTGCTTTGTTTCCTTCCCGTAGTGCCACCATAGGTATGTTTTCTGCTAATACGATGCTTATTCGGTCATTGTCGGATATGTAGCGAGAAGCAATATTTTCAGCCTGGTCGAAGCTGGCCTCCATGCTGGCTGAGAGGTCTACCACCACTACTAAATGACTACTTTGAATCCCTTTTGTTTCTGTAAAAGGATCTGCGGCCGATGCCACTAACAGGATGATTATTAAAAGTTGAATCCAGAAGAGGGGATCTGTGATCAAACGATTGATGGCCATTGACGGTTGGGCCTCGCTTTCGCTGATGAATACCGTCGAAGAGAACGGCAAATCTCGGGGCCTTGGTCGGATCATATACAATATGATCAGAGGTACTACTCCCAGCAATCCCAAAAGGGCCATGGGGTTCCTGAAGGGCATCGGATCCCCATTGTTGGATGGTGTGAAAAGGTTTGCGCAAGTCGGGCTTGAAAACGCCCTTCGTACGACACTATTAATAAGATTGAACGTCCTAACTGTGCCTGTTTCTCCTTAACGAGGTGCCGAATAATGGTAAATGTAATGGAAATTTATCAGCTCTTGCCTAAAACCAACTGCAAGAAATGTGGTTATCCTTCTTGCATGGCCTTTGCAATGGCACTTTTGGGCAAAAAAAACGTGTTAGAAGATTGCCCCCCATTGGTAGAAGAGCCCAAGTATGCGAAAAAGCTGGAAAATCTGGAAGAGCTTCTGAAGCCTTTGTTGGGTGCTGACGCTACCGAGACGGGGATGATAATTCACACCGAAAAATGTTATGGTTGCGGGAATTGTGTGGTGGCATGTCCGGTAAACGTGGCCAATGACCCCAAGGGAACTGCCATCGGTAAAGGTCCTGTGAGCGGAAGGGCCATACTCATAGTGAAAGACGGGGTTATCAAGTGCGTCAACTTGGATGAGTGTAGGCGTTTCGGCCCGGAGAAAGTCTTGTGCAATGCCTGTCTTGCGACCTGTCCTAGCAAGGCTATTGAGTTCGTGTAGGTGGTTTTATGGCAGATTGTACTGGTTGTTCTTTACTTTGTGACGATATTGTGGTGGAGGTAAATGGTGATGGTCATGGCCTCAAAGAGACCACAAACCTGTGTAGAAAGGGTCATGGATATTATGAATCTCTTTTCGAAGATCGATTGACCCCTACCATCAATGGTGAAGGGGTTGATTTTGAGACTGTCATATCCCAGGCCGCCGAGCTTCTCAAAGGAGCGGATAGGCCTTTGCTCTTTGGGTGGGGTAACTCTACGCTGGAAGCTCAGAAGTTGGGCATAAATTTGGCCAAAAAGTTGGGTGCTTCCATAGATGACTCGTCCTCTTTTGGAACGGGAATTTTGATGGAAAAGGTCCTTCGAGAACAGCTTCCAACTTGCACTTTCGACGACGTGAGAAACTTCGCTGACGTATCCATCTATTGGGGGGACGATCCTTCCAGCAGCCATCCACGGCACATGTCCAGGTTCTCCTATTTCCCCCGGGGTGAAAAGAGGCAGAGGGGGTACGAGGAAGATCGAACTGCTTTGGTAATCGATGTAAGGACGTCTCCAACTGCAGTAATTGCTGCAAACGGCTTCATCAAAATTCCGCCAGAAGGCGATGTCGAGCTGATTGAGGCTTTTATGGCGGCTCTCAGTGGCAAGATTCCAAAGGTGAATGACAAAAAGAAGATTTTGAATCTTGGAACCACCCTCAAAAAGGCGAAGTATGGAGTGGTCTTTGCCGGTATGGGATTGGCACATTCCTTAAAGAACGACGTAGAACCGTTTGTTTCTTTGATCGATAAGCTGAATCAAGTCTCAAGCTACAAGGTCATACCAACGACCAGCGAATATAACTCCCGCGGATTCAACCAGGCTCTGTTGGAGGAGACCGATCACATCAATCAGGTATCTTTCAAGGATGGCGTTAGCAGTGGCCCTGAGTTCAGCCTTTTGGGTTCGATTGACGATTGCGATGCCATGATGGTAATAGGTTCAGACCCTGTTGCGACACTTCCAGCAGCCATCTCCAAAAAGATATCTAAGATACCTCTGGTGGCTATAGGTCCTCACCGGAATCTAACTACCGATATGGCCAAACTGACCATCCCCTCTGCAGTATCTGGCTTGGAGTCTGGTGGAAGTGCTTTGCGCATGGATGGGGTAAAGGTTGAGTTTGATCCCGTGATAAAGAGCGATTATCAATCGGATGCTGAAATTTTGGCTAGAATTATGGGGGTGCTATAGATGGCAAAGGTCAAAGAGGTGACCATAGTTACCTATCGGGGCATATTCCAGGAGATTGAAGAGGCAAAAGGCATTTACAGCGACCAGTATCGTGACCAGAGCGCACTGATCTTTCTGGATAAGAGCGATTTGAAGTTCATCGGTGCAGACGATGGTCAAGCATTATTAGTGGAGAACGAGTGGGGTAGTGAAGTTGTGGTGGCCAAGCTTTCTGAAGAGAATGAGGCACATCCAGGTCTGGCTTTCATGCCTCTCAGCCCTTGGTCTAATCAGCTGATCTCAGGTGATATAGAACTGGGCAAGGCGCTCAATCTCAAAAAGATCGTTGCCAGCGTTTCTGCGTATGACGGAGAGGTGACTCCCATTTCGGAACTGGCGGAAAGGATGAAAGCGGCTTAGTTTGGGCGGTGAAAATGAACCTAATATCCATCGCAGATTTGACCAAGGAAGACATTTTGGAGTTTCTGGATCGGGCCGATGAGCTCAAAGCGGGTCGCGACGAAGGGGTGGCAGGTCAAGTTCTGGCAGGAAAGAGTCTGGCCACCATATTCGAAAAGCCGTCTACCCGTACAAGAGTCTCTTTGGAGGTGGCCATGACCGATTTGGGAGGACATGCCCTTTATTTGAGCAGCAAGGATCTGCAGTTGGGCCGGGGCGAGACCATCGCAGATACTGCGAGGGTTCTCTCCCGATTCGTTCATGGGATCGCGGCACGGGTATTTGATCATACCACGGTTGAAGAGTTGGGATTGCATGCTAAAGTACCGGTTATAAACTCCTTATCCGATTTGGAGCATCCTTGTCAGATTTTGGCCGATTTGATGACCATGCGGGAGCATTTCGGCCGGTTGGAGGGGCTTAAGGTGGCCTGGGTCGGCGATGGAAACAACGTCTGCAATTCCACCATATTGGCTGCGGCCCTTCTGGACATGGAGCTGGTGGTAGCATGTCCTCCAGGATACGAGCCCAACGGAAAAATATTAGAACGGGCGAGCCTTCTTGGAGGGCGGGCGGAAGTTATTTCCGACCCCAAAGAGGCTGTGAAGGGCGCAGACGTGGTGGATACAGATACCTGGATCTCCATGGGCGACGAAGAGGATGCCGCCCGGCGTAAGCAGATCTTCCTGCCGTATCAGGTGAACTCCGATCTGATGAAGCTTGCCAGCGACGATGCCATAGTTATGCATTGCCTTCCCGCTCACAGGGGCCATGAGATCACAGATGAAGTGATGGACGGGCCGCAGTCTGCAATATTGGACCAGAGCGAGAATAGGTTGCATTCTGTAAAGGCTGTTCTGGAAAAGCTGATAAAAACGAAATAATCTCCTTTTGCGGGGGTTGCCAAGTCGGTCAAAGGCGCAGGGCTTAGGACCCTGTCTCGTAGGAGTTCGTGGGTTCGAATCCCATCCCCCGCACTTACGTATCGCTCTCGATGCCGATTTTTCCATTTATTCTCGAATTGCATTTGAGTAATCCTCTTCGGGCACGTCCATGTGATTTCAATCCTTGTTTTAGTGGAACTTACTCTCGGACTGGTATCAATACCCCTAATTTATCTCTTCTAAATGTGTTTCAATCCTTGTTTTAGTGGAACTTACTCTCGGACGAGATTTCCAGCAGAGCATGGCCAACGTCGCATCTGGTTTCAATCCTTGTTTTAGTGGAACTTACTCTCGAACGGATCTTGTTCAGGCAACCACCAACTATGTGACTGTGTTTCAATCCTTGTTTTAGTGGAACTTACTCTCGAACGGTGGCGTTCGAGGCGTCTAAGATAGAAGACGTAGGTTTCAATCCTTGTTTTAGTGGAACTTACTCTCGAACGCTCAGGGACGAGGCCGAACGTCGAGGCGATTCTCGAGTTTCAATCCTTGTTTTAGTGGAACTTACTCTCGAACTTCACCAGTCCAATTTACACACCGAAGCTGTTGTTTCAATCCTTGTTTTAGTGGAACTTACTCTCGAACTAATTAATGGTATATACTATCTATCTAATCATATAGTTTCAATCCTTGTTTTAGTGGAACTTACTCTCGAACATTGCAGATTTGTTGACAGAAGGTATTAAGGTGGGTTTCAATCCTTGTTTTAGTGGAACTTACTCTCGAACGTCGAACTGCTCTTCATATTTCCGGCGAGCTTCGGGTTTCAATCCTTGTTTTAGTGGAACTTACTCTCGAACCATGCAAGCAACGAACAACCGCGGCTCTGGAGCCCAGTTTCAATCCTTGTTTTAGTGGAACTTACTCTCGAACAACCCCCGCAAAAGATCGGAGGAAAAAAGGAAATGAGTTTCAATCCTTGTTTTAGTGGAACTTACTCTCGAACCGGTCCTGCCGGTCCCCAGATAAACCGAACTGGTCTTGTTTCAATCCTTGTTTTAGTGGAACTTACTCTCGAACGTGAAGAACAAAACCGCTCCCGGGGAGGAGCGGGGGTTTCAATCCTTGTTTTAGTGGAACTTACTCTCGAACTATTCTCGGACCTCCTAACGAGAGCCTCTTTTAGGTTTCAATCCTTGTTTTAGTGGAACTTACTCTCGAACACGTCGGTTCGCCTAGTATGACACATCTAAAAAAAGTTTCAATCCTTGTTTTAGTGGAACTTACTCTCGAACACGAGACTTCACCAATCTATAATACGGACTATATGCAGTTTCAATCCTTGTTTTAGTGGAACTTACTCTCGAACTCTTGCGCAGGTCCACACAGCAAACTCTGCACTGTTGGTTTCAATCCTTGTTTTAGTGGAACTTACTCTCGAACGTGACTCCAATCATGTAGTCTGTTTCCAAAATGTCAGTTTCAATCCTTGTTTTAGTGGAACTTACTCTCGAACGCGCCGTGAAAATATAGAGGTGTAACTGGTATGACTGGTTTCAATCCTTGTTTTAGTGGAACTTACTCTCGAACTCTTCACGCCCGATTGAAGGATATCCGACTGTGCGGTTTCAATCCTTGTTTTAGTGGAACTTACTCTCGAACAGCGCCGAATTTTAGCCAGTTTTCCCCAATTCCTTGTATTAAACCTCCGTTTTCCACACCCTTCTGGCATGAATAGAATTTATTGACCTCCTTATAAATTCATTCCCTCAAGGTATCT
>Ga0272443_10003426_pt1 | contig 18688 bp, 15 predicted proteins | sample SSMAcet12_FD_193581 | JGI IMG/M metagenome (GOLD analysis project Ga0272443, IMG submission 193581) | Marine sediment archaeal communities from Little Sippewissett salt marsh, Falmouth, MA, United States - SSM-Acet-12 | ecosystem: Environmental > Aquatic > Marine > Wetlands > Sediment ... | reverse complement strand
GCACAACGCGATATGCAGCGCATCTTCTCCAAATTCATTCGGTATGGGACCTTCAACCACGAGAGCTTCTGCTATCGTTACTGCATCATTCGAAACATGCAGCGAGTCCATATCCGCAATATAATCCAACCTCCGTTTGGCTGCTTCTTGATCGCCTGCCGCACATTCGTTGAAGACCAATTCAGACACTACCAAATCGAACGCCATTCGTCGATTTTCCCACCACTCTCGAGTCAGAGCCTGCCGTCCTGCAACTATCGGGTTCCTGCTCGTCCTCGCGGCCAAGTAGCTGATTATCGTCGTTTCGATGTAAAGTATCGGCTTCATTCATTTCCTCTTGTCGACGAAACAACGCTCCAGACGTCAGCGAACGTTGCTAATCAGCCGCGCGGCTTTTTGCGTCGGCTGAATTAGCCTGGTGTGTGCCGGGCACGGCACATGTTCTTAAAAGTGAGTCAAGTGTAAAAGAAGGCCAGTCACTTGGCAAGTCTTAAACCCAGCCAGATAAAGGCGAAGGGTGTAGCGGTAGGCAACGAGGTAGTGGTGTCAATGCTTCGGAAGGAAGCCTCCTGGAAATTCGGGTACCGCGACCGTACGGGGTGACGAACAGGAATCGGGTATAAGGCGCATACGTCGGGACGAGTCCGCCCAACAAGAGAACGTCCTCTATCCATTATAAGGCGTATCCGCAAACCCGGCACTCACATACAGAAAGACAGGTGTTTACCCCGGGAGATCTCCCCTGTGCCACCTTGGAACTCCCCAGGTAACCCTCTTTCTCCGCAAAGCCGGAAAGTAGCCGAGAGAGTGAAACGGAGCATCACTGATTTGCTGAGGCTTAAATTGAAGCGTAAGGTCAATCAGGATAAAAGCGCTGTCAGCAGACCGTGGCTGCGTAGATCTTGTGGTAAAGCGGGAAGATAAATATTGCGTCTCCGGAATTATTCAGAAAAACCACTCCCTTAAAAAGCTATTTTCTAGGTGGCTGCCGGGCTCGTCCAACAAACGGTTCAGCTCGTGGCTCGTTCCTCGCACGATCTAACCTTATTCGTTAGGCAACTTGCTAATTGATATTAACTTTTTTAATTTTATAAATAAATTCTGGCTTGTTTGCGTACTGCAATGCTTTATCCCATAGCGGGTTTGTGCGATCATAAAGGTTATCTGCAAGAGCCTTTATTTCAGGTGGTGCGTCCTCCCGAAAATAATTTTTATTGCCTCGATTTTTGTCGTAACTTACGCCCGTTATCTTAAATTTCTTTGCCGCCATTTTTTTTGACTTTTGCTGGCTTATGTCCTTGTGTGCGGTTTCCCATGTTATGGCTCGTATTGTTAGGTAGTACCGCTGTTCATCAAACTTACCGTTTATAGTGTATACAGATTTTGGCGGATACTTAGGTTGTATTTTTCTTTTATACAGTCCGCCTACGACAAACCGAAAATGTAAATTATCCGGGGACATCTCGTAGCGTCGGCAATCGACAATATCAACCCAATGCCCTTTTGCCTGAACAAGATGTTTTTTCACAAAGAGAACAGCAAATGCCTCATCTGTACTAGCGTATTTAAGGTATTTTTTAAGTAGCTTGTCGTCCACAATATATCTCTTTGCCTAACGTCAAAATCAGCGGCGCGGCTTTTTGCGTCCGCTGGATTTTTTTGTTGGGCGGTCTTCAATTCTACACCACCTCATATAGGCTTTGTTTGAACTTGTTCTCATCTTCATTGTTATAAAATGGCACGCCCACAAGCCTGTATTTTTGAGTCTTTTTCTGTGTCTTAAATTCCAGCACCTTGCCTTTGAATTTTTCGGTGATTTCCCGAAGGAACTCCTGCTTCCATTTATCATACTCTTTCAGGTGCCTGCCCTTGGGTTCAACAAATATCTGGTAGGTCAGCATATCGCCGTTTTTTTCACGCAGGAACAGTACAAAATCAGGTTCAAATGCCTGCCCATCCGAAAAACTGTATATCTTGAAATGCCTTTCATTCCGAACAAGATAGATGCCGTCATATTTCTTTTTAAGCGTATCCATCTGCCGATCAAGCATTCTTACAAATGCCTTTTCTTCGCTGGTGCCGTAATTGGCATTAAAAACATACCATCCCTTATCCTCGACAAACTGCTCATCACCTTTGGCCCGTTCACTGCCTTCAACTAGCTTCAGCACCTTGTCTGTGAAAACAGAAGATACCGGATTTAATTTGAATTCCTCCGTGCCGATGTATTCCGTTATATTTTTGCGCAATCCAGCTTCAATCTGTTCAAGCAATCCAGTAAGCCCTTCAAGTTGGGCCTTGTTGGATAAACTATAAATTTCTGTTGAATTTCCCTGAAATGTAATCTCTACACTGCCCAGGTAATCGTCCGATTCTATAAATTCCCGCATGGACGAAAGATGGGGAAAATATTTGTGAATGGATTGAAACGTGAAAAAAGGCCGCCGCGCAAGGGCATTATAAACAATGTGCCGGGACATTTCTTTTACTTTGACATCTTTTCTGCCGGATTCAGCAACCCCGCCGACGTCACCATTTCCGGTAAGCAGTGCGCCTGTCAGCCCACGACCGCTTGCCAGGATATGCTCATAATTTTTCTTTGTTACGCCAATATCTGAAAACGATCTGACATACTCATAGTCATTCCGGCCACGCTCATTAAGATAAACCAACCCGCTCTTATAGAAATCTGTTTCCTTAAAAGTGTCTTTCATTGTAAGCGGCTTGTTCACCTCCCGTTCATCCATCATACCTTCTTCAATCAAAGCGGTGCGAAGCTCTGAGATATAACGGGAATCATTGATACTATGATAATGCAATTCCTCCAGAACCCGCATTTCATATTCGAGGTTATTGTCATATTTCCGCTGAAAACGATCATTGTGTTCATTGGTTGTAAACGGGAAATATCGCGCTCCCCGTCCGATTAGCTGGGCCTCCGCAATGGTGGTTTTTCCCGGCTTGCCCGCTTTTGAATCTCTAACCGTGTAACAGCGGACAATATCGAACAGATTTAAAACATCCCACCCTTCATTAAGCTTCTGCACCGCGAATATGGCCCGGATACGGTTATCTTTCTCCTCCAGCGTATTGAGCAAAATTTGTTGGTTTTCTTTCTCTTTTTCCTCGTTTACTGAAATGCAGCGGCTTTCGTCAAATTCGCGGCGCAGCCTTTCGGCCAGTTGCCCGGCGGTAATATGATTTTCATCAAAAAAGTGAAACGCCCGTTTTACAAGCGGAATATCGGATCTCTCCCATATCCGCTTGAGATCATCTTCCGAAAGATGGTCAATCAGCTTATGAAAATTGACTTTATTCTCCTGTGATTGGGCAATGGTCTTTTGCGCTTTGAACAAGATCACCGGTTTCAGGTTAATGCGGTGTTTCGCCGCCACTTCCTGCTTATACTGGCTAAGGATAAGCGCCTGAATGGTGCGGTCTTTTTCGTCAAAATCCGCCTGGACGATATAAACATCTTTGGAATATCCATCATTTCGGAACTGACGCAGATCATAACGAAACAAGACTTTATTTTTGTATTTGTCAGCAATATAAGAATTCGTGTAATCCAGCGTGGCGGTAAATTCCAGAAGCAGGTTGTCTTCATTTTGCCGGAATATCCGTTCAACGGTATTTTCCCAGCTTTCAAACATTTCCTTTTGGGCTTTGGTGCGGGTGTTCATGTGGTGGGCTTCATCTGCCAGCAGCACGATCTTTTTATCTTTGAAATCTTCATACGTGAGGGCGTTTTCCTTTTCCGTGGTCAGGTCTGAATGCAATTTTTGGATGGTGGTAAAGCAGATGTTTATGTCATTTTCATTGACGCCTTCAAAATTGGCAACCGGCGACACGGAAACCCGCTTTGTGCCGAAGCGGATATCTTCAACAAAAAGAAATTTAAATGACAGGGGATTAAGAAAATTGTCCCTTGTTTTTTCGATGATATTGGTTGAGTTGACAAAAAACAGAAAATTTCGATAGCCCTTGTCATACAGGTAAAGGATCAGCCCGGCCATAATCAGCGTTTTGCCGCTGCCCGTGGCCATATTGAAAAGAAAATGAAGGGGCCAGTCCTTGCCCGGAAAATCATTGTCCAGACAGTGGAAAAAACGGACAAAGGCTTCTTCCTGATACGGGCGAAGCTCAAAGCGGGGGTTCAGGTTTTCTTTTAGATACGCCGGAATTTCCTTTTTCAACAATCCTAATTCAGAAGCGGAATCAAGCGTTTCATATAAAAACTTATCAGCCATTACGCATTCCCCCCGTAAAATGACTGGTTCAGTTTTTTATCTCCGTCGCTGACGTTAAAATCCGCATCATCTATTTCAGAAAGATTGACATAGAGCTGGTTCTTGTTCAGCAGCTCCGCCAGCAGTTTCTTTTGTTTATCCAGACCGTTTTCTGTTTTGCCGATTGCGATATAATCATTGATCGCTTCTTCCGGCATTTCCGGGTTGACATACCAGTTAAGAAATGAGTTTTCGGCAATGCCTTTCCAAAGATTGACAAGCTCTTTGGATGTCTTTGCGGCCTGGATATTATCCATAAAGGCTTCATTGTACTTCATCAGTTCGCCATAGATGAAGTCGCCGCCGCCTTGCCAGTTTATAGCTTTGGAAATACCCGATTGGTCGAATTGAAGTTTATCAAACATTTCCCCTTTTTCTTTTATCTTTTTTCCAATTACATTTTGTAAACGTATGGTGCTGTCATTATGTCCATAATCTAATTGCTCGATACCAATATACTGACGTTTCATTTTATGAGCAACAGCACAAGTTGTTCCACTACCTATATGGTAATCTAATACAATATCTCCTTCGTTCGATGCTAATTTGATTAATCTATATAATAATAATTCAGGTTTTTTACCTGCTGGAAATGAAATTCCGCCCTCATTTTGGGTATTATTGAAATCTATATCTGACCAAAAATCACATAGTAAGAATGAAAAAGCCTTTGTTTCTATATTTCCAATGATTACATCATTAATACTTGTTGCTAAAGGCGTTAGCTGCCTTCCATTCAAGTAAATAGATTCATTATTGGTTCCTTTATTGAAGTAAATAACGCTATCTGGCTTACTCAAGGAAGCTTTTTGGGCTTCTGAATTATTATGTGATTTTGATTGACAGATATTAGCTGAATTTTCTATATAAAACTTCTTATGCTTTGGATTACTTATATCAAAATCATCTATCGACTGATCTTCATTCAGTATACCTTTATCTTTTAGAACTTTTGCTAATGAAATTATTTGATCGTTTACTCTATCTAAATAAATGCCAAAATGTTTGTCCCACCTTTCTCTAGCAGCGTATTGAGGATTAAATGACGCGCTACTTGATTTGCGGAAGACCAATACTGTATCTTTTTGTTTGATAATGGTTTTCGTCCTGTGTGCTGTCTTAACACCGCTAGGGGTAGATGATTTTATCACGATTGAAGAAACATAATTGCTTCTTTCAAAAATATCATCCAACAATACTTTCAGATAAGCCTGCTCATTATCATCACACTGCACAAAAATAATCCCATCATCTTTCAATAATTCCCGCGATACCTCCAACCGATTCCGCATAAATGTAAGCCAAGTCGAATGATTAAAATTATCGTTATAGCCAAAAGAATCACCTCCCGTATTATACGGCGGATCAATATAAATCAGCTTCACCTTTCCCCTGAACTGCTTTTTCAGCGTATGCAATGCCAGCAGGTTGTTTCCTTTAATTATCAGGTTTTCCCGGATCGTGCCGGTTTCATCCCGCTTGATCTCCGTTACCTTCTGTTCACCGTCAACCGTGTAACGTTTCCAGTTGGTCAGCGCCTTCGGGTCAAAAAGCCGGTCAATCTCATCCTGAGCCAATATTTCATTAAAAAATATCTCTTTGCGTTTTTCCTCCTCTTTGGTCTGCCCGCCTTCCAGAACACAATCCTTATAAGGCCAGACAAGAGAGACCTCCCCCCGTTCCCTTAGAAATTTACCGTCAATGTTTAACCCGATTTTATTCCTGAACCGGGTATAGGAATTGGCAAGAAAATTCTTATCGGCAACGTATTCGATAAAGGTATTAATATTGAAAATCCAGTGCCCTTCAATCTCATCAAAGAATTTGCCTTTTATTTCAGGCTTTCCAAGCAGCAGTTTCACCAGATCCCGGTCAATTTTCCATGCCCGGTCGATCACCGCCGCCTTGACCAGTTCCCCTTCATCATCCACAAATCGGGAATCGTTTTTCAGTAGTTCTATCAATTTTTCGTTAAAATTTTTTGCCATTACATATCCTTTACGGTGTTATTTCTATGCCGCCCAACGTTGTGCTCAGTGGACCGCTGGGGCGCAGCCCCAGTGGGTACACTGCAGCAATTGGTTCGCTCCTTCTTGTCGTCGGAGGGAACCTTGTGCATCCCTGAGCCCCTGGATCGGTTTGCTATTAAGACGCAGGGCCTCCTTCTGAGTGTTCTGCCCTGTAAAGGGTGATCGCGACCAGACCGAGCACAATCTCCAGGGCGGCATAAACAACAAGGAGCCAGTGCGGGAGGCCGTCCAGCATGAAACTCAGTACGCGTCCGGCGGCAAGTCCGAGCATGAACACTGCGCAAGCGGCAAGAGCCGGGCCCGCCAGGGGTCTCCTGAAGGCGCCGCACAACCAGAACACGACCATTCCCAGGTAAAGCCCCATCACCGCACGCATGATGTGAGTGAGGTTGGTCGTATCGACGGTGATGCCGAAGAGGGCATCAAGGGTGGCCGAGGGCTTGGCTCCATAGCCGAGTGCGATCGGCACCAAGCCGACGGCGCAGAAGATCAGAAAGGCACGAGTCTTCATATTGTCATTCCTTAGCGAACGATCAAGCTCACCTGACGCTTTGGAGTGTAGCGGAAAAGCGGGCAGGTGCAGCGCCTTGTTAGCTTTTTGATTCAACAGCATTTCGCAACCCTTGCATGGTTGCAGGTAGTCCTTTCCTTATACCAGTGCCTATCAAACGTCCAAATAAAGGAGAGAGCAATCCTGAAAAAACGACCTTATGAGTAACTTCAGTTGCTTCACCTGATGGAACAAGCTCATGGACAAAGCTCATTGTGCACAAAGGCAACTTGCTAGTGGTTGTGAAAGATTGATTCTTCGTAATTTCAGTAAATTCAATTTTTGCCTCTGGGCCTTTTACCGGCTGCAACCTTCCTTTGGCTCCAGTAATAAACTCACCATCAATGGATGATGATTGAACACCTGGATCCCAAGATGACCAGGTTGAAACATTCTCATAAAAAGGGAATATTTGTTCGGGAGTTGCCTGAATTCTTATTTTCTCTTCTATTTGCATTGGTTCTCCTTTTGAAAGCTAATCGCGGTGCTGACCGGCGCCGTGCGCCGATCAAGCAGACGCAGTCTGGTTGATCGGTGTGCGGTGTCCGGTCAAGCTCCTGGTTCTGGCGCAAGGCGCCAGTGCCAGGGGCTTGACGTAGTCAGCACCGCGATTCACGGCGGCGCAGCCGCCGTGAACGTGGAACTCACTGGTTTGTATGAAGCGTAGCGGAATACAAATCCAGTGTAGTGATTTGTTATGTTGTTTTATTCTTTTATTTTTCTTTCGAGATCAATTATTTCATTTTCTAAAGATTCAAACATTTTTGTGTCAAATTTCGATTGATGGTAAACCTGTTCCTTGATCTTTTCTCTTTTCATTGGTAAGTAATTGACAATATTTATATTATTCTCGAATATCAACGAGTAGAGGAAAAATATAATAATTGGAACAACCGTATTGACAATATACGTATATTGTTCCATTGTTTCCCAGGTATACTTGTAAATTAAGAAGAATGTTAACAGATAGTAACAGATAACGCATGTAGCGATTACAGTTTTATGAATCCTCAGTTTATGATTAATAGCTATTTCAAAAGATTTTTTCTGATCCTCAAGCATTTTCATCCTTTTTTTCTTCTCATCTAAGAGCATGGTTTGTGAAGAAATAGATGTACTTTTTAGCTGTTCTTCAGCTTTCTTTTTTTCATTTTCTTTTAGTTCAATTTCGGCTTCTTTTCTTTCAAGTTCAGCTTTAAGTTTTAAATTTTCCTGTTGTTTTTTAATTGCATGACTCTTTGAAATCTCTTGTTCTCTTATAAATCTTTCAAGACTATCTTCAGAAATCGTACTTAAAATTGATCTGATCTCGTCGTTTTTTATGTTTTCTGGATTTCTGGATTGACTTCTTAAGTTAACCAACCTTGATTTTGCCTGTTCTTCTGTAATTTCTCCTTTTGAAAATTGTACCTTTAGTTCATCGAATTTATTCCCAATTGATTCGTTTAAAATTGAAGATAAAGTTGTTAGTGCTTTTGTAGTAATTTCTAATGACTTTGGAAAAGAATTTACACCAAATCCTTTATTTAGTTTGAACCAAAATTTGTTTGTTAGCCAATATAGGTTTGTTGCTAGAGGAACATTGCCTTCATCTTTAATGCTCGGGTGCCATGCAATTGTTGTCGTTCGTGAGTTACCTGTTAATAAGATATATGAAATATTATAAAAATTATTTAAATTACAATCACTTCTTAGTATGCTGATATAGTTTAATATTCTGATATTTTCAGTGACATCATCTTCAAATTCTTTTGATAGAGATTCTATTGTCTTGGAGTCTATAATGTTGTATTCGTGATTTTTCGTTTCGGCAACATTAGGGCCTGACTCTTCGGTAATTACATTTCTTTTCAACAACTCAAAGAATTCCGTTTTCTTTTCATTTACATCACTTGCATCGCTGCAACCCTCAACGACTGACACCATAGCTGTTGCCCTAGGGTTAGGCTTATCATGGCCTTTTACAATGTATTCGGCTTTAGTAAAAAACCTTTCTACTCTCTCTCTAGCTTCTGTGAAATATTTTAGCCGTATAAGTTTCTTTTTCCCTTTGTTGTTAATCTCAATAACATAATTGAAAAAATCGTTGAATGCGGATTTGAATAAAATTCCATTATAACCTGCAAAATGAAAAAGCATTTCGGTGTCTAAATAAATAGTTAGTTCAGAATTCCACGACCCTACTTCGTTTAAATTAGGATTATGAGTCAAACCTGAATATAGAATTACACCTTCTCTTATTTTTGCTAGGTTCGTTTGGAATATCTCATTTATACTATTTTTAATTATAAAACCGCTAATATACTCAGAATAGTCTTTGCCGTTTGAATCATCCATCAAGAATGAACAGAATGACTGAACAACAACTTCTTTTTCTTTGTCACTTAGAGTAGAACCTTTCTCTTCGGAAATGAAGTTAAACAACCCATCAATAATTCTATTACTACTTTTAATTGATTCTTGCTGTAGCGCATTTACTTCACTACCAGTTTGTTTGTGTTTTTTCTCTACTGTATATAGTTCATATTCTTTTATTATATTATCTAACCTACCAATTGACGTACTAACGACAGCTTCTGGTAGATTGAAACCAAAATTTTCATTTAGAAGATTAGTGATTTCAGTTAGCGAAAAACTATATTTCCCTTTAGAGGATATTATTTCGTTTATAAATTTACCTATAACGCCATATACATCTGTCTGGCTATTGTATAATTCTCTAAATACGGCCAGGGATGCCAAGGATGTGATTTGTTGTTTCTTATCCATATCTTTTCTAGAATATTTTTGGGCTATTTATAACGTTACAGATCAGCGGTGCCGAAGGCGTCCGCCTGAATCGCCTTGTTGGGCATTTTGTCGTTATTGGATCTCGCTCAAACATGACCAGATACCGGGAACCTCAATATCAATATACTTAAAGCCGTAAGGCAGTGCGCATCCTGTATTTGACGGGTTATGATAAGGAAGCCACAAAAATCTGTATTCTTTTTCGGGTGCGTAGCTCGTTGGTTTTATAAAACAATGTCCAATATCCACTGAATTGTCAAGTTGAGATAGATGTGTTCCTAGGTCATCCACTTCGGACTTGTCTTGGTACACTACCGCTCTCATAGCACTAGAGACAGAATCAAATCTTCCATTTAGCGCAATGGTTCTGTCATGAATTTTATTTAACAATTCCAGGGCTATCATATCCTTGAATCTCTGTGGATTTGTAATTTCTACGGTGAATTGTCCCAAATGATTTGTTTGACTTGGTATTTCTTTGTCTTGTCTGTTAATTAGCGTGGTGCAATAGACAAAGAAATTGTGCTCGGAATCAAAGCGCATTGCGCCCTTTCCCTTGAAGCGTATCTTGAGATCCTTTTTTGTGATTCTGATTGGTGACCCAGATGCATTGGCGTAGGAATTGAATTCTTCTGATGAAATTACCCTGCCCTCTTCAGGAGATCTCATTATTATGGCAGGAGCTCCTTCAAGCCCGTCTCTTCGATGTTCGTCTTCGATGTCACGATAATAGTTAATCGAACCAATTCTTATCTTGTTGTCTTTAATGGCCGTATAGCCATGATCACACAGCCTTTTGACTATCATCAAATCTGTCACGGTCATCCTCCACTGCCCAACGATTGAAATCACCTGACACAAGGAGTTGATATGAAAAAGGCAAGCAATCCTCCACCCACATTCAAAAAATCACCACCTCCACCAGCACCGCCGACACCTTGTGTTCAGCGTGAATTGTCTGGTTATGGTGGTTGGATATCGGTTGAGGAAAAATTACCACCAACAGGCAATTTCTTTTACAATTGTATAATATGCAAGCAAAACAAAGTAGTTATGGAGGCGATGTGGAATGGTAAAACTAAACATTTTCAAAACAGAGACTTTTCTGATTTGAACCATTTTGTAACACACTGGATGCCATTGCCAAAGGCACCATAATGTGGAATAATGGGGTCAATCTTTATATTTGACAGTTTGCTTTCAATCACCTCAATTCTCTGTTTTAGCGTCTTGTCCCTATCTGCTTTGACAAGCAATCGTGTTCGTCCTTGACTCACGGTAGCGTGAATAAAGGGGTCAAATCTTTAGACATGACAGTTTGCTTTCAATCGCCTCAATTCTCTCTTTTAGCGTCTTGTCCTTATCTGCTTTGACAAGCAAACGTGTTCGTCCTTGACTCACGGTAGAATAATCGCAGCCAAGAAGGTTGCCGATCGCACTGTTTTTCATTCCTGCATATTTGTAGAGCATGGTCATCAGGATGTGCCGGTCAGTGCCTGTGGCCCTGTCAATTGTTATGCCAAACTCAGTTGCAAACCATTCGAGAATAATATCCTTGCTCAAATAACTATGAATGTGTCGTAGAGCCGGCCGCTCTCTGTCACGCTGCACATCGAGATAGGTATCTTTTATCCAGGAGATAAATGTCGTGCTGCCTAGAATTGCCTGACCGATGATATCTTGTTGAATTTTCAGCCCGACAACAAGATCCTCGGTGATTGCTTTTTTATACGCTGCCCGTCCAGATCTGTTGTTGCCCCCAAAGTCTGCAAGCACCGTATCATAGGTAACCATATTCTCCTGACTGGCTGCCTGAAGGTAGCCAGTCAGGCTGCTCCATCGGTAACCAAGCAGATAGAGAAGTTGCTTTTTGGGCGGTGCTGTTTTCAGCCCACGCACCCTCACCGGATTGAGATGGATATATCGGGATACCTGTGCCAGATAGCTTTCCGCCTCCACCAGATAACTTTTGTACCTGCCCTGGTAGAGGTTGCCTGAACGTTTATGGCGACGATTAAAATAAGAGGTGTAGGATATGTTGAAATACCGCATGAATTCACTTACGTTGCCAAGCGGTGTCTGGGCGAGCATATGCCAGTGATTATTCATCAACACGTAGCTGTGCATCGCTACGGAATAGGTATCAAGAGCCTTACTCAGGATTGCAAGAAACTGTTGCCTGTCCTCATCGTCTCTGAAAATCCGCTTGCGCTCGTTGCCACGATTTGTAAGATGATAGAGAGCGCCAGGATACTGTATGCGAAGTGGTCGAGCCATACTGGAAATAATGGTGGACAATGAAAAAAATGTCAATAGTAAAGATTTGACCCCAACACTGATACATTGTTTGACAGTATATATTTTATACCATGATACAGATTAGTTACGTCGACCATATCGTTCGGTTCGACGTGCAAAACGACAACAGGCGAAGATATTTCGCTCTCAATGCGGGAGCACTATCGTATCCTGCGCAATTGCGATTACTCCTGTGCCGGAAAAAATCTTCGTACAGGCAATAGCAACCCAAGCACACACATTACTGTGAGAACGAAATGTGTTACCCAGGAACTCCAATCGTTTCCACTGTCTACGTAGAGCAGCCAGGTCACCCATCCAAGCATGATCGGGAAATACCACAGTACCGCCCATGCCCAACGTTCGCCTTTTCTAAAGGCTGTAGCAGAGATCGCCATGATGAGTATACAAAGGCCGATAAATAATACTCCTGTGAGTTTTAATGCATCGTGTATATAGCGCTCCGTGTAATGTCCACTATCAATAAAGTTATCCCAGGTAACGCCGGTCATACTTTTAAAGTATTCCGGTGATGGTTCTATCCCCTGCAAGAATGGATAGCTGGCTATCGCCCCCAAAAAGCCTACAGTAAATAGAATGACCCAGGCATATTTCTGGTATCTTTTCTCTGAATCGGGTTTACTGCTGAGTTGTGCTGTCATCGTTACTCCTCCCAGGGGTTCGTTTGATGCCTGCCAATCGTTCTTAATAGCTCACTTGACAAGCTGTCAAGTAACGCTGAATAATTTATAGTGTGTAATTGACACCATGTCAAGTGAGATGATGGATACCAAAACACGAATACTGAAGGCCACATGGCAGCTGATGGAGCAGCGCCATGGGCTGGGCGTCAAGATGAGTGATATTGCAAAAGAAGCGGGAATCTCCCGGCAGGCTGTATACCTGCACTACGCATCGCGGACAGAGCTTATGATCGCGACTGTTCACTATGTGGATGAAGTGAAAGGGCTTAATGACCGCCTCAAGCAATTAGAAACGGCAACAACAGGAAAAGCTCTTCTTGAGAGATCTGTCGAAGTATGGGGAAATTATATTCCGGAGATTTACGGATTAGCCAAGGCTCTGCTCATTGCTCGAGAAACCGATGAAGCCGCAGCCGCAGCCTGGAATGATTGTATGTTTTGCTTAAAAGAAACCTGCAAAAAAATCATTGAGGCACTTGATAAGGAAGGAAGCCTCGCTTCAGAGTGGTCTATTGACGAAGCTGTTGATATGTTATGGACATTGCTGTCCATCCAAAATTGGGAACAACTGAAAATTGAAGATAATTGGTCAACAAACCAATACATCATACTGATGACAACAGTAATTAAGCGAACTTTTGTGGAAAAATAACGATAGAGAAAAAGTACAAAAAAAGAAAATCATATTTTTCCTGCTGTTTCGGACAACTGCCATTTGCCTTTTTTCCATTTTTTGCTGCATTTTGCTGGAGCCGGGCCACCATAACATTGCACATCTGCCGACCGATTGACGCGCAAGGCTTTTTGAGTCAGTTGCCTGTGATTGTTAGCCTATTTGTGATGTAATCTGCTTCTTCTTTTGTTCACCTATATCATCCCAATGTTTGTCAATCAAGGCTCCCTCAAATGAATATGGGTAATAGCAGACCGGCAACGTTTCTTGCCAAATACACTCCGTTTGGGTCCTCAGTTCGGAAGTGTCGCTGCCCCCAGTCTTCAGACCGCAATTCGAGCACGATATTCAGCAATTTAGATTGAGCTGTGGCGAAAGCGACATCTGCATCCTCGACTTCCAGGCTGAAAATGACACCTTTGCCAGAATGCGGCTTTTGAAATGCTATTCCTCCTCTATTGGGGTTAATTGCCGGGAACCTGATCTGCGGCCGTCCCCTGGAAGTGGTTATTATGCGTTGTTTATTTGTACTTGATGCATTCGCAGCCTTGCTGCGGGCAGCTTTCTTTGAATTGAGTGTAGGCTATGCTACCATCTGTAATAGTTTCGGCGTAAATGATTTTCTCTTTTTCAACATCATAAATGATGTCTGTACCAACGATCCTTCCCCACCACGGACGAATGAACAGAAGTTTCTCGTTAATCCATTGTATTTCAGATAGTCCGAAAAGGTCAGTGAGGATCATTATCCATATGGACCGCTTCCACCCCCTACGCAGAGAGTTACTACTCCATTTGTTCTGCCAGGAGGCTGTCCCCTCCTTCGTTTAAAATCAGAACTTTCCGTTGTTGTTCACCCATTCGCTGCGCGGCGGCACAGGATCAACGGTATCCCAGTGCTCGACAATTTTCTCATCGGCAACCCGGAAAAGATCATAAAACGAAACGTGATTGCTATCGAGGCTGCCCTCGCTAACACAGAGCACAAAACTCCCTTCGGCAAGCAGTCGATGAACCTTTTGGTATTTTCTTGCCTTTTCAGAACTGGATAGCACTTCACGCAGGGCTGGTAAGCCGTCCTTCCTATGTGGGTTGTGCTCAACATAGTCTTCTGAGTCGATGTAGTGCTCTAATCCACTCAGCTGGCCACTCACGAGAACTTCCTCGACGAACGATCGAATGAGTTGCCGGTTTTCTTCCGTCCTGTCGAGGTCCGTAGCTTCCGTTGGCCCGTCAAGCATCGTGTGGCCGGAGAGATTCGGACTGCTTGGTTTGGCCTGCAGGTTGTCCCAGTGTTCGACAACCTTCCCGTCGTGGAATCGAAATACTTCGAAACCAACCTCGATCACATTAAAGTCGTAGTCTGTGTGAGCGAAGACGTAGTCGCCATCCTCAAAAACTCGAACAATTTCAACGCGAGGAGATGTTTCGGCCAGCCGTTTGAAAAGTTCTGCCAAGCCGACGTTCCCCTCGCGAGTGAGGGGATTATGCTGAATATACTGCCCTTCGTTGACGACCGCGACGGCCGCCGGGTCCCCTGTTTCGATGGCTTTCAGCAGCGCGCAGATCTGGTCTTTTTTCGATGCTTGCATGAGGAGCCACTCCTTTTCTCGGTCTAAGACTAAGCTAATTTGCCGCGACGCTGTTCTCGCGGTCAATGTTACGTGACTGGTCCACCAAAATTATTTGGATATTTCAACCAAATCCAACCAAGTATTTGCAGATACATAACTCTTTGAATTATTCCCTGATAGTGTGGATAAGATAGCATAAGTAGAGGAAAAACAATGGAAACCGATGCCATATAAAAACAAAGTATTCTCTCTTTTTTTTTCGTTGTTCGAAAACCTTGCCAGATAAACCCAACAGTTATCACTGTGCCTGCCATACTTGCTATGATCCCATGTATACTATGGATGGTAGGGTTATATGCCAAAGACGTATCAAGCGGTTTATGGGGGAAAAAACCAACGATTGCCATTGTCAACCCAAACAAAATAAAGGGCAGTAGTGAGATTTGAAATTTTCTTATTCCATCAAAAGCAATACTCCCGCCAAGTATGGCAAAAGCAATAATCATTATAAAGTTGTTTTTAGTGTGCTGAGCGCAAAGTTCACTGATAAGATTGGAAATAATCGAATAGTTATCAACAGTATATATTGGGCCTAAAGCAACTGCAATTGCAAAAAAGGTTACTCCAATTCGTGTTACATTGATCATTTAAAGTCGGTGGTTATACTTTTTTCTTGTACTGGTATAAGCGTATCTGTCGTAATTACATCACAAAACTCACCGTTAAGGCTGGCGATATGAATAGCATGGATATCTTCCGCTCTGTATTTTTTCCCGTCAGGACCTATTCTATCAAATGTCGCAGTAGCGTCTGAAACAAGTAACACTTTAAAGCCTAAATTGCCGGCCATCCGTGTAGTTGTTGAAACACAATGGTCTGTCGTTAAGCCAACAATCACGATATGTTCTATACCACAGCCTCTGAGGTGTGATTCGAGTTCAGTACCGATAAAAGCACTGTTTACTGTTTTCTTAAAGACAAACTCACCCTCAATCGGCGTAGCTTCTGGTTTGAACTGATATCCGGGCAGCTCAGGTCGCAACGGTGAATCAGGCTCCATAGAACAATGCTGAATATGTATTACCGACCTTTTCTCACTTCGCCACAAACTAATCAAGCGCGATATATTCGCTTCGGCTTTAGGGTTATTCCTCCGTCCCCATTTGGGGTCATCTAAGCCTTGCTGTACATCGATGATTATCAATGCGGTATTTTTTGAAATTGAATATTTCATTTTTTTCTGTAGGGATAACGGCCGAGAACGAATCACTCTATCCGTTGACCAGGTAAAGCGTAACGGAGCCTGATCGGTCGCTGTTGATCCTCGAGACTCGCAGGCCTGAGGGAGGAAGGTCTTTTCTTCCTGCCTCAGGTTGAGTATCGCAGCCGGCTCCAACGCTCTTGATCGGCTAGCCCTACCCAACGTAGAGTTCACTGGACCGCGCTGTTTGCGGGTCCAGTGGAACAGTTAGTTGTGTATATTATTGTATAAAATCAAGTATTAATTTGTAGACAGAAGATTCAAAAAAATACTTAATTATTTTATTAATTGCTGATAGTGAGGTTATCATTGTCAAAAGAAGTATAGCTACGGTCATCCATAACATACGATTCTGTAGACTTATATTTGTTTTAGCAAGATTGTTGGATGATTCTACCGATGCAATTAATCGACTTGCTTCGGCAATATTTCGTATAGATTTTTCATTTCTCACTATCAAATCAGCATGGTTCAACAATACATTTCGAATAGATGAAAACAGAGGTTTTTGGCGTTTCCGCATTTCATGACATGGCTTGAACTCATAAACGTCAGATAAGAAGTACTTCTCGTCATCACAATAATCTTTCAATTCATTTATGAACGGTATTGTATTTTTTTGTATATCAAGAAGTTGATGGTCGAGTTTTAGCAAAAATGAACTGCTGTACTCATAGTTACTGATATCAAGTTGACCATAGGCATCTCTTAATTTTGCAAGGCTTCTCACAAAAGTTTTGGCCACAATGAATAGAACCCATGTACCGAATGTCCGGTCTAGATAAGCTAAGTAACTAAGTAACTGTTGTTCTTTATCACTCCCATACGTTTTTAAGTCTACACTTGCTAAAGCTTTATTTATATTGCCAAACAGTACAAGATTGTATTTATTATCTTGTCTCATCCCTTCGTCGATTTGCAAGAATATCCCCTCTAATTCTTCACATTCCCAGCTATCAAAATCACTCTCCAGTTTAAGCATAGAAATATAATTTCCATACCATTTTCTCTCTTCAAACTTACTCTCAAAAGGAATAAACTTCTCAAATGTCACTAATTCACATATTGGAAATTCACCATCAAGAGCACCAGAAGAGAAAAGACCAGGGAAATTTTTTGAAAACCAAGAGCAGCAAAGATTTTTAAGATATTCTCTAGTAAGTGTTACAGCATCTTCTTTTTGATGCGAAACATTTTGCTCTATATACCCATTTTTTATAGGCTTTTTATAGGTCTCATATGTGTTTCTTAAAGGTGTTTCTATGGAATTAGCCAAATCTTCTGAAAGTATGAATTGGCATGCAAAAATGGTAGTACTGGGCAACAACTGTAATAGCGTGGCCTTAATGCAGAAAATTCCTTCTGGGAGTTTTGCTTTTTTAGTACCTGGCCAAAAACTCTTGGTTGACTCGTTTACTATATAACCAAGATTTAGCCAACCTGACCCAGAGCCCCGAGAGCGTAATTCATCCAAACTATGCTGAAAGTCAGAATTAATACTCCAGACATCCTCTTCCCATCCAAATTTACTTATTCCTTTATGAAAGCTTTCGATAAAACTTGGGGTATATACTTCAAACGCCCATAAAGCAGGGATTTTGACTTTTTCATCTATTGGCGGAGTTGTTTTTTCATTAGCCTCAAAGTCTCTCTTCTCAAGGTAATCTTCAAGTTCTATGTTTTCTGGCTTTTTGTCTGAGGCCATAAAATGAATTTACTCTGGCTTTAATAATGAAATCTAAAAAGTTATATTTTGTTTTTACACAACAAGTACTTATCTGAACGGATTGCGTCCAGATAATACGCAAATTGTGGGGTTAGCGATATTGCAAATAATGTGCCAAGTGATGATTCTCATTGTTGGGCTGGTTCAAAATCCATGGGGCTTTTCGCCTCTTTCGCTGTTTTACTTGGTATACAGTGGGTATAGATCATCGTCGTTCGTATATCGGCGTGGCCCAACATGGTCTGTATCGTGCGTATGTCGTAATTTGCCTGCAAAAGATGGGTGGCGAAGCTGTGCCGGAAGGTATGCGATTTTACCCGCTTGGTAAGCTTGGCTTTTCTTGCCCCATTTTTCAGCGCCTCTTGCACCTTTGAATCATGCAGGTGATAACGCCGGCGCTCCGTAGTGCCGGGTATGAGGGTAAGTCCCTTTTGCGGGAAGAACCATTGCCAGATGAATTCTTTGGCTGCTGTCGGATATTTCTTTTCAAGTGAATCAACAAGAAAGACTCCTGCGTAGCCTGCGGCAAGATCCTCGTTGTGGATTTCGCTTACCACCTGCAGCTGGGCCTTCAATCTTGGAATGAGCTTTTGTGGAAGAGGGACGGTACGATCTTTGTCTCCTTTGCCATGGACTGTCAGTATGCCTTCCTCGAAATTGAAATTCTGCACGCGAAGGTTGAGGCACTCGAACAGGCGCAGGCCGCAGCCATAGAGCAGACTGATAACGATATCGAAGGGATACTCGAGATGACCCAGAATCGCATCAATTTCCCGGCGGGAAAGCACCACGG
>Ga0272443_10003425_pt1 | contig 18689 bp, 18 predicted proteins | sample SSMAcet12_FD_193581 | JGI IMG/M metagenome (GOLD analysis project Ga0272443, IMG submission 193581) | Marine sediment archaeal communities from Little Sippewissett salt marsh, Falmouth, MA, United States - SSM-Acet-12 | ecosystem: Environmental > Aquatic > Marine > Wetlands > Sediment ... | reverse complement strand
CTCGGGGCGGCTGTCTACATCACCTTCCCACCCGGGGACGGCTGGGAGAGCATGTCAGGTTGATCAGCGCCCTGTCCATCCACCCGTCGCTCGCCGCCTCGTCCATCCAATATATGCTCGCCGCCCCGTCCTCGGGGCGGCTGTCTACATCACCTTCCCGCCCGGGGACGGCCGGGGGAGCATAACACCATGCTCGCCGCCCCACCCTCAGGGCAGCCCTTCAGATCAACCTCCCGCCCGGGGACGGTCGGGAGAGCATGAGATTAAGTTCGTCGCCAAGTATTCAAGACGGTTCGGCCAGATACGAAAAATCCTGGTGCTCCCGTTTATAATGGGATCAGAGATCATTCCACCTGCAATCCAGGAGGATCCTATGAAACCCTTCCGAAAACATGTCGCGCTGGCAGTAGATGGGGGAGGCATCAAGGGGGTGATCGCCTCCAGGGCGATCGCTGTGCTGGAGGAGTACATGCAGGTGCCCGCCTATGAAACCTTTGAGCTGCTGGCGGGCACCTCGACAGGAGCGATTATCACCGCCGGCATTGCTACCGGCTTGTTTGGTGAAGAAATCCACAACCTGTATTGTGATCTGGGACCGGTGATTTTCAAGAAGACCTGGCGCTCAGCTCTCTGGCCCCTGACCCGCTACCGCTATCCGCTGAAACCGCTTCAGGAGGCGCTGGATGCCCAGATGGGTGGTAAATCCATGGGAGATTTTTGGGCGGCAGAGAAAGCACTTGACCTGGTGATCACAGCCTTTGACCTGATAGAGAACAAAACCCTGTTCATTAAACCTTTCAAAGAAAATTCCGAAGAGGAACCCTGGCCGGTTACCAAGGCGGTGCTGGCTTCTTCATCGGTTCCCTCCTATTTTCCGCCGGTCGAGGACCGCTACGTGGATGGCGGTGTCGGCTCTTATCATAATCCCTGCTATGTGGCTGCCTATGAAGCCGTTCATGTGCTCGGTTGGGATTCTGCGGAGACCACCCTGATCAGCCTGGGCACTGGACGCGAGCCCCATTCTCTTCAACCGGAACGCATAAAAAAATTCTGGCCCTGGCACTGGATCAGCCCTGTTCTAGGCGCTTTCCAGGAGTCTGCGGATGACCAGCAGGTCCACCTGGTAAGGACTTTCTTCCCGGCACTGGACTTCAGGCGTTTCCAGGTGGACCTGGATGGCGCCTATCCGATGGACGAACCGGATAAGATCCCTGCCCTAAGCGAATTTGGGGACAGGCTGGGAAGGATGATTCTGGATGATCAGCTGGATGGTGCCCTGGGGATCCGGGCAAAGAAAGCGCCTCTGCCTGGTGCCGCCACCTGAGGGGGAAAATATATATTTCTCTAAGACCAGCATGTTAGAATCAAGGCCACTTCGATAAGCCATAAGGTGCAGGTTCTTATATGGATGCAATACACTACCAGATAGGATCATCCAAATTCGGGTCATTTGCGCTGGCCTGGCGGTTGTATGAAGATCGCCCCAGGGTGCGGCGTATCTTTCTGCCGCGGGAACGCAGCAGCATGGAAGCTGCGCTGACCTCGGCATTCCCCCAGGTAATGGAGGGGTTCCATCCCGAAATGGATAACCTTCTGCGCAGTATTGAGCGCTTTCTGGGCGGTGAAGATATCCGCTTCGATCTGAACTGGTTGGGATGGGGGAACTGCACCGATTTTCAGGCCCGCGTCCTGCGGGTAGAGTCTGGCATACCGCGCGGCTGGGTGAGTACTTACGGCCGGATTGCCAGGGAACTTGGCGTGCCTGGAGGGGGTCGGGCAGTGGGGGGAGCCCTGGCGGCGAATCCTTTCCCATTGGTGATCCCCTGCCATCGGGCAATTCGCTCTACGGGAGCTCTGGGTGGATTCCAGGGCGGGTTGGAGATGAAGAAAGCCCTGCTGGAAATGGAAGGTGTGGTTTTCCAAACACCCACAAAAGTATCCCTCAACAAGGTGTATTATTAAGCCGGGCCTCGTTATGAAATCACTTCTCCATCCCGGACGTTTATTAAATTTCCTCTGGGTCTCGGTCCTGCTGGTCCTCGCTGTCACCCGCTCGGTCGTGGATCCATCCGCCCAACTGGAGCAGATCAGGGCCTTTTCTCGCGCCTATGAATTCGATTATGTGTCCTGGACGGTTTCCGCCCTGATCAGAAAAGCCTCCCAATCCAACCTGAATGCCGACCGCTATCTTGATATTCAGAAGCAGAGGCAGCTGATTTTTGATTATCTGGACCTCAAGAATGAGACCAATCAGCTAGAGGCGCGGCTGAGGGACATTCTGGCTGATCCAGACCAGGAGGGAAAGGCAGCTCTCCAGGCCGAGGTAAGGGGGGATCTCAAAATTAAAATTGACCGGCGGGAAGAACTGGCACCCTTTGTCGAGCAGGTGCTCCAGTCCCAACTCAACCATGCGCTTGTGGAGCTGGATATGTCCCTGGGCGGCCAGCTGTTCCCTCCGGTGCTCTATCGATCAGAACCGAACTCCTATGCGCTGATCGTTTCTCCCCGGGATGAGATCCGCCAGGAAGCCAATATCATGCTTGTGCGCGGATTGAGCCTGGATGAGATCATCGAGCTCGAAACTTCCATCGAGGAGGAGTTGGACCTATCTGCTCTGGTGGTGGGGATTGGAGGCGTGGGTCTGTACCCATCCATGATCATAGAAACGGGCAGCCTTGATTGGCTTATCCACGTTACCGGTCACGAATGGACCCACAACTATCTCACCTTGCGTCCTCTGGGCATGGCTTACGGGACCAGCCCCGAAATTACCACGATCAATGAGACCATTGCCGATCTTTCTGCGGATGAGATCCAGCGGATGACCTTCGAGCTTTATTATCCGGAATACCTGCCCTCGGTGGACCCTCTCCCAGAAACGCCGCCTGCTGGAGATGAGATCAGTGGGGAGCAGGCTCTTCAGGAACCTCCCCCTTTCGATTTCAGGGCGGAAATGCACACCACCCGTCTGGAGGTGGACCGGCTCCTGGCTGAGGGAAAGATTGAGGACGCAGAAGATTACATGGAACGCAGGAGGGTGTTCTTCTGGGAGAACGGCTACATCATTCGCCGCCTGAATCAAGCCTATTTTGCTTTTCACGGCTCTTATGCGGCTGAGCCGGGAGGCGCGGCAAGTGAGGAAGGCGTGGACTTGGGCCAGGAGCTGCGGGATCTGAAAGCCAGGACTTCCTCGTACCAGGCATTCATGGACCTGGTGGCCTGGCGCTGGCGGTTGGATCAGTTTGATAAGCTTTTTAATGAGGCTAACTAGGTCCCAACTATTCGATCTGTGCACTTGATAAGCTGATTATGTCACCAGGGTCGCTGAAACTTGGTACAATTTGGGGGCATCCTACTCTAGGAGGAACTGTGAAAAAACAAGCTTTATTATTACTGGTAGTGATCGCCTCCCTGGCTTTGGCAGCCTGTGCTGGGGGCAGCGGGTCTTCCCTTTCCCTTGGAGCGGAATCCACCTGCCAGCCTGACCCGCCCCGGCCGACCCCCAGGCCTGAGGATCTGGCTTTGTTCTCCCCCAATCCTGAAACGGATTGGATCAAAGGGCCTGAGGACGCGGCCATCACCATCCTCGAATACGCGGATTTCCAATGTCCATACTGCTCCCTGGCGGCGCAGAACCTGGGCGGGCTGCTGGAGAAATACCCGGAGGATGTCCGGATCGTTTACAGGCATTTCCCGCTGGCAAGCATCCATGACAAAGCCATACCAGCTGCCCAGGCGGCGGAAGCTGCCGGCTTACAGGGGGTGGAGAGATTTTGGGACATGCATGACCTGCTTTATGAGACTCAGGTTGAATGGTCGGCGTTCTCTCTGGAGGACTTTGACATCTGGGTCATTGGACAGGCAGCGGAGCTGGGACTTGATACCGACAAATTCGAGGCAGATTACAAGAGTGAAGAGATCACAGCCCTGGCGGAAGCCTCCTGGATCGATGGGCAGGCCCTGGGTATTCCGGGTACGCCCTATCTGAAGATCAACAGTCTGTATGACGCTCAGGCAGATACCGGGACCCTGGTTGCTATTGTGGAGCTCATCAAGCTGGAAGAGCAGCAGTATACCGCCTGCCCTCCTCTGACGATCGACACGAATCGATCCTACCAGGCTGCGGTGCAAACCGGGAATGGTGAATTCTTGATCGACCTTTACCCGGGTGCGGCCCCCCTGGCAGTAAACTCATTTATCTTCTTGGCGGAAAATGGCTGGTTTGATGGAATTACCTTTCACCGCGTGCTGCCGGGTTTCGTAGCCCAGACTGGTGATCCCACCGGAACAGGCTATGGAAGCCCCGGCTACCGTTTCAGCAATGAGATCGTGGAGGATCTTGTCTTTGACCGCGGAGGACTGGTGGCGATGGCCAACTCCGGGCCGGACAGCAACGGCAGCCAGTTCTTTATCACCTATGATGCCGTGCCGGATCTGGATGGGGACTACACCATATTTGGCGAAGTGGTCGAGGGCATGGAGGTCGTGGAAGGGCTCGCGCCGAGGGACCCTCAGCCCGGTTTTGACCTGCCGCCAGGTGATGTGATCCTCAGCATCAGCATCCAGGAAGGACCCCGAAAATTAGCCCTGACACCAGCGCTGATCGCTGTTATGGTTGTTCTTGTCCTGGCAGCGGGCGCGTCTGCTTTTTATTTGATCCGCTCCTCTCGTGTTGAAGCCGAAGAAAGGATCGATCTGGAAGAAGGAGTAGACCTGGAAAAGGAGCTCCTATAGGGACGCATGGACCAGGATAACCAGATCAAAACTGATTCCCCAGCAGCAGAGCGGGAAATCAAACCAGAGGTGACGGATTGGCTGGGGATCGGCCAGTTCGTTTTCAGTGCGCTGGCTGCCCTGCTGCTGCTGGGCGGCTCCCTTGTCAGCACACTGGTGCTGCTGATCCAGGCGTCGTTCTCTGAGCTTGCGGTTAACCTCGGTAGCGATCTGTCTCCCTACCTGTTCGCGGCTGGGATGGCCGCGGCGGGGCTGCTGATCACCCCTTCGGCGTATTATTCTGGCAGGCGGTTGTTTGGGAAAACAGCGCCGCGCGATCTGAATTGGTCCAGGATCGTCTGGATAGGCTATCTCGCGCCCCTTCCCCTCCTGATGGGTATAGCGGCCCAGAATGGCACGGGTTGGATCCGGGTTCTGCTTCCTCCTGCCCACGCGCTGGCCAATACCGCCGGGGTGTTCTTACTGCTGGATATGGCCCGCAGGAAGCTGCCCGGAGGAAACGCCCGCCGCTTCTGGGGAGCATTCACCAGCGGCCTGGGCCTGACACCTCTGGTGACCTTCGTTCTGGAGATCTTCATCTTGATCGGCATCGCCCTTGCCTGGACGCTGCTGCTGGGAGCCATGCCGGGATTCAGACAGGATCTGCTTCAACTGGCTTCCCATTTGCAGAACTCATCCGGCAGCCCTCAGGCGATCGAGCGGGCCATTGGCCGGTTTGCCGCCCGCCCCGGGGTGCTGTTCACCCTTTTCACCTATGTCGCTTTGCTGATCCCGATCGTAGAGGAGCTGCTAAAGCCGGCCGCTGTCTGGCTGCTGCTCAAGCGGAAGCTTCAGCCCTGGGAAGGGTTTGTGATTGGCGCCACCTCCGGCGCTGGCTATGCCCTGTTCGAGAACCTTACCATTGGGGCGGCCCCAGAAGCCTGGACATTCGTGACAATCACCCGACTGGGAACGGCGGCGGTGCATATCTTCACGGCGGGCGCAGTGGGTTGGGGCCTGGCTTCCGGATTCACCGAAAAGAAAATTTTTCGGATGATCACTGCTTACCTGGCAGCGGTGCTGATCCATGGGGTTTGGAATGGTCTTAACATCCTCTCTGCGGTAGGCGGGTTCTCCGCTGTGCGGGATCGATTGGGACCGGTATGGACCGGCTTGGCGGATTATGCGCCGGTCGCCCTGGTACTGCTGGCGGTGGGTTGTTTGGGAGGCATACTGCGGGCCAATTCCCGTTTCCGGCGTGCTATAATTGCGGGGTCGAATTCACAAAGAGAGGCTGAATGGAAATTATCAAATTCCTGATCGATTTTGTCCTTCACATGGATGTGCACCTGAATGAGATCATCACCAATTACGGGACCTGGACCTACGGGATCCTGTTCTTTGTGATCTTCATGGAAACCGGTTTTGTGGTCACTCCTTTCCTGCCGGGTGATTCCCTGTTATTCGCGGCTGGAACATTTGCTTCCCTCGGATCGCTGAATCCTTTTTTGTTGTTCGGGCTTCTGGCCTCTGCAGCCATCCTCGGGGATACAGTCAATTACCATATCGGACAGTACATCGGCGAGCGGGCTTTCAGCGGTGATATCAAATTCTTGAAGCAGGAATACCTGGAAAAGACCCAGGACTTTTATGATAAGCACGGTGGCAAAGCCATCATCCTGGCTCGTTTTGTGCCCATCATCCGGACCTTCGCGCCTTTTGTGGCCGGGGTGGGCACAATGAAATACCGCAGGTTCATTGCCTACAATGTGGTGGGTGGGGTAATCTGGGTAGCCCTCTTCATTTCCTTGGGCTACTTCTTCGGCAACATCCCCTTTGTCAAGAAGCACTTCGAGCTGGTGATCTTCGCGATCATCTTCATATCTTTTATTCCCCCCGTGCTGGAATTCTTCAAGGCCAGAAGGGAGGCCCGGGAAGAGGCGGCTCCCGCAGAATAGAAAGTACCTGTTTGAAAACATAAAAAACCGCTCAGCGCTGAGCGGTTTTTTGTTCTTTCATTAAGATTGGATCCACGATTGGATCAGGAAGAGTGATTTGAAATACACTCTACCTGCTTTAGAGAATACTCACGACCGGTTCAGGGCAAATCATCCGCCGCGCACCGGAATCCTATTGTCACATCCGAGCTTTCTGGTGATCTGCCGCCGCGATTTGTGGTCCGGACACCATCTGCGTAGGAAGACCAGGAACCTCCCCGCAGAACACGCTGGTCACCGCTATCAGGGCCGGAGGGATCCTTATCGGGGGATTGCAGATAATACGCAGGATCATAATGATCAGCGACCCATTCCGCTGCATTGCCCGCCATATCAAACACGTTATAAGGGCTCGCCCCGGGTTCGTAACTGCCGACTGCCATTAGGCCGCCCGGCACAAGACCGGTCGAGGCGAGGGAATAATTTGCGTAGACCTTGTCAATATGATCTCCCCAGGGGAATATGCTTCCAGAAGTCCCCCGGGATGCTTTTTCCCATTCCGCTTCCGTTGGCAGGCGGTATCCCATCCACCGGCAATATGAATTGGCATCGTTCCATGTAACGAAAACAACTGGAAATTCTTCATATGATGGATCTTCATAATATTTGGTATTTTTGGGTTTTACGCAAAAACCTTCCTCAACACATAAGCGGTACATACCATTGGTGACCTCAGTCTGATCGATCCAGAATGCGCTGATGTCCACTGTATGGACTGGATTTTCATCCTCAAACCAGTCTTGTTGGCAGGCGAAACTGAATTCATCCCGGACATCCAGGCACATTTGGTACCCCTGGGATGCTTCAGCGCCCATCACAAACTCACCTGCGGGAATAAAGACCATATTTGCATCACCGCCTGATTGGTCCATGTGCGGGGTTTCAGAAGCGGTTGGTTGAGGTTCTGGAGTTGAGAAAAGCTCCTGCGTCTTGGTTTTGTCATCCGTTTCGCGTGCTGGCCCCTCAGTTTGATTCAGGGACCTTTCAGACTGGCTGGTGGTTGTCCCAACAGGCGGGTTGAAAGGAAATTTCTCAAATTCTGCATATCCGATCAGAGCAAGTGCTATCACCAATAATCCCCATCCCCAAACAGGGACTCTGCTGAAGATCGATTGTTGATGGGGGATGGGCGCAGAATCAAGCGGTTTTTGAGCTGTCTGCAGAGAATCTTGCTCACTGTGGGTGTCCTGACGGGATTGTGTGCGGGCTTTTTTTTCAGATACACGAGATGAGCTTTCAGCCGCAGCCTTTCCATACGAGTCTTGCGGTTCAGTTCCTGATTGGACTTGATCCAACTGTCTGGATGCCAATTGTTTATAAGTTGTATCAATGACAGAGATCAAACGCTCAACATCGGTTCGAAGATAATCTCCTATCACATAGGCATGCCGCCTGGCAAGTGATTTAAGGGTGTCGGGCAAATTGGATTCAGATGGCATTTGGGCGCCATTCACTAAGACCGGAATCACTGGGATGCCGCGCTTCAGGGCGTGAGCTATTTCGATGCGGACAAAATCTTCCGGATCATCTATCCTTCTGGTGCCGTCCTGATTTTTCGTGCTGATCCATTTGGGCCCGATAATTGCCAGGAAAATATCGCAGGTCTCAACTGCCTCCTCCAGGGCTTGGACAAAATCGACCCCCGGGAGCAGGGTGTCCACATCCATGAAAATTTGGTCTTTATGATAATGCTGCTCAAGGATTGTGTGGATTGCGAAAGCAAACCCTTTTGAATCAGATCTGCGATAATTTAGGAAGATCTTTGCAGTCAAGAAAACACCCTTTTGATCGCGGCTCGTCGCTTGTCTTTTTATTATAAATCAAAGGTGGTGATTCCAGAGGGTGCCCCCCCCATCCCGTGCGCGGTTCAGCCTATTCTCCGCGTATGAGCTTCAACCGATACTTCACCATCCTGACCACCAGATTTTTTGGGATCGGCTGGTCAATGGGAAACTGCACCGACCCTTTGCCGGTCTTGTATCCTGACAGCTCTTCCGCGAAATACTCCATGGTTGTGGGATGCGGGTAGAGGCCGACATGCTTGGGGTAGCCGGCTATCATGATCTGCTGCTCACGTTTGCCGCCTTCCACCAGGGTGAAGGCCGGGATGTTGTAGTTGAAGGCCTCCCCGGCGTCCGGTGCCGCTTCCAGGATGCACGCACGCAGTTCCGCCAGCCGGATTTGGACCGCTTTTGGTTGGTCCTGGATGTAGTCGTCAATGCTATGATAGTCATTTGATCCTGCCATATTTACCCTCCTCACCAATTAACTATTTATGTGGGAGCGATCATTTGGGGTCCAGTGACATCACGTAGTCGTAACTTTGATTCAACAGAGCGGCCAGCCGATCCAGGTCGCTGAACATTTCCTCCGGGATCAACACGCAGCCGTGCATCTCTGCGCCGTAAGAGTAGAATTTGGAGGTCCCGAATTCCTCGATTTATTTTACCTGGATGAGCTTGGCGTAGCGGAAGCCCAGCTCCCCGGCCTTGTTGAGCAGAGAGAACATGTGGCCGTTCGCCGAGGTGTAGGGCATGGTTTTGCCTTTCCTCTCAAAGCGGGGGCATCTTTCCACGATTTGATCGTAGATTTTGCGCGTTTCATCCCACATTGTGTTCTCCTTCTCAATACGAGCCCCTTTATGGATGGCTGGTTCCAACTTATCACTCACCGATTCCCTCAGTCTCCCCCTCCCCACCTTTTCAACCTTTTTCAATACCTTGGATATAGTCAATCCTGTCGCTCATATCTCCTGGAGCCTCCCATTCCCCATCCCGCTACTTTGCCACCACGTAGATCCTCGCGGACCAGGAGCCAAACGCGCCCCCGCAGGTCACCAGGGTGACCCGCTCTACCGAAGAGGGTCCCAGGTAGCGCAGGTGCTTGTTCAACTCGGATTCACTGCGTGCCACGTAGGGAACCTGAACGACCTTCTTGACATAATATTTGTATTTGTCCCCATTCTTGGTGTGAAGCACGATCTTGTCTCCCTGTTTGAGCTTCTTCAGGTTGACAAAGACCCCCTCCCAGGCATAGTAGCCCATGTTGTAGTTGTGGCCCACCAGCACGATGTTGCTGCCCTGCCCTGGGTCCACGGAGGTCAGGGTCTGTCCCACCAGGTCCAGCCGGCTGTTGGTGGCGAACAGCGCGTCGGTATCGTACTGGATATTCCCGTTCGCGTCGCGGTACTGCGGCAGGGGCACTACCGCCCGGTCGACATCAATGCTGGGGATCACTAGCCGGATAACTGGTCCCGAGGGCTTGGGAGTTGGCGTTGGTGTGGGGGTAGGGGTGGGGGTATACGGGCTGTGGACGAGAGAATGAAAGAGATCCTGTTGGGCGGGTTCTGTGCTGCGGATAGAAGCTACCTTGGGCAGAGGTAGGTCCACCTGCTGCGGGTACAGCAGGTAGTCCCCTTCCCGGATCTGGTAGCTGGAAAGCAAGGGTTTAACCGAGACCAGCGCTGCCCAGATCAGCAGCAGTCCTCCAGTGATCAGCAGCAGTGTTGGCAGCCAGCGGGTGGATTTGCTCATGCGATGCGGAAAGGCTTTCTAATTTCTACGGATAAAAATTCAGGGTCCAGCCTGCTCACCCCCATTAACAGGCAGTCCCTTACGGGACAGGCGAGCTGTCCCGAAGGGCCTGGTGTTTACGGGGTTATGGATGCCGGCGGGGATTGATCCCGGCGCCGGCAGTTAATGGTTCAGGCAGCTGTGGTTGCTCTCTTGCGGCGGATCAACAGACCCGCGGCAACCAAGCCCGCCCCGAGCAGGGCCACACCACCCACAATGTAGGGGGTGCCGACCTCAATGCCAGTGGAAGGCGGATAACCAGCATAATCGTAAGTCGCTGTTACCCGGCAGTCATCCATGCTGTACCAGGTGATCACGTGGTAGCGGTAGGAAGCCGGGAAGAGCTGGTACAGGTCCCCACCATTGTAGATGTCGCAGATCTGGTCATCGATCACGCTTTGCAGCTGGGTGTCATCGCTGCAAGCCCAAGGATCGGTCAGTGTACCGGTCCCGCCGGTGGTGACGCTGCTGCTGCAGTAGAAGGTTCCGGCAGCTGTAACTACGCCAGGAATCAATAACGCGATCATGATGGCAAGAGCGGCGATAAGGCGATATTTCTTCATTCCTGCACTCTCCTTATTACTTCAATTGTCTTGATTATAGCTGGAATTCCTTAAAAAATCACTCAACATCTATGAAAGGTAGCCTTATTTTCCCTGTTTTTTCTTGATTTTTCCCTAATTTTCACTTAATTTTCACCCTCCACCTCCTCTAAAACCACCTCAAGAAGGCTTTTGGCAAGGCTGACCAGCTCGGGATTGGAAGCGTTTTGGACGGCAAACTCATAGGCCTCAGCGGCTTTTTCAGGCTGTTCCAGCCCTTCCAGGGCCATGCCGATGTATAAATGCAGGGCGGGATCCCCGGGGTCCAGGTACCGTGCAGCGTCCAAGTACATCATCGCCAGGGTGGGGTCTTCCTCCAGCAGGGAAACTACGCCAAGACCCTGCAGTGCCAGGGGGTGGCGGGGATCCTGCAGCAGTACGTCCTCCCAGACCAGGCGGGCTTCCACCAGGCGGCTCTCGGAGAGGATCAGGCCGGCCCAGGCTGCCTTAGTATCCAGAAGGCTGAAATCCAGCTCAAGGGCGCTGCCGTATGCTGCCGCAGCCGCTTCCCAATCCTCCTGGGCATAATAGGCGCTGCCCAGGTTGATCGTTGCGGTGAGGCTTTGAGGACTCAACTCGACGGCTTTCTGAAAATGGACCGCTGCCTGGCTGTATTCCTCATCCTCCATGAGCAGTACGCCCAGGTTGTTGTGGATCCAGGGCAGGTATTCATCCAGCTCGATTGCCTGTTGATACGCCTCAACAGCATCCTCGGTTCTTCCTTCAAGTACCAGGATGTCGCCCAGGTAGCCGTAATTGACCGCCGAGTCCGGCTGCCAGCGGGTAACGGTAAGCAGGTATCGTTCTGCCCAGGGAATCCTGCCGGACTCCGCCCATCGGACGGGAAGGGTGATCGTGACCCGGTCCAGCAGTGAGGGACCGAGGATGAGGACGAACATGACCAGCGCGCCGGTCAGGAGCGATCCGACTGCCAGGGTTCTGACCTGCCTGGGATTGAGGAGGATCTTTGGACGGGGCGGCGGGGGAGGGGTTGGTTCCAGCCAGGTCGAGCGTTGAAGAACCCACAGGGTTGTGTCCGATTTCGCGGTCACGGTAAATCCGCTTGCTTTCCCATATAGCAGCATAGTGCTGCCAAAATGATCGCCCGCGCGAAGGGTTCTGGGCTGGCTTTCCTGGTTTTCTATCGTTGCCTCCCCGCTAGCCAGGATGCCCAGAAAATCCCCCCGGCGGCCTTCCCTGATGATCTGAGAGCCGCCTCGATAGAAACGGGTTTCCAGCCGGGAAGCCAGGAACTCCCGCCGCCGGGGCGGCAGTTCTTCCAAAAAAACAATTGTCTTCAGGTCCGGTGCTTTTGGTACGTTGTCCATAATTTTCCGGGTAATCCCTACCCCATAGTCTATCTTGATTGGATGGGGAAGGCAACCATTTATAGACCGCACTGGAGATTATCTCGCCGGGAACGGGGAATCGGTATCAAGGATCGGTGGACAATTGTTTGGAAAAGAGCAGAGGCGACCCGGCCCTGTCCCGAGCCTGACGAGTGAGGGTCGCCTGACTAGAATTGTCCTGATGACATCATTTGCCTGTGGAACAGATTAAGGGAATGGAAATCTCCCTTGAGGGAGGTTTGGTTTGGATAGCCCCGGGCTTCAGCCCAGGTTAGGTGATGCTCTCTGGTTTGTTAAGGAGAGGAGATTAGGTTTGGTCAAACCGGGTGGATGATCGATTCACACAAGTTTTCGGTCTTCAGTCTATGGGTAGCAGCTAAGCTCCCGCGCAAACCACCACTGCAGCTGCCATCTCTCGCGAATGGGTCAGGCTTACGGTCCAGGTCTGGAAACCCTGCGCCTGGGCAATGGCTTTGGCACGCCCGGAAAGGCGCAGGATGGGTTTGCCGGAAGGTTCGTTCACCATCTCGATCTCTTTCCAGGAAACCGGACCGATCCCAGTCCCCAGGGCTTTCGAGGCGGCTTCCTTCGCCGCGAAGCGGGCAGCCAGTTCAGGTGTGCTGCCGCGGGCACCCTCGATCTCGGCGGGGGTGAAAACCCGGTTCAGGAATCGCTCCCCATGCCGCTCAAGGGCTTTCCCGATCCGACCTATCTCGATCAAATCAATACCAGATGACAGGTTCATAAGGGCGGCCCCGCGGTCGAGATGGCCAGCCGATCTGGATCCAGGTACTGCCGCGAGGCTTCCAGGATCTCTTCAGCAGTGATCTTCCGAATCATCTTTTCATAACCCTGCAAATAATCAAGCCCCAATTGATGGCGCTCCATGCTCAGCAGGGCAGACGCCACACCGCTGTTGGATTCCAGGCCTAGCGGCAGCCTGCCGATATAGTTGGACCCCACATCTGCCAGCTCTTGTGCGCTTACCGGCTGGTCGAGGAACTTCCTCAACTCGGCGGTGATCAAGTCGATCGCTTTCGAGAGGTTCTCCGGGGCGACGCCAGCGGAAACGGTCCACGGACCCGGGCCAATGCTGCTGCTCAGGGAGCTGTAAGCGTAGTAGGCAAGACCCGCCTGGACCCGCACCGAATCTCCGATCCGGCCCATCATCCCGAACTGGCCCAGGATGCTGTTGCCTAGCAGGGCGGGATAGTAGCCTTCCCATTTCCTGGACGGACCCACCACGCCGAGGACAATATCCGCCTGACTTTTTTCCTCGATCACATGGTGCTTCTGGACAATTTTATCCAGCGGGGTCACGTCTGGGACCTGGATGGGATCGGGTTGATCTGGGTTGGACCAGCCGCCCAGGGTTTTACTCACCAGCTTAAGGGCAGTTTCTGGTGTTACCGCGCCTGTGATCACGATCACCAATCCCTGGGGGCCGTAATGTCGGGCGTGGAAATCCGCCAGGTCCCCGCGCTGGATGGCCTGGATGGTTTCCACATAGCCGTCGCTGGGATGGCGGTAGGGATGGCCGGCATAGGCAATCTGGTCGAAACTCAGGGAAGCCATCTCGACAGTGTCCTGGGCACGAAGCTCTAAACCGGTCAATAGGTGTGCCCTAACTTTTTGAATATCTTTTTTAGGGAATACCGGGTTCATTAGGACATCCGCCAGCAGCTCAAGAAGGTTGGGCAGGTCATCTGCTAGAGATTTGCCGCCAAACCCGGCTGTATGGGCGCCCGGGCTGATACCCAGACTGGCCCCCATAGTTTCAAGCCTGTCATAGATTTCGCTGAAGGTCTTGTTCTTTGTGCCCCTCATCAAAGTGGTGGCTGTGAAATCTGCCAGCCCCAGTTTGGGCTCAGGATCATACAGGCTTCCGGCCTGCAAATAACCCGACAGCGCGATGGACAGGGAATTGAAATTTGGCCGCACCAGTAAGGTGATCCCGTTTCCCAGTTCGGTCCGGCTGATATCGTGTGGGCCGGGCAGGTTTTCTATTTTTAAGGAAGCGAATTTAGCCTTGTTCATGAACGATCATTCCCCTTGTTGTGGGGCATATAGGTCCCCGCTATCCGGTTTTTGGGTTTAAGGTAGGTCTGCGCGGCGCGCTGGACATCCACGGGGGTAACGGCTTCCAAATTTTCAAGATAACCGGTAACCCAATCATAGCTAGCGAACATCTCCGAAAACCCCATCCAGAAAGCCTGGTTGGTGATGCTTTCTCCTCCGTAAGCAAACAAGGCCCGGGTTTGACGGACTGCCCGCGCAAGTTCTTCCTGCCTGGGAGGTGAATCCTGCAGGCGCTGGATCTCCGCGTCCAGAATTCCCAGGGCAGCCTCAGGGTTGGATGCCGGGTGGACGATCATATGGATGCTGTAAAGGTAAGGGTCGATGGTAGCGGGCAGGCCGCCGCTGATGCTGATCGCGACTTCCTCCTCTTCCACCATTTTGGTATAGAGTCGGGAGGTTTTATTGGATATCCCTCCACCACCGAACATATTCAATCCCTGGGGGCCTGAAAGGATGCTGTCCAGGATCAGGAGTGGGAAGAAATCTTCGTGGTGAGCGGGGGGGGACTGGTAGCAAACGTCCACCAGCACAGTATCGCCAGGTCCTTCCACGGTGAGGCGGTGTTCACCCCGCCGGACTGGTTCCGGTCTGTTCAGACGCGGTGGATCCCCGCCTTCCGGAAGGCCCTCATATAGCGAAGTTATGCGTTTGAGCATGTCATCCCTGTCAAAATCACCCGCGATAGAGATCACTGCATTGCGTGGGGAGTAATAGGTCTTGTAATGCTGGTAAAGGTCATCCCTGGTTATGGATGCCAGATCGACCATATCTCCCAGGATGACATGGCTGTAGGGATGGATCTGGAAAGCGGATTTGTGGACCGCTTCCATCAACCAGAAGCTGGGGCTGTTCTCGCGGCCCTGCCGTTCTGACATGATCACCGTGCGTTCGGATTCCACTTCCTGAGGATCATAAAGGCTGTTTACCATCCGGTCAGCTTCAATCTCCAAGGCCTGATCAATCTTGTCCGCGGGCATGGTTTCGAAATAGGTCGTCCAATCCAGGTAGGTGAACGCGTTCCAGGTGCCTCCCGCGCGGGCAATGGTCTTTTCCCGCACTTCGGCTGGAAACTTTTCCGTGCCTTTGAACTGCATGTGCTCCACCCAATGGGAGATGCCTGTTCGCCCCGGGAGCTCATCCCGGGATCCTACCCGGTACCATACCCAGGAGCTGACCAGAGGAGCGGTGTGAATTTCTTTTAATTTGATTTCAAGTCCATTCTTTAGCCGAATGGTGGGGATGGGTTCTAATAAGCTCATAGATTTGGTTTTATAAGGTGAGGGAAGCGATTAATAGGTCCAGCGCCAGCTTATCTTCCAGCTGGCCAGTTTTGATGGCATGGTCAACATCTGAGAGCTGGTGGAAAATCCTTTTCAGTTGGGAAAGGTTAAACAGTTTGGCTTGTGGAGTGATTTTTTTGATGGGGAAAGGATGAACCCCGATCTCCCCAGCCATTTCCTCCGGGCTTATACCGGGATTCTCGTCCAGAAGTTCGCGGACCTGGATCAGCAGACGGAACTGGCGCACGATCATGCCAAAAAGCGGTAGGGCTTCGCCGTCCTCCAGCAGTCTGCGCAGCATGTTGAGGGCTTTTTCCCCATCGCCGAATCCGATAGCGTCCACCATTTCAAAGACATCCCCTGCCCGCACGTCAGCCACCAGGGCGCGCACATCCTCTTCGCTGACCGCCCTTGTGAAGTCAACGTAGGTGAGCAACTTATTGATTTCAGACTTAGCCAGGCGGGGATCCTCATCAATATAGCTGGCCAACAACTGGGCAGCCGGATTGCTGAATTCTCCGCCCATTTCTTTGGCCTGGTCCATGATCCATCGGGTCATTGCGCCGCCTTTCGGCAGGGAAAACGCCTGGGACCAGGCTTGGTTCGTATGTTCTTTCGCCCATTGGATCAGCCAGTGTTTCGGCTCCAGGAGCTTATCCTCGATCAACACCAGGGCTGTGGATGGCGGGACAGAATCGAGCAGCTCCAGGAATTTACCCTGTTTAGCTTTGTTTTTTGCCCCTGCGGTGGGGTGAAGCAGGACAACCATTCTCCTCTTTGCCAGGAAAGGCACTGTGTGGGTCTCTGCCTGGATGGCTTCAACTGATTTGGTACCGGCGTCCAGCGTGGTGATATCCATGGTGGTATCGCCTGATTCTGCCATTTTCTTTTTCAGCTTCTCATCCAGGAAGCTGCGGATGGCAAATTCATCATTCCCATGCAGCAGGTAAATGGTAGGCGAAGTGCTGCTCATATTAATCCTGAGTCCTGACCCTGTGGGCGGGCATACCATTCAGGGAATGGCGGGTGACTGCGGATATTTTAAGATCTCCGGGATCGGTGCTGACAGTGACCCTTCGCTGCAGCAGCGGCCCCAGCGGCCGTGCCAGCAGCAGGGCGGCCACGCCGAGGGTTGTGACCAGGGGCAGGCGCTCAAACTTGTCACGGGGTTTGGATCCAGCGCCGATCATAGCTGCTGCCCCGGCCAGTCCGGCTGCAAAGCCAGAAACCAGCAAGTTTGTGCCGCAGTTCTTATGGATCGCGAGATCTTCCTGCCCCCCCCGCAGCCTGGAAAGCGCATCGCCGACAGCTTGAAATAACTCCTCGCTGGAGATATCACCGATGATCCAGAAGCCGCCCGAGTCCGAGTGTCCCGCAAACCCTTTCCCGGGATGGGATTTGGCAAGCAAATTCAATGTGGCATGTTCCAGACCGTGGTTCCGGCGAGTGCGTGAGATAAAAGTGGACATAGGGTTAAACCTGAGACTACTGGTATTGTATCAACACTTTCGGGGTGAAGAGAAGATATCCTGTCCTTCAATAAGGAAAGATCATTTTACTTGAGGTGATGGAGAAAGCCAAATCTTCTGGTCTGGATATAATAAATTTCTGAGACAGCTTCCGAACAGAGCCAGGGTCGTGCTATAATGCAATTCCCCCAGGGGTAGACCAACCGGGAAATCGTTTATGAAAACACTCATTACTGGCGTGGCTGGGTTCTTGGGCTCAGCCCTGGCAGCGAAATTGCTGGAGGATGGCCACCAGGTCTTGGGCTTGGATGACCTCTCTACTGGAAAAGAAAAAGCCATTCCGCCCGGCGTTCAATTCGAATTGGGGGATATGCTGGACAGGCCCAAGCTTTGGGCTCTGCTCCAGGGAGTGGAATGTGTTTATCACCTGGCCGCCAGGGTGGCGGTTCGGGAATCGATCCTCTACCCGCGGGAATATAACAGCACTAATGTGGGAGGAACGGTCAGTGTGATGGAAGCCATGCGCGATGTGGGGGTCAAGCGGGTGGTATTCACTTCTTCGGGGGCGGTGTACGGCGCACAGGTCGCCCAACCTCTTCATGAAGAGATGGTTCCCGCTCCTGATTCCCCCTACGCGGTTTCTAAATTATCTGCAGAATATTATGTCAAAACGATCGGCCGCCTGTGGGGAATCGAGACAGTAACCCTGCGGGTCTTTAATGCCTACGGCCCAGGACAGCATTTACCGGCTGACCATCCGCCGGTGATCCCTTATTTCTTACGGCAGGCTGTGAAGGGCGGGAGTCTTGTCGTTCACAATAGCGGCAGCCAGACCAGGGATTTCGTTTACCTTGATGATGTGGTTGCTGCCCTGTCCAGGGCGGGAACCGCGACCGATGTGGATGGGAGGACTATAAATATCGGCAGCGGTCGGGAGCACAGCATCATGGACTTGGTGAAAACAGTAATCGAGGTTACCGGGGGAAAAACAGAAGCCATCTTCAATCCTAAGTCCAGCGGGGGAGTGAAACGGATGCGGGCGGATATCACCAGGGCGAGTGTGCTGCTCGATTACAACCCGCAGTTTTCACTCACCGATGGGCTGACCCGCACGCTGGAGATGGATCCCCGCTTTAAGCGAGAGAAGTAAGGAATGGAGGTAAGAAGGGTTTGATCCCTTGTTTTCCTTGAAAATGGAACCGCTTCCAGAATCGTTTTATGCCAGGGATACAGTTTTGGTCGCCAGGGAGCTGCTAGGGAAGAAGCTCGTGCGCCGCGAGGGGAAGAACGGGGTCTCCGGCCTGATCATCGAGACCGAAGCGTACCGCGGTGAAGAGGACCTTGCGTGCCACTGCCGGGCGGGGAAGACGCCCCGGACAGAGATCATGTATGGACCAGCGGGCAGGGCTTACGTGTATCTGATTTATGGGATGTATTGGCTGTTGAATATCGTGACGGAAGGGGATGGGTCCCCGGGAGCGGTGTTGATCCGGGCGATTGATCCGCTGGAAGGTGTGGAGATCATTGCTGATAGGCGGGGAGGCCAGCCCAGAAGAAATTGGACCAATGGTCCAGGAAAACTCAGTCGGGCGCTGAATATCCAGGGAGATTTGAACGGCACGAATATC
>Ga0272443_10003423_pt1 | contig 18697 bp, 15 predicted proteins | sample SSMAcet12_FD_193581 | JGI IMG/M metagenome (GOLD analysis project Ga0272443, IMG submission 193581) | Marine sediment archaeal communities from Little Sippewissett salt marsh, Falmouth, MA, United States - SSM-Acet-12 | ecosystem: Environmental > Aquatic > Marine > Wetlands > Sediment ... | reverse complement strand
TGGGTGGGGGTGAACGATGTCCTGGCGAAGCTGACCTTCGGCCACGCGGCGCTCAAGCGGCTGATGCGGCAGCCGTGGGCGCGGGATCCGAACGCATTCGGCGACGCCTATGCCCGGATCGTGCAGCGGTTGCATGGGACGACAGGGCGCATCCTCGCGATCGCGCCGTTGCTGATCGGCGAGGATCCGTCGAACCGCTGGAACGAGGAGCTCGCGGAACTCGGTAGGATCATCGACGGCGTCGCGGCTTCCGTTGACGGTGTGGACTTTCTCGATCTCCGAGGACCTCTGCTCGAGACGTCTCTCGGAACCCCGTCGTCCGACTACCTCCCCCGAACCGTCACGCGCATCGCTTTCGATTCCCTCTTCGTGCGCTCCGCCGCCCGAATCGACCAAGTCGCCGTACGTCGCGGGCTCCGCTTCACCCTCGATGGGGTGCATCTGAACAGTGCCGGTGCCGAAGTGGTGGCGGAGACGATCGGGAACGCGATCGGCGACCGTGATTGACGGCACGGCATGTGGTCTTGCCGTCGAGCGGTCGGCATCCGGTCCGCGTCCCGGTGCGGCACGACGAGTACTCGATGGAGGCTACGCGCGTTCGGGCTCCTCGACTCCGAAGAGTTCGCGCCAATGCTCGCGGAGCCACTCGCACGTCCAGTCCTCCGACGCGCGGAGCATGACGAAGACGTGCTTCGCCGGATCCGGATCGGCGGTGCTCTCCGCGCCCGCCATCAGGAGAGGATTCGTCGCGTCCAGAACGATCTGCTCGTCGGACCAGCGAATCAGCCCCTCGATTCGGTCGGTCGACAGGACGGCTCCGGAGAGCTCGTATTGCACGCGCTGGACGACGTAGATCTGGGCGTTCATCAACCCCAACAGGGTGACTTGTACCGTCATGCCCGGAAAGCCGTCGGCGTCCTGATCGACGACACGGGGGTCGTTCGGATCGATCGGCAGTTCGTCCGTTTCCGGACGTTCGAGTACCGCGCCCCGAATCTCGGTGTAGGGCGCCTGTTCGAAGACGATCCGCTCGCCGTCGTCGGCTAGCGTCGCGGTTCGCGGCTGCGGTCGCAGCGACTGCATGAACGCATCCGGAATCCGTGTCGTCGCAAGCGGCGAACTCTCCTCGATGATCGTGAAGCAGTAACGATCTCGCATCGTCAACGATCCGTCGTCCTGTTCGACGTCCACCCATTGCACCACGTAGCTCGTCTGAGAGGAGTCCCCCACCAACGGCAGCTGGGCGACCCGCGGATAGACCTGGAGCATCGCCCAGGTTCCTTCGAGGTCGGGAAGCGCCCCCGTACCCGTCAGTCCGTAGCAGATCACCACGCCCAGCATGAGGGGCATGCTCCGTCGAAACGCCGCTCGAACCACTCGGCCACCTCCTTGGCCCCGCCGGACCGTCGAACTGCGCTCGGACACCCTACGTTTCGATGCGATGTCCGCGCCGGCGCCCTCGCATACGGTGGAGGTCGCGCACGGCCCGATCCGCGGCAAGCTTTCCCGTCAAGATCGCGATCGGGAGCCCGGACGGGCTGTACGACCACTGCCCCGCCTGGTAGATGTCGGGGAGGCAGGTCCGTACCGATCGTGCGACATGCTGCATTCGGTCGACCGCCGGCAGGATCGGGTTGGTGAACGCCCACCCGGTGATCGCACCATCCGAGCTGCCGACCGACCGGGCGATCGACAGGGGCGTCGAGGAGAATCGGTCGAGGATCGCATCCTTCAGTCCACGGTACACCGACCCATCGAGGGCTTCGATCAGGCAGTCCTCCGCGACGGCCTTCAGCTCCTCGTACCATCCGCGATCCCGCGCCGCGGCGCAGAGCGCGTAGTCGAAGAGAACGCTGACGATCAGTCCGGTCTTGCCGGGTGGGGCGAGGGTTGGATCCTTCAGGACGGGGATCGAGATCTCATAGGTCGTCGAGCCGAGATAGCGGCGTATCCAGGCCTCCGCGCGATCGCGAAACGCGTCGCTGTCGGCCTGCGCGTCGGCAAGCACGGCGTCCAAAGCGGAGCGGATGTCTCGTCCGACTCCCTGTCGCGTCGGGGTGTAGAAGAAGTGTCCATGGGATTTCGCGGCGAACCACGCCGGGTCGAGATTGACCTCCAAGTACAGCGTCAAGACGCTGTCGCCTCCCGCCGAAGCGGTGACGAGGTCTGCGCGTTTGCGCGCCCGCTTCCGTGCGCTCGCCGTGGGAAGCGCGTCGAGGGCAGCGATTCGATACAGAGTCTTCTGATCGGCCGCCCAGACGAGCTTGCGGTACGCGGCGACCGTCCCGTCCTCGTCGGTGACGGTGCGAGCGATCGGATCGACAGCGACGATGTTCGTCCGCGTTCGAAAATCGACCCCCGCCGCCTCGCAGTACGATTCCATCGCCGCGGGCAACGCGCCGGTGCCCCCGACCGGGTAGACGTAATCGAGATAGAGGCTGAAGTAGCTCAGGGCGAAGAACGCGGGCGTCTTCTGGAAGAAATGCTGGCTGATGATGTCGATCAGCGCGCGCGAGTCGGTCAGTGCTTCCAGGTAGCCGTCCACCGGCATGGTCATTCGGTTGATCCGGCCGATGGTGACGAGGAATTTCCCGAGCCAGGGAAGCAGCCGATGGAGCACGTACTCCCAATCGTGTCGAAGATCCTTGAACGTGGGGTTCTCGATGCCGTACAGCACGTCCATCTGCCTCATCACGCGGCGAACGGCGTCGAGGATCCGCGCGATGTCCTGACGACGGTCGGGATAGAACTGCTCGAGCAGCTGCCGGTAGTCGATCAGGCTCGCCGGCGACGTGATCGGGATCACCCGATCCTCGATACCGAGAGACACAGGACTCTTCACGACGTCGAGCTGGATCCCGAGAGCCTCCAGCATCGGGAAGATGATCCCCGAATCCTCGAGCGCCCGGATGCCGGCATCCCACGTGAAGCCGTTGCGCTCGAACGAGCGGACGAGCCCGCCGAGTACGGGCTCCTTGTCGCACAGCAGGACGCGATACCCGGCTCGGGCCGCGAATGCGCTGGTCGTCAGCCCGGCCATGCCGCCGCCCACGACAATCACGTCGTAGAGACCTTGCTCGTCCCGCCGTCGGGGCGTTCGATCTCGTGTTGCGGGCGCCTGTCTCGTGTTCACGACAGCTCCGCCAGCTCGAGGCTCTTCTCCCAGATCGCCTTGCCGACCTTACGATCGAGCGCGTGTGGAGCCGGCTTCTCCGGATGGGTGAGGTTAAAGTACCGCCCGCTGACGGTCTCGAGTTCCGGGGCTGTCGCGAGATAGTGAATGGCTTGTCCGGCGATGGCGGGATCGCCCAGCGTCCTGGACAGGATCGCATCCTTGTACCACCGGTACAGCCGGCCGTTGTTGTCTCCGATCTGGCTTCGAACGGCTCCTGGATGCATCGCATTGATCGTCACACCGCTTCCGGCAAGGATCTCGGCGAACTCCCACACGGTGAGCAGTTGGGCCGTCTTCGAGGCGCCGTATCCCCGCAGTCCCGTGTAGTGTCGCCTTCTCCAATCGAGATCGTTCACATCTAGCCCGCCGAATCGGTGTCCTTGCGAGTTGACGTGGATGATTCGGGCCGGCGCGCTGCGCCGCAACGTGTCGAGAAGAAGCCACGTCAGCGTGAACGAGGCGAGATGGTTCACGCAGAAAACTCGTTCGAGACCGTCGCGCGTGTAGCTGCGTGTCGTCGAATGCATGCCGACGTTGTTCACGAGCCGGTCGATCCGGTCGTGCGACCGGACCAATGCATTCGCCGCATCACGCACTTGGGACAGGTCCGCGAAATCGGCCAGAAGGTACGAGCAGTCGGCATCGAAGGCGTCCCGAAGCATCTGGCAAGCCCGTTCGGACTTGCGCGGATCCCGGTTCAGCATGACGATGCGTGCGCCGTAGGCGGCCAGCCGTCTCGCCGCTTCCCACCCGACACCGGAGGTGCAGCCGGTGACGACGCATAGCTTCCCGTCCAGTCGGATGTCGCTGTCGTCTACCCCGGCCCGGTTGTTGTCGCGCATCTGCCGGATGTCGGCCCAGCGGTACTCCTTGAGGTACTTGAACACGCACGCCCCCTAGCCGAATTTGCGGTGCATGAATCGACGGTACGGACCGGCGAACCACGGGATGTTGTCGAAGATGTCTCCCCACAGATCGTAGTAGTCCCGCTGTACACGAATCCGGCCTTCCTCGTCCAGTTCGAGTTTAGTAACCCCGTACAGCGTCGACGTCGGAGACCGCTTGAAGCGCATCGTCATTTCCCACTGGAGGAAGATGCAGTCCGGGCCCCTGACCACGCTCGGCAGATCCATCTCCAGCTGCTGGCATCGATCGGTCAAGCGGTCGCACATCGCCTTGAACTCGTCGATCCCGTGTAGTTCCTGGATGCTGTCCTTGAACACGATGTCGTCGCGGTAGTACGGGAAGATGTGCGACCAGTCAGGCTTTCCCTCTCGATTGTAGGTCTGCGACCACAACTCACGAATCTGATCCTCGGACAGCCCCGTCAACGAGCGGTTGCCTTCGACCATCGACCGATCCACTCCCCTCGTGCGGCATCCATCGTCGCCTATTCGTCGGCTACGACCCGGCTTTCCCCGTGACGCAGTATAGCTGAAGTGTGATGCAAGAAGTCCAGCCGACGGGGGAGCATGCCTTGATAAGAGACCGCGAACCGGATCCGGAGGGGTCCGCCGATCCGGCGCTGCGCCGACGTGCCGGCGGATGCATCCGCGCGGTTACGGGCTTGCCGGAAGGGCGATGCGGAAGCCCATTCGATGTCGTCCGCCGGGCCATCCGTGGCGCCGACCGGAGATCCGACTGTAGTAGGCATCGTATCCCCATCGGCCGCTGCGAACGACGCGGTACTCGCCGCTGGACGGCCCCCGCGGATCCACCTCGGGAGACTCCTGGTAGTAGTGGCCGTCGTATCGATCCCAGCACCACTCCCAGACGTTGCCTTCCATGTCGTAGACTCCGTAGTCGTTCGGAGCGAAGCTACCCACAGGACTGGTGTACGGGTACTCCCCGTTACCGTAGTCGGGGTGATCTCCCCGGGTCGGGCTGACATCGTAGTCCTGGTCGCCGCTGCTGTCGTAGTTCGATCGGGTATGGGAGATCGTGTCGGTGTCGCCCCATGGGAAGCGGCGGCCGGATGCGCCGCCGCGCGCCGCTTTCTCCCACTGTGCTTCGGTCGGCAGCCGATAGCCATCGGCCGACCAATCACAGCTCCAGTCGTTGAAGTCATAACACGGCGCTCGGCCCTCCATCTCGCTGCGGTAGTTGCAGTATGCCACGGCCCCGTACCATGTGACCTCGACGCACGGATAGCCCGATCCCTTGGTCTCTTTGATGGCAAACCGGTCGCCATCCCACGTGATCCGGCACTGAACGTCGTCGAAGTGAAGGAGCTTCTGGGGATCGCCGATCGCGTTCCGGATCGTCGATGTCGTGACGTCGATCCGGCCGTTCTCGTACGCCCACTGGAGCGCATCGAGCATTTCCTCGTTGGTGACTTCGTAGCGGCCGATGTAGAAGGCACTGACGGTGACGGTGTGGACGGGGCGCTCGTCGGGGCAGCCTTCATGGAAACTGTCGCCCATCTCGAACGAGCCTGCCGGAATGAACGCCATCGTTTCCGGCACCGCGGGAGCGCCCGTGTCGGACGTCGGGTCGCCCGCTCCGATTAACCCGATGCACCCGCAGATCAACAGAGCAACCCACACTACGCGACCTCTTCGCATTCCGGATCCCCTTTCCCAGGTAGGCCCCGCTGCGCTCGCACCCCGCGCCGGGTATGCCGAAGGACGCAACGGAGGGCACCGGGCATTCTCAATCGCATTCCTCGAGCTGTCAAACCACGCGGCATTCGGCGGTGCGCTCAGGCCGGACGGCGTGAGGCGGCCTCAGCTTGTGGAAGGGTGGTGGACGGCCTCGGCCACGTCGGCGATCGTGACCTCATCGAGGAACCGATCGAACGCGGAACGGGCTTCGTTCCACAGCTGGTGGGCCTTACATGGATCGTCGTGCGCACACGTGCAGCCGTCCGGATGAAACGGGCAGTCGGGCAGGCTGACATCGGAATCGAACGAGTTCGCGATGTCGCGGACCGTCGTGCGATCGGCGGCGGCGGCGAGGCGAACACCTCCGTAGCGTCCTTCGCGGGTCCGAACGAATCCGGCATGGTGCAGCTCGGCGACGACTTTGGTCAGGATCGGCCGCGGGATCGATGCGGCATCGGCGATTCTGGCGGTCGCGATTCTCTCCCCTTCGGGCTGTTTGGCCAGCTCGGCCAACGCGGCGATGGCATGTTCGGCCATTTTCGAGTAGATCATGAATGCCCCCTCCCCCTCGCCATTTGACGCATTGTCAGATGGCAAGGAATGAAGTACCGAATGACAATTCCGAGTTTACAGCGGTCTCTGTCCTTCGACAAGACGCTCCCAGTCGCGCCGGCGGACCAAATCCAACGCGCATGGGTATGATATCCGAGCCACGGTACACTAGAATCCTTCCGGTTTCGATGTCGTCATTCGAGGAGGACGGAGACATGGGGCAGCGATGAGCAACGGTGAAGCAGCGGATGCCCGAAACGAAGGACTGGATTTCATCCGGCGGATCGTCGCCGAGGATGTTGCGAACGGGCTCAACGGGGGCGAGGTCGTCACTCGATGGCCGCCGGAGCCGAACGGCTACATCCATATCGGTCACGCGATGGGATGCCTTCTGGCCTACTCGATCGCCCGGGAGTTCGGCGGGCGGTTTAACCTTCGGTTCGACGACACGAACCCGGCCGCCGAGGAGCAGGAGTACGTCGACAGCATTATCGACGACTTGCAGTGGCTCGGCGTCGAGTGGGGCGACCGCCTGTTCTTCGCATCCGACTACTTCGACCAGCTGTACGAGTGGGCCGAGCATCTGATCCGAGAGGGCAAAGCGTATGTCTGCGACCTGTCGGCCGCCGAGATCCGCGAGTATCGAGGGACGGCCGGCGGCGTCGGTCCGGACGGGATCACCCCGGCCGGGGTGGACAGTCCGTATCGGGAGCGTTCGATCGACGAAAACCTCGACCTGTTCCGTCGGATGCGTGCCGGGGAGTTTCCCGACGGATCGCGGACGCTGCGGGCAAAGATCGACATGGCGCACCCGAACCTGAACATGCGCGACCCGGTGATGTACCGGATCCTACGTGCTCATCACCATCGGCAGGGGGATACGTGGTGCATCTACCCGACGTACGACTGGACACACGGCCAGTCCGATGCGATCGAGGGCATTACGCACTCGACCTGCAGCCTCGAGTTCGAGAACCACCGTCCGCTGTACGACTGGTTCCTCGACAACCTGCCCGTCGCGCATCGGCCGCACCAGTACGAATACGGACGGATCAACCTCGGCCATACGGTCACGAGCAAGCGCTGGCTGCGCGAGCTCGTCGAGGGCGGACACGTCGACGGATGGAGCGATCCGCGGATGCCGACGATCGCCGGCATGAGGAGGCGGGGCTACACGCCGGAGGCGATCGGCGATTTCGTCGCCCGCATCGGCGTCACCAAGTCGCAGGGGATCGTCGAGATGGCTCTTCTCGAACACTGCCTCCGTCAGGACTTGAACGTCCGAGCCCCCCGGAGGATGGCGGTCCTCGATCCGTTGAAGGTCACCCTGACCAACTACCCGGATGGCGAAGGCGAGATGCTCGATGCGATCAACAATCCGGAGGATCCATCGGCCGGCACCCGGAAGGTCCCGTTCTCGAAGACACTGTACATCGAGCGCGAGGACTTCATGGAGGAGCCGCCGAAGAAGTTCTATCGGCTTGCCCCGGGCCGCGAAGTGCGGCTCCGGTATGCGTACTTCATCACGTGCGAGGAGGTCGTGAAGGACGAACACGGGCAGGTCGTCGAACTGCGCTGTACGTACGACCCGGCGACGCGCGGCGGCGACGCACCGGACGGGAGGAAGGTCAAGGCGACGCTGCACTGGGTCTCGGCGCCCCACGCGATCGATGCCGACGCGCGGCTGTACGATGTGCTGTTCTCGGCGGAGAATCCGTACAAGGTGGAGGAGGGCGCGCACTGGCTCGACAACCTGAATCCCGATTCGCTGACCGTGCTTCGGGAATGCAAGTTGGAGCCGAGCTTGGGGGATGCCGAATCGGGGGCGAGATTCCAGTTCGAGCGGAAGGGCTACTTCTGTGTCGACCCGGACAGCAGGGTCGATCGGATGGTGTTCAACCGGACAGTGACGCTCCGAGACACGTGGGCGAAGCTGCGCGCCCGTTCGGGTCGAAAACCGGCGGCGTAGACCGCGGGGTCAGAGACCCTCGGCGAACGAGATCGTTCCCGTTGCGGGGTCCATCGACTCGATCGGGACGAGCGAGACGATCGGAACGCCGCGGCCGATCAACCGCGAGCGACCCGGCGCGAACTCCTTCGACACGACGAACCCGAATCCGACGAGATGTGCACCGGACTCGTCGACGATCTCGGCGAGGGCGGTGCTCGTCTCCCCTTCGAACAGGAAATCGTCGACGATCAACACGCGGTCTTCCGGTGCGAGGTAGTCGGCGGAGACCGCCAGGTCGGTCGCCGTGCCCTTGGTCGGCGAGACGACGGTCCGGACGAGCGCCCGCTGCATGGTTCGTGCGCCGCCCTTCTTCGCGTAGAGCGCCATCGCACCGAGCCGACGCGCCGTTTCATAGGCGATGACGTTGCCCGCCGCCTCGGCCGTCAATACGTGTGTGACGCGGCGGTCATGGAAAGCCTTCGCCAACGCGGATCCCGCCTCCTCGATGAAGTGAGGTGCGATGCGATGGTTCAGGAAGCCGTCGACCTGAAGGAACTCCGGACCGAGAACGCGCGCCTCACGTAGGACCCACTCCTGCAATGCCGTCACCATCCGCCCCCTTTGTGATGCTCCTAGAGATACGCGATCGGACATCGTCGATCAAGGACTTGCCACGATCAGGCCGCGCCGTGTAAGATCATTTCCCGAGAACCAAGAGGGGGTCCTCGGGTGAAGACACGCACGAAAAAGACGCTGCCAACGGCCCGCAACGGGCCGGTTTTTTCTGTTCCGAACGCGGTGTTGGTCGACCGTAGCTCCGGTGAGGGGTACGCACGGGTGACGCTCGCCGGGATTCATGGGGCGCCTGCGGCGCGGCCGGGCCAGTTCCTGATGATTCGCCGTCTGGGGAGTGCTGCGCTTCCGCGCGCGTTCTCCGTGCTGCGCGCCGAGAGCGATCGGGTTGAGCTGTTCATCAAGTTGGACGGGTTGCTACGCGAGCTGCTCGGGGCGGTCCCGCTCGGGACGCGGTTCGAGCTGCGCGGGCCGTACGGCGTGCCGTACGAAGATCGGATCGATCCGAACGGGCGCTATGTCCTCGTCGGTGGAGGCAGCGGGGCGGCCCCGCTGTTGTTTTTGCACGAGCGTCGTCCCGATCTTGTCGAGGACGTCGTGCTCGGATTCCGACACGAGGGGGCGCAGTGGCTTCTTCGAGGCTACGAACTCGTCGTGGAGTCGGCCGACGGCCGGCGGGCCCACGACCGGCTGGCGGACGTCTGGCGCCAGGGGCTGGGGATCATCGCGTGCGGTCCGGAGCCGATGCTGCGAGCCATCACGTCTCGCTACGGCGATCAGCCACGTGTCTACGTATCGCTCGAGGCGCGGCTCGGGTGCGGAATCGGGTCCTGTCTCGGCTGCAGCATCCCGACGCCGGCCGGGACGCGGAGGATCTGCAAGGACGGGCCGCTGTTCGCGGCATCGGAGCTTCCTTGGCTGCGATGACGCCGGGGCGTTGTCCGTTCAGCGTTGCGTCGCCGATCGTGCTCGCGTCGGGTCCGGCCGGGTTCGGGACGGAGTTGGCGGAACGGACCGATCTCTCGGCCATCGGGGCGCTGACGACGAAGACGGTGACCCCGCAGCCACGTGAGGGCAATCCCCAGCCGCGGCTGGTCGACTGCCCGTGCGGGATGATCAACTCGATCGGACTCGAGAACCCGGGATTCGACGTGTTCGTCGAGCGGTGCCTTCCGGACGTGCTGTCCCTGCCGACGCGCCACATCATCAGCGTCGCGGCGGAACGGCCGGAGGAGCTGGCACGGATGGTCGGAGCGCTATCGGCGATCGAGGGGATCGACGCGATCGAGATCAACCTGTCGTGTCCGAACGTCGATGCCGTGGTGATCGGATCCGATCGCGCGTTGGTCGGGCGATTCACCGAGGCGGCGCGTGGAGCGACCGAGCGACCGCTCCTGATCAAGCTACCAGGGGACGCCGGGCACGTGGTGGCGTCGGCGGAAGCGGCGCTCGATGCCGGAGCCGACGGACTGACGCTGATCAACTCGATCCGGGGGCTGCGGATCGATCACCGTGTCGGACGTCCGATGCTGCATCGGGAGACCGGCGGTCTCTCCGGCCCCGCCATCCTGCCGATCGCCCTCGCACGCGTCTTCGAGGCGCGGAAGGCCTTCCCGGACGCGCTGATCGTAGGGACCGGCGGTGTGACCGATCTGGAGAGCGCGATCGAGATGATGGCCGCCGGAGCCGATCTGGTCGGCGTCGGCTACGGCATGATGGCCAACCCGCAGCTCCCGACGCAGCTTGCGCGAAGGCTGGAGGCATGGCTCGCCGAGCGGCGATTGGATTCGGTGAAGGAGGTTATCGGAGTGGCGCATCGAGGAGGGTTTGATGTTCCTTGAGGAGGCCAGGGCGACGTCTCGTGACGTGCAGGGATCGCTCTGTGTCGGGCTCGACCCGCATCCGGACAGGATCCCGGAGCGGTACGGCGCGACGTGCGACGGGCTGCGGCGGTTCCTCGCTGAGATCATTGAGTCGACCCTGCCGCACGCCGCGGTCTACAAGCCGAACGCGGCGTTCTTCGAAGAGCGGGGCCCGGAGGGATTCTCGGTACTGGAAGAGGTGATCGCGCGATTGCACGAGGTGGGACGCGCCGTGATTCTCGATGCGAAGCGTGGCGACATCGCGTCGACCGCCGCCGCGTACGCGCGGTCCGCGTTTGATCGGCTCGATGCGGACGCGATCACGGTCGTTCCGTACATGGGCGAGGACGCGGTCACGCCGTTCCTCGAACGCGGGCGGTTCGTCTTTTTGCTGACGCTTCCGTCCAATCCGTCGGCTGCCGCGATCGTCGAGGGAGCCTCGCCGCCGCTGTTCGAGCGGATCGGACGGATGGGGCTCGAGCTCAATCGGCGGTACCCCGGGCAGGTCGGCCTCGTCGTCGGGGCGACACGACCGGAGGCGGCGCGGCGTCTCCATGACCTCGCACCGGACATCCCATGGCTGGTGCCCGGCATCGGTGCGCAAGGAGGCGACCTCGCCGAGCTGCGCGCGGCCGTCGGCGACGCGCATGAGGCATGGATCAACGTATCGCGCGCGGTGCTGTTCGATCCGGAGCCTGCGGAGGCGGCGCGGCGCTGGCATCGGGAGATCGGGGTGTGGAGCGATGGGTGAGAGCAATCGGTGGACGGCACGGCTCGAGGAGGCCGGCGCGCTGACGTCGGGACACTTCTTGCTGTCGTCGGGGCGTCACTCGGCGCGGTACGTGCAGTGTGCCAAGTTGCTCGAGCGGCCGGCGATGGCCGGCGAGGTCGGGGCGGCGCTTGCGGCGCAGCTTCCCAAAGGGATCGAGCGGATCGTCTCGCCGCCGCTCGGGGCCCTACTGATTGGATACGAGGTGGCACGCGCCCTCGACGTGCCGTTCCTCTTCCCGGAGCGTGACGGCGACGGCCGATGGTCGCTTCGTCGTGGCTTTGCCGTGCCATCGGGCGAGCGAATCGCAGTCGTGGAAGACGTGATCACGACCGGACGAACGACGGGGGAAGTCGTCGATCTGCTGGAGGAGGCGGGCGGGCAGGTCCTCGCGGTCGGGGCAATCGTCGATCGTTCGACGGACCATATGGTGCGCGGTCGAGAGATCGTCTCGGTCCTTCGGATGACGATCCCGACCTTCGAACCGAGCCGTTGCCCGCTGTGCGCTCGCGGCGTGCCGGTCCGCAAGCCGGGGAGCCGGCCGACGCTGGAGGGGGGTGCGTGATGCAGGTCCATGTTCTCGAAGAGCACGGCCACGATGTGGCACTGCTCGGTCTGTCGCTGTCGTACCGTCAGGATCCCGACCGCATGCCGCAGGTCGCCCGGCGGCTCTACTCCCGCGGCGATGGGCATAACAAGTTTCTCGAGTCGATCGTCGTGTGGCTGGATGTGACCGCGCCGCGGTACTTCTGGCAGCAGTTCGACACGTATCGCGTCGGGATCAGCAAGCAGAGCGAATCGACAATGCATACGATGACGGCGCGGCCTCTCCGGCAGTCCGATTTCGCGTACCCGATTCCCGACACCCACTTGGAGCATCTGAACCGGCTGATCGAAGCACAGGACTGGGAGGCGGTCAAACGCGACCTTCCCGAGTCGTTTGAGCAGCGAAGGATCGTCTGCGCGAACTACATGGCGCTTCAGCGAATCGTCAGGCAGCGTGCGAGTCACCGCCTGTCCGAATGGCATGACTTCATCGGCGCCATCGCCGATCAGGTCGCCCACCCGGAGTACCTTTCCGCCCCGAACGTGACCGAGGAGGAATCGATATGAGCCATGGCATCCTGTCCGATCGAGAGATCGCCGACCTGTGCGTCGGCGACCGGCCGATGCTCTCCCCGTTTGTCCGCCGGCAGGAGGGAAAACCGTCGTACGGACTCGGCAGCTGCGGCTACGATCTGCGGCTCGGCAGCCGCTTCCTGGTGCCGCTGGGCGGGGTGAACGTCGTCCTCGATCCGATCGACTTTCCCGCCGGGTACTTCCGGACGATCGACACCGAGACCACCTTCGAGTTGTCTCCGAACTCGCAGGTGCTCGCCGAGTCGGTCGAGCGGTTTGATATGCCGGACGACGTCTGCGCCGTCTGCTGGGGGAAGAGCTCCTACGCACGGTGTGGGCTGCTGGTCAACGTGACCCCGCTGGAGCCGGGATGGCGAGGAATCCTGACGATCGAGTTGGCCAACGTTTCGCCGTTGCCGATCCGCCTACACGTCGGACAAGGAATCGCACAGGTCGTCTTCTTCCGCGGTGCGCGACCGGAGCGAACGTACGCGGAGAAGGAGGCGGGCGGCGAATACCAGGATCAGCCCGGCGTTACGCTCCCTCGATAGCCGTCGCGAAGAGCGCCCCGATGGGTGCAATCCGGTCGGGTCACTATAATGGGCATCGCACTCATGGGGTTCGAAGGGGGATCGATGAATCGGATCATCATACTGGCCGTGCTTTTCTGCGCGGTCCTTGCCGGGGCCGCCGTCGGAGCGGAGGGAACGTTCGTCGAAGTCGAGATCGAGGTCTTTCAGTCGTGGGGAATCCTCGGCTGGGGCAGCTGGGAAGCGCTGGAGACGCGCTTCATCACGTCCCGGTTCGTGCCGCTCTCGTCGGAGGACGCCGAGCGGCTGGCCGAGATCGACGGGATCTGCGCCGACCGATCCGCCGGCATCGATCGAAGCGCCTGCCCGCTGTTGGGCGAGCTCGAGCACCGCTCGGAGCAGTCGTACGCGATGGACGCGGACCTCGGAGCGGACTACCGGGTCGTCCTGACAAACCGGACCGATGCGAAGCTCGGGGTCGTCCTCGCGGTTGACGGCCTGAACACCAATGGGAACGCGGCGGTTCGCGGCGACGCGACGGACCGGAAGTGGGTGCTTCTCCCGGGACAGACGGTGCGGATTACCGGCTGGCAGGTCTCCGTGGACGAGGCGCTGCAGTTCCGGTTCGCGACGCCGAGCCGGACGCACTCGCCGATCGAGGAGGCACGAGGCGGGATCGGGGTGTATGTCTATCTGCCGGATCCTCTCGGAAGCGAGTCGACGCGAGGCACGGAAGCGGGCGCCGTTGTCGGTCAGCCGACGGTACGGATCCCGTTTGCGTCGGCCCTGGATGGGCCGGCGGAGACGATCACGTTCGACTATTCGAGCGACTCGATTCGGCTCGGCATCCTCTGCACCGAGACCGGCGGAGCGGGGATCCGAGTGGTTTCGGTGCTCGACGGAACGATCGCGGCGCTGAAGGGGTTGCGAGCGGGCGACGTGATCACGTACGCCGATGCACGCCCGATCGGCTCGTGCGCGGACCTTGGCGATCTGCTGGCGACGAAGTCACCGGGTGATCGCATCGTCGTGAAGGTGCACCGCGAGTCCCGCGTCTTCCTGTTGACGCTCGAGCTCGGCGGATAGCGGGCTACTCGGGCGGCACGGACGACGTAGAGGGGTCCGGGCTCAGCACGGCATCCGGCGGCATCGGGGCCTCACCGACGACGAGGCAGAGCGCTCGATCCTCGTCGATCAGCTCGACGACTTCGAGGGTCGGCCCGTCCGGTGCGACGTCGGGGGAGAACCGGTCGCCAAGCTGGATGCCATTGCGCAAGCCGAGGGAGATGATGAATCGTCCGGATTCGTCGGCGCCGAGGATCACCCCGGCCGGCGCGACCGGAATCACCAGGCGCGCCTCGGCCGTCGTTCCGTCGGCGTCGCTGACGGTCAACGTGACCTCGTGGTCTCCTTCGCTTTCGAAGACGTGTTCGACATGCTCGCCGACGGCCGTCGCTTCGTCATCGAAGCGCCACCGTCGTTCGACGAGATCGGATCCGGTCGACTCATCGGCGAGGCGAACGGGTCCCCCGACGTACGGCACGGCGGGCTCGTACGAGAAGGAGGCTTCGAGCGGGCGCTGCGCGATCGACAGGACGATCCGCGCCTCCCCTTCGCCGAGCATCTGCGGGTGTTGCGACTCTCCCCGCTCCGCGGCGACGAAGTCGGGGACGCGGGATGCGACGTGCTCGAACAGTTCCCATACGGTGACGTGGTAGTCACCGTTCAGGTCGGCCGCTCCGTTCAGTCCCTCCAACAGGAAGTGGGTGAAAACGCCGTGCTCGAGCGCGGGGGACTCGAAGGCCTCCTCCCCCTCGGAGGCCGCCGCTAGGAGGAGCCTTCCCTCCAAACGGAGGTCGCCGAACCAATCGGCGTCTTCTCCCGACGCACGCCGACCGGGCGGGAGGCTCCGCGACAGGCCGCCGGAGTAGCAAGAGTCGAAGAAGATCAGGACGTGATTCGAGGCGATCCGGTCGAGGAAGCGGCCGAACTCGTCGTCACGCAGGGCCGTGTCGTCCTGTGCAGCCGCTCTTGTGTCATGAAGAACGAAGAACTCGTCGACGCCATCGGCCTCGTCGTTTCCGTCATCCGCTCCCTGGTAGCCGTGTCCGGAGAAGTGGATCAAGACGAGATCATCCTCGGATGCGACGCGTCGGAGCCAGCCGAGCGCCTCGCGAACGTTGACGAGCGACGCCGGGGCGGCCGGGAGACCCGTGTCGTGTTCCGAAACTCCGTCGGTCAGGAGGCGGATCCGATCGGGGGGCACATCGTTTTCGAGGAGCCAGTCCACGATCGCCTCCGCGTCACGCCGTGCGAACGGGAGATCCTCGACCTCCTCATAGTCGGAGATGCCGATGACCAGAGCCCACACGTTCGCGACCGGAACGACGCCCGGGGTACGTTGGACATCGAGGAGGACGGCATGGGTCGCGGAGAGTCCGAGCGCGTCGGTAATCGTCAGCCGAACCTCGTACTGTCCGATCTCTTCGTAGCGATGGACCGGCTGCGGCTCCCGCGACACGTGTCCGTCGCCAAACGCCCACTCCCACGCGACGATGGCTCCGTCGCCGCCGAACGATCGGTCGAGGAATCGAACCGGATCGTAGATCGACGGGGCGACGGGGGAGATGTCGAACGCCGCCTCTGGCGGCTTCGGTTCCTCGACGCGGAGGACGCGCATGATCGCGTCGGTGTGGCCGGCGTCGTCTACCACGCGGAGGGTGACGGGCCACGTCCCGGCGGGGAGAGGATCGATCGTCACGCGAGGTTCGGTGGTGACGACATCGAAGATGCCGTCCGATTCGATATCCCAACCGTACTCCTCGATCGAACCGTCCGGGTCGTACGATGACATGGCATCGAGAAGGACGAGATCCCCGGCGCGCAGGGGACGCATCAGATCGGTCCCGCTCTCCGAGACGGGAGCCCACGTGAACGACGCGACCGGCGTCGTCGCGGCCTCGAGCACGGCGACCGTCCGCAGCAGCGTCGCCGTATCTCCGTCCTCGTCGGATACGGTCAACGAGACGGTGTACTCGCCGGCTACCGAATAGGTATGCGATACCGAAGGGCCGAGATCGACGGTCCCGTCGCCGAAGTCCCACCAGAATTCGACAACCTCGCCGTCGGGATCGGTGGTCGCGGACGCATCGAACGCGATCGGCTCCCCCGCCTCCGGCTCCTCCGGGCTGGATTCGAACGACGGGACCGGAGGTTCATTGACTTGCGGGGCGAACCAGCGAGCGGTGTCGAGCACGACGGAGACACGCAGGCGGACCCCGAGGGTCGTATGGATCCCGACTTCCGACTCGATCGTCAGATCGCCGAGCTGGGTCGCCGCCCGAAGGGCGACATCGCGGACGGCGAGCTCGACCACCTCGACGGTGACATCGATCTCGGATCCGTGGGCGATGTCGGCCCAGGTCACCCGAAGATCGCCCGACGTCGGATCCTGAACCGCTGCGCGCAGCCGTGCTCCGAGGCTCGATGCCTCCGTTCGCCAGGTTGCCGTGGCGGACGCGCGGACCGCGGGCAACATCGCCAGTCCGAGTGCGGCTTCCAGCGTCCCGGTCGAGCGCGCGAGGGCCCCGGCAAGCGACAGGTCGAGTGTATGCAACGTCAGGTCGGTTGCCGCCGCGGAGAACGAGATGCCACCCAGCGTTAGGGCGAGCGATTGCCTCGAGATGCCGCTGGAACGCTCCCAGTCGGCGCCGAGGACGAGGACGACGTCATCCGACGTGACCTCGGCGCGGACCCACTCAGCCGAGCGACTGCCGATTCCGTCGAAGACGCGTTCGGCGCCCACGGTCGCCCGAACGTCGATCGGGCCACGCGCGCCATCGAGCCGGACATCGACGGGCCGGATGGTTCCGTCGAATCGCAGCGACTCGCTACCCGGACCGAGGAACGACGACTCGATCGAAAACGACGCCCGGCTCCATCGTCGGCCGACGCGCAGGTGGACCTCGTCGAGCCATGGCTCGCTGCTTGCCAGTCGGAGATCGCCGACGATATCCAATCCCCAGGGGGTGTCTTCGCCGCGCACGGATAGGCTGGCGATCGTGCCCGCCGCTCGCGTCGGATCGATCGATGCGCCGACGGTCGTCCCGTCCGTGCCGGCCCCGACGCACGGCGAGTCGAGCCGAAGCCGGTAGTCGCCGTTCGACGCGTCGAGGAACTCGGGATACGCGGCGAGGTCCGAGGAGCGCCGAGCGACACCGACGTAGTCGGATCCGGCGTTCCCCCATACCGTGTTGTGCTCGAACGTCGGCGGACTCGCTGCGGCGGCTTCCGACGAAACGCGGAGGCCTGCGCCGCCGTTCGAGACGACGATCGAGTTCGTCACCGCGACTGCCGAGCCGGTGATGGAGATGCCGTCGCCGCCGTTGGCAACGATCGTCGTATTCCGAAGCTCGGTCACGCCGGTCGATTCCAGGCGGCAGCCGTCGCCGAAGCATTCGACCACTTCGATGCGCTCGACTCGAGCGGCTGCTGCGTCGGACAGACGGAGGCCGGCTTCGGTCGTTCCGGAGATCGTCGTCCCGGCAAGCTCCAGCCAAGCCTGATCCTCGACGTCGATCCCGACGGCCCCGTCGGCGACGCGACCGTCGCGAACCGATGCCGTCGCCGACTGGCGGAGCCGAAGACCTCCGGCTCCGTTCCCGGCGAGGAGAAGACACGCAGTCAGGTCGACCGTCGATTCCTCGCCGCAGTCGATGCCCCATGCCGGATGCTCGGCGATCGTCGCCGAGTCGATCGCCGCCCGCGCGGTTCCGCTGAGGACGAGGCCGGTGGTGGCGTTCGCCTCGATGCGCGTCCGTGTGATCGCCAGGTTGCAGTCCGTGGCGTAGATACCCACGGTGCCGTTGTCGCGGATCATCCCGCCGACGAGGTCGACGACGGCCCCATCTTCGCAGACGATCCCATACCGCTCATTGGCGAGGAGATCGCAGTCCTCGAGGATCGCGCGCGCGGCAAGCCCGACGATATGGAGGCCCGCCGGCGTCCCCCCGGTGATGACGCATTCGGAAAACGTCATCGCCGCCGAGTCGAGCCGGACGGCCGGGGCATCGAGGACGGACGGCATCCGTTCGATCGTCACCCGCTCGATCCGTCCGGAGACGATGTTCTTGGCGTGGAGGACCTCGTCGAAGCCGTAGCCGTAACGGAGGATCGTGTGCTCGGCTCCGGAACCGATCACGGTGACGCCGTTGACGAACTCGATCGTTTCCTCGTAGACGCCCGGGTTGACGAGGACCGTATCGCCTGCCTGCGCCTCGTTCAACGCTGCCTGGACCGAACGGTACGTCCCAAGGCCCTCCTTCGAGACGATCAGCTGTCGGCCCACCACGGATAGGGCGATGGACAGGGAGAGAAGCAGCAAGGCCGGGACCAATCGGGTCATCCGTCGCATGACCGGATTGTACGTGGGACCACCGCCCAGTCCCACCACCCCGAAAGCCCCATCGCCGTCCGGCCGCCGGCGCCCGTCCTCGTGCCAGCCCGATCCACGACATCTTGGGATCGCGTCGTCTCGAACTCGCGAAACGAAGCAGAGATACTC
>Ga0272443_10003422_pt1 | contig 18698 bp, 14 predicted proteins | sample SSMAcet12_FD_193581 | JGI IMG/M metagenome (GOLD analysis project Ga0272443, IMG submission 193581) | Marine sediment archaeal communities from Little Sippewissett salt marsh, Falmouth, MA, United States - SSM-Acet-12 | ecosystem: Environmental > Aquatic > Marine > Wetlands > Sediment ... | reverse complement strand
GGCGAAGACTACGGCTCAATATACATCGTTGACCCGTCGTTGATGCAGGTGGTTGACTCGATCATCATCGGTGGAGATCCCACGGATATCGACATCCTGCCGAACGGTATAGGATTCATAGCAGCGGGCGGCGATTGGTTCTCCGGCGGGCAGGGATTCGTCATGACTATCGATATAAACACGCGCGCTGTGCTGCATGGCGAAAACGATCCGCTTGTAACGGATGCGGGAGTAATGAGTGTTATGGTAGCCTCTGATTCAACGGTATTCTCATTCAACTGGGCCGACGATACCATTACGGAACTCGACAGCGCTGGGAATGTACTCAGGAGATTCCTCGCGGGGGATGGATGCCAGGCTGGCGCGATCTGGCGCACGAGTGATGTCTGCGAGTACCCGAGGGGAGACGCGAATGCATCTGGCGGTGTTGACATTGATGATGTGGTTTATCTCATCGGCTACATTTTCGACAGCGGTCCGGAACCTGTATGTGACAAAGTTTCGGGTGACGTCAATTGCAGCGGAGGCGTTGATATCGATGACGTAGTTTACCTGATTGGATATATATTCTCTGAAGGCCCCGCTCCATGTGACTACTGAGCAAAACTCATCACTCCTGGTAAGACTCCTTGCCGGGAACTGAAGCTCTGGGGAGTCTTATGCTGAAAGTGGAACCTTCGTTTTCGCCCGAACGGAACGAAATGCTGCCCCCGTGTCTCTTGACGATTTGATTGCATGCGAGCAGACCAAGACCTTCACCACCGGCCTTTCCTGAACACTGCACCTTGAAAAGCTTATCATGGATTGCTTCGGGAACGCCTCTCCCGTTGTCAGCTACAGAGATAACGATAGCTTCGTCATTTGCCGTGCTCTCGGTGGAAACAGTGATTCGGGGGCACTCTATCCCAGATTCGGTAAGCTCATCGGCTGCGTTCTGGAGCAGATCACCTAGTACCTGTTGCAGACCTCCAAGGTCGCAAACTACAGAGGGGAGGCCCTCTCGAAGTTCCTTTGTGAATTCTATTCCATCGAAACGATTCTGTGGTGCGAAGAATGCTATGGTGCGATCGATGAAACCGTTAAGATTGTTGATCAGCCTCGGTTCGCGACTGGTGCCGTAATCGGCAAGACTGTCTGAGAACGAAGCTACCTTCTCGAGCGTTTCCTTGAGAAGGTCAAGCTTCTTGAACGTGGTCTGACAATCCTTTTTGTTACAGAATATTGGAATGATCTCAACATTGCCGAGTAGTATGGTCAAGTAGTTGTTCATCTCGTGAGCTATCTCTCCGGCGATCTCACCGCGAGTCAGCAGGCGATCCATCTCCACCACGTTGCCGGTCTGGTGTGGCTCTGCCGGACTACTCTGAATCGTCATCACGTAAAACACTGCTTCGCCAATCTCGACTCTTTGGATGAACCCCGTATACCGATTCGCTTCATCCCCGGTATTCTCAAGCTGTGTAGAATAGCTTCGCAGGTCACCTGAGTCCGCCAGTGATTCAAGTTCATTCAATTGAATCTCCGGAACGTGTGTCGCAAGTAATGAGATCAGCGGAAGATCACCCGGTGTAAAGTCAGGAATCGACAGGATCTGTTTCGCAATATCACACGCAAAGTGTACACGAAGAGTTGTGTCAACGGTCAATACGGCAGGTCTACCGGATAGCGTGTCTTTCGGATTACGGTCAGCTTCCCGAATCCCGTCGGATGTCTGTAGGCCTGAATAGGTAGTCTGTGCCATACTATGCTACCAATACTGTTGAATCGGAAGCAAGGCCGCCCCGGCATGCCTATGTAGAAACCGTAACTTTGAGGCAACAAGCTTCCTTGATGTTAGCGCTTTTGTTGTCTGGCTCTCCACCAGGTGCCTTTTTTATCATATCGGCAGTATGTTCTGCAGCATGAGGATAGGATAGGAATAAACAGGAATCGCACGTCATGCGGACATGGCTGTCCGTGTGCTATTCATCCCGCAAAAGAAGCCGCAATCAGTCCGGGTTCGGTAAAGGTGCCGCAATATGGCGTTGCCGTTCACTACTGCACATAATGTGAAATTCCTTGCACCGGCGTTCCCGATTGGCACAAAAAACCTTGATATTATACCCCGATGTGTTACATTCAGGAACACCTGAGTTGCTCAGGGGTATCACAAAATAGAGCATCTCAATGGGATACGACCCACTTTTGACTAGATGGTCGAGGTCTCGCCTTAATTGAAGTATTACTTTATACGGCACGAAGGTTGCTTGATTAGCGGTAGGACAACAACAATGACAGGGGTACCTGATCAGAAAAGTTTGGGAGAGGTGTGTGTTGGACCTAGTCCAACCACCTGACGTTAGAGTCGGGCATCCCCCCTCCGCCTCTCCCAAAAATATAGCCCGCGGATCTCATGACCGCGGGCTTTATATATTTGAAGTAGAACTTCCGAAACGCGAGCTAATGCGCTGATAGTCAGTCCCTTTTGAGGGTGACGACTGTCACCCCGGAACTTCCCTCGTTCACGTATCCAAGCCGAAAGTCCTTGACGAATGGATGAGTCGAAAGGTACTCCTTGACAGCGCGCCTGAGCGCCCCGGTTCCCTTTCCGTGGAGTATATAAACTGTCTCGAGGTTGCCCAGAGATGCTCTATCGAGAAAAGCCTCGACCGCGCTGGTAGCCTCCTCGACCGTCATGCCTATTAGTGATATCTGGGCTGAGATGTCTTCGAAGGGGGAGTAGTTGACTCCTGATGGGATCGACGGGGTCGGCGCTGATCCATCCTGCCTGGTCAGGTAGGCCGCTTTGACAGTCGAGATCATGCTGCCAACCTGGATCTTCCAACTGTCTGAACTTTCGATGTATTCCAGAAGAGTACCGGAAGTCTGCAGAGTCTCGACGAGCACTGTGTCACCTTGTTTAAGTTCTTCCCGTCGTTTCCGCTGGCCATCTTCCAGACGTTTCTTTCTGGTCTTGAGACTAGTCCCGATTTCCTTCAGCTTCGAATGAGCTTCTTTAACTTCTTCCGGGTCTGCCGAAGTTTCACGAATCTTCTTGACGAGCGCTTCGAGCTCCCTCCGTGTTGCTTCTACCAATCCACTTGACTCTTCGAGATCCTTCTGCTTGAGCGTCTCCTCGCGCTTCCTCAGTCCAGCTTCTCTCTTGTTCAGCTTTTCGCGCTCTTTCTGAAAATCTGATTTCTGTTCCTCAAGCTCCCGTCTTGCCACGCGAGATTCCTTGAGTTCGTCCTCCAGACGTTCGAGGAGTTTCGTGAGGCTCTTCTCCTGTGCACCGACCAGTTTCTCTGAATCGGAAACGACGTCGGGAGGCATTCCGAGGCGTCTGGCTATCTCAACTGCGTAACTCGAACCGGGAAGCCCGACGAGGAATCGATACGACGGCTCCAGCGTAGCCTGATCGAATTCGAGAGACGCATTTTCTATTCTCGCATACTTCTCGGACAAAGTCTTGAGAGCAGAGTAGTGAGTCGTGACGAACGCAAGCGACTCCTTTTTCAACATGTAGTTCAGGATAGACTCTCCGAGTGCCGAACCTTCCTTTGGATCAGTTCCTGCCCCGATCTCGTCAAGAAGAATCATCGTCTCCGAGTCACACTCTTGAAGTGCATGGATTATTCGTGACAGATGTGATGAAAACGTCGAAAGCGATAATTCGATTGACTGCTCATCACCGATGTCGGCGAAAAGCTTCCGCACCGCACCGATCTCGGATTTGTCGGTTGCCGGAATGTGAAGCCCGGACCTTGCCATCAGCGTGAGAAGTCCGACAGTCTTGAGAGCAACCGTCTTGCCTCCAGTGTTCGGTCCGGTTACGACAAGAATGTCGAATTTGCCTCCAAGCGACATGGTGAGGGGAACGACATCGCCGCGGCTTTCTGACCGGATCAGCAGCAATGGATGATATGCATTCTCGAGCTTGATTCGGGTCTCTGACACGATTGAGGGACGGTTGCCGCCCAGTCTCACGGAGAGCCTCCCGCGAGAATGAATGAAGTCGATCTCGGAAAGCACCCTGTAATTGCCGATCAATGACGGAAGCTCGGTTCTAATCAGGTCTGCTATCGCCGTCAGTATCTTTTCGATCTCCCGCTCTTCCTCCGAGTCGAGGCTTCTCAGCCTGTTATTGAGTTCGACTGTCTCCATTGGCTCGACATAAAGCGTTGCTCCCGACTTGGACCTGTCATGTACTACTCCGGCCTGGGACGTAAAATCATGCTCTGCGACCGGGATCACGAATCTGCCATCCCTGATTGTAACTATGTCATCCTGTCTGGAACTGTGCTGTTTTCTTGATCGAACCAGCTTTTCGAGCTTGCTCAGTATACGATTTCGCGTCGTGCTTTTCTCGATCCTGATGGATCGAAGTCGCGAAGATGCCGAATCCTTCACCTCGCCGGTCTTGTCGATTGCCTTATCGATCGCATCGGTGATCTGTTTTGCGGCGCGCATGCCGGAGAGATGACCCGCGAGCAGGGGATACTTGTCTGATTTGTTCTTCATGTATCTCTGGAGACGGTCGCAGACTTCGAGGAACACCCGTATCTTCAGACACTCGTGTGGATCAAGGAACGTCCCTTCAGCAGAAACCCTCTCAAGCAGGATATCCGCATCGTCGACTCGCTGGAGAGGAAACGGCTCTTCGAAATTCAAAATCTCCGCCATCTCGGTCGTCTCATCAAGACGTCGGTTGAGGACCTTGTCGTCATCCAAGGGGGAGATCGATTCCGACAGTGCTTTCCCGGCAGGGGTCAGGGTGCTTCCAGATAGAATAGACCGTATCTTGTCGAATTCCAGAAGTCTTAGTGTTTCCTGCTCAATCATAGATTTGCTCCCGCAGGTCCGAAGATAGCATCCAAAGATAAGAATCCAAGTTCAAGCATGATTAATTCTTCAATCCGTCGCTGGCAACCTTCATCAGAAGTCATCGGAATTCACCCTTTGTTACATTATACATCAACGTGGCTTATGTCTGCTTTGGCTTGCAGCTTGTCAAGAAGTGAAAGTGCAGGTGAAATACTATCTGGCCGGCATTTGCACCGTTGTTCACGACCAGCCGAAAACCCTCGCTGTCGATGCCGAGCATCTCAGCCACAGTCTTGACAGCATCATGAACTTGCGGGATCACATCGGATGGTGCCTCGATCAAGTCCTTGAAGTGCTTCTTCGGACAAATCAGCAGATGAGTGGGCGCACGTGGGTGATGGTCGTGAAAAACGATTACGTCGTCGTTCTCGTAGAAGATGTCCGCTGGTGCTTTTCGGTCAATTATATCGCAGAAAATACATCCCATATCAGTTCTCCAACCCTAAAATCACCGAACTTCGATATTCATTCGGCACCCAACAAATATAGGCTATTGATGGGCAGAGGCAACAGTAAAGCTGTGGCTTTCCATAGCTTAGTTCAAATAGTAGTTGACATTTGCGGAGAGAAGTCGTAAAATTGCCATGCTGTATTGCGAAGAAACGCACGCTTGAGAACCTATTCACATGGCGTCATCCAAGGCGCTTTGTCTTATTACAGGACTGATGGTATGACAGGACCGGATCTCAGTTGTCTGACTGGCAGTTGGCCCTGTCCCTGTTACAAATAGAGAGTGGAAAGGAGAAATTGATGTCTGCTCTGCGCGAGAAGTTCGCCTCACAGATCCCGGGCCTCAGAGATGAGCTCAAGGCTATTGCCAAGAGCCACGCCGATCATAAGATCTCTGACGTTTCTGTTGCCCAGGCCTACGGCGGTATGAGAGGCGTTAAGGGAATGATCTGCGACACCTCACTTGTTGAGCCTGATAAGGGGCTGATTATCCGTGGGATTCCGATCCTTGAACTCACTGACAAGATCCCCGAGGAGATTTTCTACCTGCTGATGACCGGAGAGCTTCCTGACGCAGCGGCTCTCAAGGATTTGCAGGCCGAATATAACAAGCGTGCCAAAGTTCCGGATTACGTCTGGAAAGTGCTTGAAGCAATGCCCAAGGATTCGCATCCGATGGCAATGCTGGACACAGCGATTCTCGTCATGGAGAAGGAATCCAAGTTCCGTCAGCGTTATACCGAAGGCATGCCCAAGACCGATTACTGGGATCCTGCGCTGGAAGATTCTATGGATCTTCTGGCCAAGATGCCCGGCATCGCGGCCGGTGTCTATCGCCTGCGCTATGACAAGGGACCGAGAATTGACTGGGATCCGAAATTGGATTGGGGCGCGAACTACGCCCACATGCTTGGTAATGATGATCCCGATTTCTACAAGGCAATGCAGCTTTACCTGACCCTTCATTGCGATCATGAGGGCGGTAACGTGTCGGCATTCAGTTGTCATACGGTTGGATCGGCCTTGTCGGACATTTATTATTCCGTTTCTGCAGGTCTCAACGGACTCGCTGGCCCGCTCCACGGTTTGGCCAATCAGGAATGTCTCGGCTGGATTCTCCAGGTTGTCGAGAAATTCGGTGGTGTCCCGACTGACCAGCAGCTCAAAGACTTCGCATGGGAGACCCTGAATTCAGGTAAGGTCATCCCGGGTTATGGTCACGCCGTTCTTCGCTGCCCCGATCCGAGATTCGTGGCGTTCGTGAACTTCGGCCGTGAGTATTGTTCCGATGACGATGTCTTCAAGACCGTCAACAAGGTATTCGAGATTGTTCCTGACGTGCTCAAGGAGCATGGCAAGGCAAAGAACCCGTGGCCGAATGTCGACGCCGGTTCCGGCTCGATCCTGTATCACTTCGGACTCAGAGAGTTCCCGTACTACACGGTTCTCTTTGCGGTATCTCGTGCGATGGGCATGTGCTCACAGCTCGTGATCAACCGTGCGATGGGTACAGCCATCACGCGCCCGAAATCTGTTGGTACCGATTGGATCAAACAGCAGGTCGGAATGTAAGATATAGTAGAATATAAAGACCGGGATGATCGCTATATCATCTCGCTTCAATAAACCCTACTACGTATCCTCGATACAGTACCCTGAGGGGGTGTCATCCCAGACACCCCCTCTATTATTTTGATGATGAATCGAATTTCTCATTCTGGAAGAGTCCTCAGCAGTCCGGGACTCCGTTGTTGTCGGTGTCGCAGGGGGGAGGGCCGCCGGAAAAGATGTAGGCTACGAGGTACACGACATCGTCGATATCAACTCCACCTGAGCAGTTCGCATCGCCTGACTCCAACGGCACCGGTGCTGGCCCACCCGAGAAGATGTACGCCACGAGATACACGACATCGTCGATGTCCACGTCGCCGGAACCATCGGCATCGCCGCAGATCCAGTCGCATGCGTCGCCGATATCGTCACCGTCGGAATCCTCCTGCCCGGGATTGGGCGTATCTATGCAGTTATCACAGGAGTCGCCGACCGTATCACCGTCAGTATCCTCCTGATCGGGGTTCGCAATGAATATGCAATTATCACAGCTGTCGCCGAATGTGTCGCTGTCGTAGTCTTCCTGAGACGGATTGTAAGCGAATTGGCAATTGTCATCCCTGTCCGGAATACCGTCGGCATCAGCATCGGGGATCGAAGTCCAGTAGTCCCATCCTATAGCGTCAAACATCCTGAGGTCCGGAGTCTTCATGTAATCGGGATACATCGTCTGTCCCGGAGACGCGTATGGATCCATCAGCGCATAGACACCGGGTCTGAAATGCGATGCCTGCTCAGGATATCCATCGGCCATTCGGTATTCGATGTCCGAGCCATCCGACAGGAATATATTGGAGTTATGGTTGTCATTTGGGACATTGTAATCCACCAGTCGAGGCGCGGTCTGAAACTCTTCGTAGGTGTCCGGATTGTAGTCCCCGGTTCCGTCAGTTCGCTGGAAACGGAAGAGGTCGAGGGCGAACAAGTCTGATGGTGGATCATACCACTGCTCCGCCTGCGACATGAATCCCAGAGCGTGGCCGAATTCATGAGTGGCGACCGACTTGAAGCAATAGCCAGAGACTCCATTGGACGGATCGTAGTCCCAGCTTATATTCGCATTGAAGTCTGTCTCTCCCGAATAGCCGCTGATAAAATTGCCGAGAGCGCCATAGTTTGACCACGCCAGCGCGAGACGGTTCTCATTGGTGATTGTCGAACTGCCCCCGTTGTAACGCACGGGCACGGTTGTTACGGGAAGGTAGTCATGTATGAAATCGTCCCAATCCATGTCATCAATGAAATTCGATCGTGCGGTACTCCAGGCCAATGGGGTGGTTAGCGTGTAGACTCCCGTCCCGCCGAGTGTGCCACCTGGGAGGTCGGTAACAAAGCGGATCTTGATCCCGACCGTGATCGGGTCGTCGAACAGACTCTCGAGGTAGGCTTCGACATCCGCAAGAGCGGTTACAGCAGCTGCCGGAACCGATGCATCGGTGTAGAACACGATGTTCAGGCCGCGATCAGACGAGGACTTCTCCTCCGAGAGAGGAGAATCGAATCCTATGGCCGCACGGCGATTGTCAATGTACTCCTGAAACGATTCAGCCGTGAAATCAGATGAAGATTTGTCGCAAAACGGCTTCCAGAGAATGTCGGTCTGTATTTCGGAAACGACACCGGTTCTCGCATCAACTGCTGTCTGTATCGGCCCGGTTTCGTGAGCCACAACTGGTCTCTGCAGGGCTCTATCCGCTTCCACTTCGGTATCAGAGGCGGTTAAGGAAGAGCTCCACACAATCAGGGCAAAGCACAACAGGATCAACGGGATAACTCTACTGACACGCTTTCTCGATCGGCTCAGTGACAACATGCTCTTACCTCCAGCAAGCTGATTTGGACTCGGTTATGATCCCTTGCGAAGCGCCACGGATTGGCACGAGTAACTGTGACAAACTCCCTAACGATGTCCGCAAAGGGGGTATATCAACCAAAGGTCTGTGTTTCGAGTTCGTGAAGTACTTGATTCGTTACCTCAATATAACAGGTGGTAGAACTAAGGCAAGCATGTACTTCGAATCAAATCCGACAACGCAGAGCCGTCCCTCACGGCACCACCGTCAAACACGTTGAAGGGCAACGGCTTGTATCTGCTCGATTTGCCGAGTTCGATACGCGATTGATGAGGAAAGTTTTAGAAGTTTTTTGTAGATGACATAGATTAATTTCGTATATTGTAGAGTTATGATTTTGGCAATTGGTTGGGTTCATACATATATGCCGAAGCAGGTAAGACGATCGCGGCTTTCACAAGCTGAGGAAAGTCCGGGCTTCGAAGAGCAGAGTGCCTCCGAAATGGAGGGCGGAGCGATCCGACGGACAGTGCAACAGAAAGCATACCGCCATGCGCCGTAAGGCGTGAGGTAAGGGTGAAATGGTGGTGTAAGAGACCACCAGCGGCGCGGGAGACCGTGTCGGCTCGGTAAACCCCACTCGAAGCAAGGCCAAATAGGCGGGAAGGTGTGGCTCGCACCGTCTGACTCGCGGGTAGGCCGCTTGGGCAGGAGGAAACTCCTGTTGTAGATGGATGATCGTCGCCCGAAAGGGTTACAGGACCCGGCTTATTGCCTGCTTTGGCGTTTTTTCATTTATGGAATAGGGGTGAGAATGCCTCGATTAGAATGGGTTGTGGCTCCAGAGCCGGATTACAGACGGGTTGATGAACTCGCTAAATCGATAGGCATACCCAATATCATAGTCAAAATTCTTCTCAATCGGGGGCTGGAAACCGGCGAACAGATTCAGAGCTTCATTGATCCCAAGATGGATGATTTGGCCGATCCGTTCAAGATCGACGGAATGGACAAAGCTGTGGAAAGGCTGGTCGATGCCCTCCGGAACAACGAGAAGATCATGGTTTACGGAGACTACGATGTTGACGGTATAACGGCATCTGCATTAATGTTCCTCGTGCTCAACAAGCTTGGTGCGCAAGTCGTTTATTATCTTCCGAATCGGCTGGTCGAAGGTTACGGCCTATCGGAAGACGGTATCAATGAGGCTATCGAGAAAGGTGTGACGCTAATCGTGACGGTTGATACCGGTGTCACGGCTGTCGAGGAAGTCGAATTTGCCAGGGATCACGGAATTGATGTTCTGGTTACCGATCACCACGAACCGGGGGAGACGCTTCCTAATTGCTCCTCGATCGTGAATCCGAAAGTTGATAAGGAGAGCGAACACGGCAACGAACTCGCTGGGGTTGGAGTCGCATTCAAAGTCGCGCAGGCGCTGTACAGGAGATTGCAGCAAGATGAGCAGGAACTCGAGCAACACCTTGATCTGGTCGCGCTCGGTACTTCTGCGGACATCGTGCCGCTTGTTCATGAGAATAGAATCCTCACGAAATATGGAATTCGACAGATAGTCAGGACTACAAAACCCGGCCTGAAGAAACTTGTCTTCGTTTCGGGGCTGATGGGTAAAGAGATTTCGACCGGGCAGGTTGTGTTCATACTTGCCCCGCGAATAAACGCCATCGGCAGGTTGGGTGATGCTGCCCAGGCGATCAAACTTCTCACGACTCGTGATGAACGTTCTGCCGCCGAAATTGCGAGGTTCCTTGATGAAGAGAACAGGCGCAGGAAAGCTATCGACGAGAAGACGCTTAATGAGGCTCTCGAGCAGATAGAAAGGACTGTCGACCTCGAAAATGACAAGGCGATAGTTCTTGAATCTTCGGGATGGCATCAGGGTGTCATCGGAATCGTGGCGTCTCGTCTGGTGGAGAAGTACTATCTGCCTACAGTGCTTATTTCGATTGACAATGAAGTCGGCAAAGGTTCGGCGCGTTCGATTCCCGCATTCCACATGTATGAAGCGCTGAAAGATTGTGGCGATATTCTACTTCGCTTCGGCGGGCATAAATATGCGGCAGGGCTTTCAATCGAACCTCAGCATGTGCCCGAGTTCCGTCATCGCCTCAAACAAATCGCTAAAGAGCGGCTCAATGTGGATGATCTCACTCCCAAGTTGAATATAGATGCCGAACTTGATCTGGATGACATCGACATGGATTTCGTCAAGACAATCGAGATGTTTGCGCCATTCGGTCCCCAGAACATGCGTCCGATATTTCTCACGCGAAACCTGAACATCGTTGGGCAGCCGTATGTCGTCGGACGGAATCATCTCAAGATGAAGGTTCGCAGGGGAGAGAAGGACTTCGACGTGATCGGATTCGGGTTCGGCGATCATGCTCACAACCTTGCGATGCGCGGAGTGGATGTCGACATGGCATACGTGGTTGAAGCCAATACGTACTACGAACAACCGCGCATTCAGCTCAGGGTCAAAGATCTGCATTATTAGCGATGGCAGTTATCGACAGGTTTTTCGAGGGTGACCGCAGGGCGCTCGCCAAAATTATCTCACACATCGAGAACAGGGCCGAAAGCTATCGTCAGGTTCTCGCACGGCTGTATCCGAAAACCGGCAGGACATACAAACTCGGTTTCACCGGCCCGCCCGGGGCGGGGAAGTCATCGCTTGTTGATTCGGTGGCCGATGTCTACCTCAAGGCGGGGGAGAAGGTCGGCATAGTCGCGGTCGATCCGTCATCGCCATTCACCGGCGGCGCGTTGCTCGGCGACAGGATTCGCATGGCGCATTTGTCGAATCAGGAGAACGCATTCATCAGGAGTATGGCTACACGCGGGTCCGGCGGAGGGCTTGCTATCTCGACCAAAGATGTATGTATCGCGCTCGATGCTTTCGGGTTCGACAAGAACCTGATCGAGACTGTCGGTGTCGGGCAGGTTGAGCTTGATATTGTCAACGCCGCGGATACTGTTGTCGTGGTGCTCGTTCCTGAATCCGGCGACACGATCCAGGCGATGAAGGCCGGGCTGATGGAAATCGCCGACATTTTCTGTGTGAACAAATCCGACAGGGAGGGTTCCGACCGATTGGCGGCGGAACTTGTGATGATGCTCGATGTCAAACGGCATGATTCCGACTGGGAGTATCCGGTCGTGCAGACATCGGCAACCAAGAATACCGGTATCGACATACTTATCGAAAAGATACAGGCCCACCGTGATTACCTCAAATCGAGTGGCAAGTTCGAGGAAAGACGCAGGCGGCAGGTCAAGACCGAGATCTACCGTCATCTCGAAGAACGCATGCTCGAAGAAGTCCACAACCGAATCGGCGATCTCAAACTCGAAGAAATCATCGACGAAATCTCATCCGGCGCCTCAGACCCGTTTACGAAGGCGACGGAGATTTTTGAGAAGTATTTTAGGTAGAGGGGGGACGAGTCTGTTCTTCGCGCCCATAGCGCTTGAAGACGGCAGCACCGGGAATAAGCTCTCCCCGGTAGATTTTCTTGGTCCATCCAGCGAGAGTCATCCCCAGAGCGAACACAACCAAGGCAACCGAGGAGAAAACCTGTATCACAACTGCAAACTTGGCATACCATGTGCGTGGTGATACGTCACCATATCCCAATGTAGCCATCGTGATCATACTGAAATATGTGCAGTCCCAGAACATTCCGCTGTACAGGCATCCCAGAATAAGCCTCTGTACAGAATTAGAGGGTCTGACACACACTGCAGAAGAGGATGAATCTACTAGAGTAATCAAGCTATCTTTCCACGAATTGTAGCTGATCGCAGCCAGTTCCTTAGGTAGATGGTCTTCCACTCCCATCCAGGCTTTCATTTCAATACCATTGAAGGCTCTTCTGGATTCCATTCTTGGAATGACTATCGATGTGTCGATTTCATCACCATTTTGTCCAACCTGAGTTGTGTAGTAGTCATAACTATGTTGTGCGTCCAGATAATCCCCCAAACAAACCATGGAGTAGTATATGCCACCAAATAGCAATACAACAAGAGCATATGCGAATGCTACTGTGACAAGAAGACCTCTTGGCGATGCTACGTTTAGTCGAAAAGCGCTACGAAGAGCCTTCACAATTACCCACGCAGCAATGAAATAGGCGGCACATAGTATTGCTCCATAGCCGATGATTGCCCAAGGATTGTCCTCTGCCAATTTCTGATTGAGAAGGACTGACAATATGCTCATGACCAACGAAAGCACTGTTCCCATGGCCATCAAAGAAACAGTTCTGAGGTAATGTATGTATCGGTCTTGCCGCGATGTCTCACTGCCTACCATATTTGCACAGCCTTCACGCGTTTATTAGTAGTCCATGGAAATCAGCTAAATCAGATTATCACATCTGACTTTTACCACTTTTGTCATCTTTACTTGCTGGCTCTACAGAAGATCGCGCCCGTCGATATTGAATCCGATTCAGCAGATCTAGAGCCTTTTGAAATGTCGGGTTGTACTTAACAGCACTATCGCAGCTGGCCTCCGCTTCCATCCAATCCTCAAGTGTGAACAAGGCAACAGCTCTATTGTACCACGCTTTGGAGAAGTCCGGCTTGATGCGAAGTGCACTATTATAGCTGAAGACAGCAGCTTTCTTCCGGCCAGCCAAGTACTCGGCTAATCCCTTGCCATGCCAAGCCCACTCATCTTCAGGGTCGACAACCAGTGCCATGTCATAGTACACTACTGCTGAATCATATCTCTCAATGCTATTGAACACAGAGGCCTTCACGTACCAGACGGCAGCCTCTCTATGACTTGTGGACTGCGCTGAGTCGAGCCACGGTATTGCCTCGAAATTGAGACCTTGGGCAATAAGCCCAAAGGCTCTGTACCAGAACGCGAGGAATCTGTCCTCTTTAGTCGTGACCTCCGATGTGAGCGCCCGGTCAATGTAATTGCCTACACTGTCATATTCATATAGTTCATAGAATACTTGAGCCTTGAACAGGCTGGGGCGGGGCAATTGATCGGACTTGGAAAGAGCCTGTTCGAAATTCTGCTGAGACTTGGTTGAGTCAGACTTCTTCTTTGCGGCTATCCCTGTCACAAATAGGTTTCTAATTGCTTTCTCGGTTTCGTTACCGGCATACACGCGAATATCTGGCAACGTATCGAGTTCTTTTTCTTCATCGTATTCTAGAAACCCGTCAAGGGTATCGGGTAACGTAAAACCTGGGAGGAAAATCCAATGCGAGATGCTGTCGACGTCTACCGATGGAGGCTTCATGTCTGTTTCTCGTGCCGGAGGAGTAATGGATCTGACTAACACCGAGACAGCAATGAAGAACAAGCCTCCGATTATGATGGCGGGCGCACTGATTGATCCGGCCTGGTCCTTGAACTTGCCAACTGTTGACTTCAGAATAACGAGGCCAACCCCTGAAGCAGTTAGGGCGAAGCCTAGGATCAACATCCCAGTCGTGAAAGCTCGGGGAGATATAATAGTCTCTATATCCACTCTGACCTATCCTTATGCGTTTGATACTTGCGAGCCTCAGTTCTCGCTGTCACTCAAACTGAACACTTCTTGCCCCCGTTATTATGACTGAATCAAATCAGTATTTGTCATTTCCACTTCGAACTGTACCGCGAATATAATACAGGTTAGTCCTCGTTCGCAAGGAAAAAAGTAATATCGACCCAATTATTTTTGTTGACCATATTTTACAGGGATTCGAACGCTGTTCGCGGCGGTGCGGAGCGCATATGAACAATGATATGTGGCCGTTGTTGTCCTGTGATGGATGATATTGGCGTTGATTAGCGATATGAATAATGTTATACTAACTGCGACCTGAACGCAGTTATCGCAACTCGCTAAACAATTTAGAAATCAATTCAAGGCTCTGTGAGGACAGGCTATGAGTAGTAATAAGGTGGATGATATCACAAAATCATACGAGAAAGTGCCGGCTGAAAAGATGGATGAATACAAGAAGGCCATGAAAGAGTGGTTGAAACAGTCCGAGGCGACATCGAAGAATGACAAGAAATGGGTGACGGTGTCATCGGCCCCGATAGAGCATCTCTACACGCCCGACAACCACGGCGACCGGGATTTCGTGAAAGACGTCGGGTTTCCGGGGCAGTATCCATACACTCGCGGAGTACACGCGTCCATGTATCGCGGCAGAATGTGGACAATGCGCCAGTTTTCCGGCATGGGAACCCCCGAGGAGACCAATCAGCGGTATCACATGCTGCTGAATGCCGGTCAGCATGGGCTTTCGGTGGCATTCGATCTGCCGACGTTGATGGGATATGATTCCGATCACGAGAGGTCGCTCGGCGAGGTCGGCAAATGCGGAGTTGCTGTCGATACGCTTCTCGACATGGAGACAATCTTCAAGGGGATCGATGTCGGCAAGGTCTCGACCTCGATGACTATCAACGCTCCCGCCAGTATTCTTCTCGCGATGTATCTCGTGGTGGGCGAGAAGAAAGGTGTGCCATACGAGAAACTTCGCGGCACTCTCCAGAACGATATACTCAAAGAATACATTGCCCAGAAAGAGTGGATATATCCTCCGGAGCCATCGATAAGGCTAATAACTGACCTGATGGGATTCTGCTCCGATCACGTGCCCCAGTGGAACACGATTTCGGTATCGGGCTATCACATTCGCGAGGCAGGCGCTACAGCCGTTCAGGAGTTGGCGTATACGCTGGCCGACGGCTTCACGTATGTCGAAGCGGCCATGGCTACCGGGCAGGATGTCGACAAGTTTGCGCCGCGTATTTCTTACTTCTTCAATGCCCACATGGACTTCTTCGAGGAGATAGCCAAGTATCGTGCTGCGCGTCGTATCTATGCCCGCAGGATGAGGGAGAAGTATGGCGCCAAGAAGGAAGAGTCGTGGAAACTCCGGTTCCATACGCAAACAGCGGGGTGTTCGCTCACAGCACAGCAGCCGGAACTGAATCTGGTGAGAACCGCAACCGAGGCGCTATCTGCCGTTCTTGGCGGTACGCAGTCGCTGCACACGAACTCGATGGATGAAACCCTTGCGTTGCCATCGGACAAGGCTGCACGACTCGCGCTTCGCACTCAGCAGGTACTTGCCCATGAAACCGGTGTTGCAAACACCATTGATCCGCTTGCGGGTTCGTATTTTATCGAGGCTCTTACCGACAGGATGGAAGTCGAATGCCTGAAGATCTTCGATGAGATCGATGAACTCGGCGGAGTATTGAAGTGTATCGACGAAGGCTATTTCCAGCGCGAAATCGCGAAATCGGCTTATGTCTATCAGAAAGAGATCGACTCGAAAGACAGGATCATCGTGGGCGTCAACGACTTCATCCTCGAAAACGAAGAGATAGAAATCCCGGTGCTGCTGATCGATGACGCCAAATCAAGCGAAATACAGAAGGCATCGATTAACAAGGCCAAGGAGATGCGTGACAATGACAAAGTCAAACGCGCTCTTGCCGATCTGACGAAAGCCGCGGCAGGCAACGATAACACGATGCCGTATCTGATCGAATGCGTGAGATGCTATGCGACCGAGGGTGAGATGTCCGATGCGATGAAAGAGGTCTTCGGCGAGTATATCGAGCCGCCGATCATTTGATGAAGGAAGGAATCGATGGTACGAGGCTCCGTGAGCGTAACTCGCGCAATCGAGGTCACAGGCGAGGTTTCCTCATCCGCAGAGGAGCTATACAGCTACTTCACTAACGATGAGCTTCTGCTGCACTGGTTGTGCAAATCTGCTTCAACCGAACCGGTTCAGGACGGCGACTTTTCCCTCTGGATATCCTCGGCGAAAGAAGAAGAGCCGGATGTCTACGGTAAGTTCATAAACCTGATTCCGAACCAGACGATACAACTCATCTGGCTTGATAGACGGTATCAACTCAGGTCGCTCGTCACGATAGCAATCACATCCAAGGATGACACTATTCGTTTCGACCTGTATCAAACAGGGTTGTCGATAGAGATTGCCTCGGATGAAACCTTCAACTACTACTCGCAATTCTGGAAAGAATCGTTCGACAAACTTCTGGATCACCTTTCGACTTAATCGGAGAAGACCAGCCCCGGGCATTTAATCAATCATGGAAGGGGAGGGTTGATGTCGATGGTTAGCCCGATTTTGAATGAAGTCCATTCAGCTTTCGTAGTGACCGGTATTGTCGTGGAGTAGGTTACTCGTTCGCCGGTATCAGGGTCGGGGCCGACCTGTGTTTGATTGCCGGATGTGTTCACGAAGTCATATGAGAATGCGGCAAACCCACGAGCAAACCGGCAGAACCTGAACCCCGCAGTTGCCTCGACATGCCCGGCAGTTCCGGTGGTCGATGACTCCGAGTCCTTGTCCCTGAGCAGATGATTATCGAGATCATCCGCCCATGTAATAGGTGACACCAGCAGAGTAGCGCCCAGATCCAGACCGAACGGAATGGAATAGGTAACCGATCCTCCCGCGGAGAGAATCTTGTAATCGATTTTGTATTTGAGAACATGCCCGGAACCCGTGAATTTCTGCGGTTCTTCGTAAGGGAAAAGCTGACCATTGTCCCTGTTGATGTAATAGTAATCGGTCTGGCGTATGCCGTTCTCATCGAATCGCATTCCGACGTATGAGAACTGGATCTGCGGCTTGTATACGAGTGATCCCGATTCGAATGCGTAGCTTAAGTTCAGGTCGAAGCGTTTCGAGTAGTCATCATTGTTGGAAAGTCCGAACCAGAATGCATTCTGGTTCCCGTCGCGAATGAACCAGTCATAGTCCTTGAATGTACCTTCGTCATTGCTGGTCTGAGCCAGAAATGATGCGGACAACGAGAAATCCTTCCAGTCGGCGGCGGCGCCGAGTTTGATCATTCTCGCATCTACTGGAAACCGCAGGCGGCTCCCTGCTTCAAGGAGCTCGCCTGTGGGACCGTATACAATTTCTCCGACCTCGATCTCGTATTCGGTGAACCCGTTCCATACTTCGAGTCCGGTTTCGAATGAGAATCGTATCGGGTCAGCTTCAACTGCAAGTGAATCCGCCATTCGGACTTCATTATTCGGGTTGTTTTGTGCACTAAGGCTTTGGCAGGCCAGCAGCACAAGAGCTGCGAACATGCAAATGGAGTGGGAAGCGGATATTCTCAGCAATCATTCCTCCTCGAGTTCAATCAACACACCACCGGTGGATTTCGGATGCAGGAACGCAACCGGATGCCCCTCGGCTCCCGGTCGGCCCTGTTTGTCAATCGACTGGATTTCCTTCCCTTGAAGCTCACTGATAGCTTCGTTGACATTATCGACCGACACGGCGATATGGTGCAGGCCTTCACCCTTTTTCTCGAGGAACTTGTTGAGATTTGCTTGTTCATTTAGCGGGGCGATCAGTTCGATTTTCGAGTTTTCGAACTCGACAAACGCCACTTTCACGCCTTGAGCAGGAACTTCGATAATTTCGGAATGCTTCAATCCCAGCTTGCCGCTGAAAATCTCGAGATGTTTATCTATGTCGCGAACTGCGACGGCAACGTGATTGAGTCTTGATAATTTCATCGTCGAAACCATCCTTTAGTCGTACCCCTGATGCTTACAACCACAATAGCCCCCTATTAGTTTAACCTGAATGTATAAAAGAAATGATGTTTGGCAATCTATTTTAGCTTGACGAGGCAGGTGCCCTTCTCGACAGACTGTCCCTGCTCGACAAGTATCTCGGCGATTTCACCGTCAGACGGCGCTTTAAGTTCGTTCTCCATCTTCATCGCCTCGATCACGATTATCCCGTCACCTTTGGAAATCCTGTCCCCGGTCTGCTTGAGCAGGTTGACCACGAGTCCCGGCATCGGCGACCTGATTTCCTTCTCAGCGACATCGGAGTCAATCCCGGCGACCTCTCGAAGTCTGGCGAGACGTTCATCCTCGGCGGTTACCTCGAATTCGCGACCGAATATGAAAACTGAGA
>Ga0272443_10003421_pt1 | contig 18699 bp, 20 predicted proteins | sample SSMAcet12_FD_193581 | JGI IMG/M metagenome (GOLD analysis project Ga0272443, IMG submission 193581) | Marine sediment archaeal communities from Little Sippewissett salt marsh, Falmouth, MA, United States - SSM-Acet-12 | ecosystem: Environmental > Aquatic > Marine > Wetlands > Sediment ... | reverse complement strand
GAAGATGACTACCTCAACGGTGTCGATCCCCAACTCGATAAGGCCATTGAAGTCCTGCTCGAGTTGGTTGACTGAGCACTTTCAGGACGGGAACGATGTTTTTTCCAGTTTTCAACCTTAATTACCTGGTCTACATGCTGCCGGCGCTCATTCTGAGCATGATCGCCCAATTCTATGTCAATGCCAGCTATGCCCGTTGGAGCAAGGTGGCCAACCGCAGCGGCCTGAACGGCGTGCAGGTGGCGCAGCGCCTGGCAGATCGGATGGGCCTCTATGGGATGCAGTTTAAAGGAACCCCCGGCAAGCTCACCGATCATTACGACCCCAACCGGAACGTCCTAAGCCTCTCACAGGACATCGCCCAGACGGCCAGCGTCGCCTCCATGGCGATCACGGCGCACGAAATGGGCCATGCCCAACAGGATCAGGAAGATTACTGGCCGATGCGTCTGCGCACGGCCTTGGTCCCGATGGTCAATATCGGTACAACTGCCGGCTGGATAATGATCCTGATTGGCCTGCTTCTGCAAATGAGTAATCTCGCCTGGCTGGGCGTGATCGCCTTCTCCGCCGGTGCCATCTTCTCGGTCGCGACCCTGCCGGTGGAATTGAATGCCTCCCGCCGGGCAAAACAACTGCTCAAGACCAATGGCATCGTCACCACCGCCGAGGAGGAACAGGGCGTCAACCAGGTGTTGAACGCCGCAGCCCTCACATACGTGGCCGCCGTGGCCACCTCCGTCCTGCAGTTGATGTACTTCGCCTCGATGGTCGGCGGTCGCCGCAGACGATAAAACTCAATCAAAAAGTAATAAGGCTGTCCAAACTACTGGACAGCCTTTTTTCTTTTCACCGTAATATATTTCTTTTTGTCATTGCGACCTAGCAGCAGGCAGAGGACGAAGTGCCCGAAGCGAAGCGGCGTGGTAAACAATCTAGGCCACGTTAGTCCGTCTTCCACGAATCCCACCGACCGCCCACCGACCCAAGGCCAACACGCCCAACAAAATCGCGCCGGCCAGCGCCGTGGTCGCAACAAGCGGGGTTGCGCCCTGCTTAACCCAGATGCCAACGAAAGCCCAAACCAGCACCAGCGGATAGGCCACTTCTTTGCGCAGGAAGATCATCAGGATACCCAACAAGCTCGCCACTCCCAGCAGAATCACGGCCCACAGGGGTTCGGAGAGCGGCGAGCCCCGCCAGCCCAGAACATAGAGCACCTGCGAGACATTGGCGACAACTGCCACCGTGACCCAGCCCAGATAGATGCTGAACGGTGTATCTACCAGCAATTTGCCTGCCCAATCACGCTTCTCCAGTCCCACCCGCAGCTTGACATAGATCACCAGCAGGCTGACCAACAACCCACCCATCGCGACCAGCGTGAGGGGGAATTGCAGATAATGCCAGAGGAAGATCCAAACCAGGTTGAGCAGATTCGAAGCAATCGCCCATCCAACAATGGAATCCACTCGGGGGTCCGCCAGTCCCCGCTGGGTGACGCTATAGAATGCAAAGGCCGTCAGCCCCAGGTAGATCACACCCCAGATGGAAAAGACATAGCCAGCCGGGACGAACAAAATCGGGTAAGCATCCGAGATCTCCCCGGTGCTCAGCCCGTTCAACGGCAGAGCATTCGCCAGGAAGTTGACCACCAGGGTGAGTATCAACGAGCCAATTAACAAAATTCGATTAACTTTAATTTTCATTTTCATGATCTTATACCTCTCTTTTTCTAGTTTAATTCTACTCAAGCCAGCCAGAATATAAACTCTTTGTATAACCTTTAGAGTGGCTTTTTCAACTCTTCTGCGATGGATTCGGGGTGCGGGGATGCTTAAATTTACTGACGTGCTATAATTCATAGCGATGTAATTTAATATCAATATACCAAAAAACGACTCAACTATCTATGATTCATATACATAAAAACACCCCAATGCGACATCAAACGACACTATTTCTCCTCACAGCCATCCTCATTACAAGCAGCCTGTTGGCGGCATGCACCAATCAAACACCTGCGGTCGTATCCGCGGCGGAAAGTTCTCCGGCCGGACCAAACACGGAAACGGCCACTCCGGAACCCACGCAAACACTGCCGCCAACTCTCGCCCCGACCTCCACGCCGACCATCATCCCCACCCCCACTTCGGACTGGGTGTTCAATCCCGCGGGTGAAGTAATTGCCCCGATTTTGCTCTACCATCACGTGGCGGGCGAGTCCTATGAAGAGCGTTATCAGGTTTCCATCCCGGATTTTCAAGCCCAGATGCAGATGCTCTACGATAACGGCTATGAGGCCATCACCATGTCCACTCTGGTGGACGCTCTGCTGAATGGCGGCAGCCTGCCGCCAAAGCCCGTTGTGATCACCTTTGACGATGGCTGTCAGGATGTCTATGACAACGCCTTCCCCATCATGCAGGAATATGGTTTCCCCGGTGTGTTTTACATAGTGGCAAACCGCATCTTTGATGTTGAAGACTTTGTAAACATCCCCGAACTGGGAGATATGATCGCTGCTGGATGGGAAATCGGCAGCCACAGCTACACCCACATGGATATCGTTGCCGATCATAGCCGATCCATGGAGGAAATTTTCAAATCGAAAACGGTATTGGAAACCGAACTGAACGTTCCGGTCAACACCTTCGCCTATCCTTTCGGCAAGCTGGATGAATATACTGCCAACAAGGTCAGCGGCTATGGCTACCGGGCCGGTATTGGCCTTGGCATATCCAATAAACACACCCTGCGTTCCATATACTATATCCAACGGCGAGAAGTATATGGTGAATACACACTCGAAGATTTTGAAAACCTGTTACAGGTCGTGAATTAAATTTAACAACATAAATAACGGAGACAACATGAAAAAAGCTGCCCCTCTTTTTACTTTAGCCATTGTATTGATCCTTACCCTGGCCCTGAGCGCTTGCGCCGAAACCCAGGATGCTCCTGCGCAAGCTGTTCAACTTTACTATCAGGCTCTGGCCGATAAGAACCAGGAAGAACTGATTAACTATGCCTGTGCCGATTATGAAATGCAGGCCTATCTTGAACTGGACAGCTTCGTCAGCGTCGAAACGGAACTTATGGACGCCGCCTGCCAGACGGTCAGCGAAGATGGCGACACCGCCCTGGTCACCTGCGAGGGTGCGATCACTGCGACCTACAACGGTGAAGCCCGGGAATTCCCTCTCAGCGGCCGCACCTACACAGTCGTCAACGAAAATAACGAATGGCGCCTTTGCGGTTACGAGTAGAAAAGGCCCCCATTGCGCTGGCTTAAGGACCATCTTCTAACGAAAGAAAACCTCTGGGCGCTGCTCCTTTGTTTGCTGATCGTCATCCTGGTGATCTTCAGCGCTGACCGTTCTCCGCTCTGGATCTATCAGGGTTTCTAAATGTCCCTGCTCAATATCCTGATCCTCATCGCTGCCACGCTGGTGCTACGCCTGCTCTTCCCCGGGAAGCTGCGGCGCTGGGCGCTGCTGGTCAGTTCGGTCATCGCGATTTACTGGCTCCAGCCTGGGCTCCCCATCCGCCAAATGGATTTCTGGTTCCCAACCGCCACCCTCGGCCTGGTGATGGCCTCCTGGGGGTTGACGGCTGAAAAGGGGCAATTCAAGGAAAAGCGAAACTGGCTCGCGGCTGCCCTGGCATTGGGCACCGTCCTGCTGCTGGGATTGATGCGTTTCATCAGCCTCAAAGGCATCCTGACGGCTTCCCGCCCGCCCCAATTCCTCTCGGTGGGGGTCGCCCTGCTGATCGTGGCCGTGCTAACGGCTCTGCTGGCCCAATTCCTCAAGCCCTCCCGCCCGGCGCTGACCTTTGGCGTCGTGTTAATCCTGATTCTCTTTATCCTGCTCAAAAATCCCACCCTGGCAGCTCAAACCAGTGCCGTCCTCCGCCAAACAATGTCGCAGGACCCCAAACTGGCACTCTCCACCGATCTCGGCTGGCTAGGTTTTTCCTATGTCGCCTTCCGCCTGATCCATACCCTGATCGACCGGATGAACGGACGTTTGAAAGAGATGACGCTGGACGAGGTACTGATCTATACGATCTTCTTCCCGTCCTTCATGGCCGGCCCACTGGATAGATTGCAGCGTTTCCGTAAAGACCTCAACAACCCCCAACCGCTGGGTGCCAAAGAGCTCCAGACCGGCGGTCTGCGCCTGGCGACCGGCCTTTTCCGCAAGTTCATCCTGGCCGACACGCTGGCTTTCCTGGCCATTTCAGCAACCAACGTCACCCAAACGACCTCTGCCGGCTGGCTGTGGCTGATGTTGGCGGCTTATTCCTTCCAGCTCTATTTCGATTTTGCGGGCTATTCCGACATTGCGATCGGCATGGGTCACCTTCTGGGGTTCACCCTGCCGGAGAATTTCAATCATCCCTATCGCCAGCCCAACCTGACCCTCTTCTGGAATAACTGGCATATGACCCTGACGCAATGGTTCCGGGGCTATTTCTTCAACCCCATCACCCGCAAGCTGCGCCGGAATAAAAAACTCCCAGCGCCACTGATCATCTTCATCACCCAGATAAGCACCATGCTGGTGATCGGCTTGTGGCATGGCATTACACCCAATTTCATCATCTGGGGCCTCTGGCATGGCCTGGGTCTCTTCATTCATAACCGCTGGAGCAATTTCGCCGGGCCTAAAGTCGCCGCCCTGGTCGAGAAGCGGCCGGCCCTGGGTAAGGTCTTCACCCTCAGCGGTGTTGCCTTCAACTTTGTTTTTGTCAGCCTGGGATGGATCTGGTTCGCCCTGCCATCCACCGCGTTAGCGCTTCAGACCTTTGGAAAGCTGTTTGGTGCCGCATGAGAATGACCCACAATCACCTCCCATCCCTCACACTAATCGCTATCCTGTTGGCCGCTGTCCTGATTGCCGGTTGCACTCCCCAGGTCACGCCGACCGCCAGCCCAGCGCCAACCCTAACCGCGACGGAAATTCCCCAACCCTCGATGACCCCCACCGAGGCCGTCCAGACTCTGCCCTCCAAAACGCCGGAAGCTACGCCCACTCCGGATTCCCGGCTCAGGCCGGAAGACTGGCAGGAATGGCCCGTCATCCCGGAGCTGGAATCCTATGCCTATCAGGTCTACAACCTGGGGCAGCGGCTGGGGCGTGACCCCCATGTCTTTTCGGTGATCGGCGATTGCCAGAATTCCCCCACCTATTTCCTCAGCCTTTATGACGAGGACCGCTATACCCTGCCGGAAGGTGAGGAATATCTCCAGGAGACAATTGACTGGTATGCCGGCTCCTTTGCACACCGCAGTGTGAGCGTGGAAAACGGCATGACGGTCGCCAGCGCCTTGAATCCCTATTGGGCCCAGATCAACTCTGAACTCTGCGAATCCACGGAAACGCCCGTTGCCTGCGAAGCCCGCCTCTCCAACCCATCCCTGGCGTTGATCAGCCTGGGGACCAACTGGGCGCCGGGCATCACTCAGGAAAATTACATCGCCTATCTCAACCAGATTGTGGATATTCTGCTGGAGCAGGGCGTCCTGCCGATCCTGTCCACCAAAGCGGACAATATGGAAGGCGATTACAGCCGCAATCTGGCAATGGCCCAGGTCGCCTATGACCGCCACCTGCCCTTATGGAATTTCTGGGCAACCGTGCAGGACCTGCCCAACGGCGGTCTGGATAAGGAACAGGGCGCGGGTGATGAATACCTGTCCTATGAAGGCCGGGTCACCCGCAATCTCACCGCGCTGGAATTGATTGACAGCGTTCGCCGGCAGCTTGCCGCCGGGGAATAAGCTCGCCGGATGAAGGATAAAAGAAATTGGAACCGATGACAGAAGACAAACCCACCCAGAGCAAATCAACAGCCCAATTCATCCGAAATGTGCTGATCAAGGGCGTGTTACTCTTCCTCCTGGTCAATTTTGCGGTTAGCCTGATCCCGGTTGGTAACACCCTGGGTAAATTATCGCTCTATAACCTGGTCTGGCCCGGCCGGGCCCGCCTGCCTTTTGGTGAGAACCCCGCCGAGGCCTACAACCTCAGCCTTTACGACCTGGAAGCGATGTTCGCCTCGCATGAGATCAATGGCAACCAGAAACCGGCGGACGAGTTCCGCATCATCCTGATCGGCGACAGTGCCACCTGGGGCACCCTGCTGGAACCGCAGAACACCCTCAGCGGCCTAATCAACGCCGACGGCCTAGCCACCAGTGACGGCCGCACAGTCAGAGCCTACAACCTGGCCTATCCCTCCATGTCCCTTGCCAAAGACCTGATGATCCTCGAAAAGGCCATGACCTACGAGCCAGACCTGATCATCTGGCCGGTGACGCTCCAGTCCTTCCCCAACCAGATCCAGATCCAAACGCCCCTGGTCGCGAACAACGCCCAACGGGTGATCCCCCTGATCGACTCCTTCGATCTCCCCCTGCAATCGCACCTCTCCGAATTCACTCAGCTCACCACCTGGGACCGGACCCTGATCGGCCGCCGCCGCACGATCTTTGACGCTCTCCAGCTCCAGTTTTATGGCCTGAAGTGGGCTGCCACCGGTATTGACCAGACCTACCCCGGCGACTATGTCCCCGCCCAGCGTGATTTTGAAGCTGAGGACACAGCCTTTGCCGGGTGGGAATCGGGCCCATTACCCTCAGATCAACTTCTGACCGGTGCGTTCTCGGCTGGAACCACCCTGACCGGGGATGTTCCCTTGCTGGTGATCAACGAGCCCATCCTGGTCAGCACCGGGGTCAACAGCGATATCCGCTATAACTTCTTCTATCCCCGCTGGGCCTATGATCAATATCGCCAATTAATGACCGGCCTGGCCGCTGAGGCTGATTGGACTTATCTGGACCTCTGGAACGCGGTCCCCGAAGCCGAATTTACCAATTCCGCCGTCCACCTCACCCCCTCCGGCTCTAAAATCTACTATGAAACCCTGAAACCCGCCCTGGAGCAATGGATTGCGCCGTAGGTGGTAAAATACACAGGATCGCCGCCTGATGGCAGGCTTCTGCCACTGATTTTAGACGGCTGAAAATTCTCTTAGAGGAGACTGAACTGAATATGAAAGCTGAAATCATTGCCAAATTGGAAGAATACCTGCTGAATGAAGTCCTGCAGCAGCCCGACCGGCAGCTCAATGCCGATGAAACCCTGATCTCCAGCGGTCTGATCGATTCCTTCAGCCTGGTGGATGTGGCCCTGTTCGTTGAGGACAACTACAATGTCCACATTGACGACACCGAGTTGAACGCCGACACCTTTGACACCCTCAATCAATTGGCCGACCTGATCATTGAACGCCAGGATGCTTAATGCAGACCTTTCACCACATTCTGAAAAACCATTACGAAAATCGACCGGATGAGGTTGCCCTCACCCTGCAGCATGCCGGCGAAGAAGACCAGACCATCACCGTCCGCGAACTGCTGACCGACGCGGTGAGCGCCCAGCACAAACTGGAAGCGGAAGGCATCCAGCCCGGCGAAGTGGTACTGCTGATCTTTCAGCATGGCCGTGACCTGATCCGCACTTATTTCGGCGCCATCCTGCATGGGGCAATTCCCTCCATCATGCCTTACCTGACGGAGAAACTCCAGCCAGAGAAATATCGCCGGGACCTGGCCTCACTGATCGAAGTGACCCGGCCGGCAGCTATTTTCACCTACGCGGCCTTTGAACCGGAAGTGCGCGCCGCCCTCAAGGAAGGCGACTCCGTTCGATCCGTCATGGTGACCGAGGACCTCGACGAAGGCGATGAACCGGTCTTCGACCTTTCCCGTCGCAAACCGGAAGATATCGTCCTCCTGCAGCATTCCTCCGGCACCACCGGCCTGCAAAAGGGTGTGGCTCTTTCACACCAGGCTGTCCTGAACCAGGTCAGCACCTATGCCGATGTCCTGCATATTGACCCCCAAAAGGACGTCCTCGTGAGCTGGCTGCCGCTCTATCATGATATGGGCTTGATTGCCGGCTTTCTGATGCCCATCCTCTACGGTCTGCCGCTGGTGTTGATGTCTCCCTTCGATTGGGTTAGAGCGCCCTACCGCCTGATGCAGGCGGTCAGCCAATACCGGGGCACCTTGGTTTGGCTGCCGAACTTTGCCTATAACTTTTGCGCCACCAAGATCCGCCCCCGTCACATGGAGGGCATTGACCTCAGCTCCTGGCGCCTGGTCACCAACTGCTCCGAGCCGATGCGGCATGACAGCCAGCAGCTCTTCCTCGAAGCCTTCAAACCCTATGGCTTCAGAGAAAGCGCCCTGGGCACCAGTTATGCCATGGCTGAAAACACCTTCGCCGTCACACAGGGCGGCGTGGATGGCCCCGTCCGGATTGACCCCGTAGACCGGAACTCGGTCCAGGTGGATCGAATTGCCCGGCCGGCAGTTGAAGGCCAGCCCTCAATTGACATGGTCTCCGCTGGCCCACCCATCCCCAACACTCAGGTAAAAATCGTCGATGCGGAAGGCAAAACCCTGCCCGAACGGCATATCGGTGAGATCGCCCTGCTTTCCGATTGTATGCTGACGGAATATTTCCACCGGCCCGACGAAACCCAAAAAGCGTTCATTGATGGCTGGTATCTGACCGGCGACTATGGCTATATGGCGGATGGCGAAGTCTATATCTCCGGCCGCAAGAAAGACCTGATCATTGTCGGCGGGAAGAACATCTACCCGCAGGACCTGGAGCGGATCGCCTATACAGTTCCCGGAGTGCATCCCGGCCGGGCGGTGGCCTTTGGTGTCTTCTCCCAAAAGATGGGCACCGAACAGGTCATGCTGGTGGCCGAAGTGGACACCGATGACCCCGAAGAGAAACAGCGAATCGCAAATGAGATCCGCCAGATCGTCACCCAGGATTCAGCGGTTGCCCTGCGGCATGTCCACCTGGTGGAAGATGGCTGGATCATCAAGACCAGCTCCGGCAAGACAGCCCGCCTGGCAAATCGCGATAAATTCCTGAAAGAAACGGGATTTAAAGTCATTTAGACCCCACCATGCTAACAAAACACAAAACGACACCCTCTCAGGTGTCGTTTTTTCATCTAGAGTGTCAGCCCCCTGGTCGCTATCATTCTCCCATTCTTGTAATGCTGTAGATTCCAGCACAGTCCGAAGTCTGAGTGTAGTTGACAGAAAAACCCAACGCCACCATTCTGGAAACCATTCTCTCTGCACACCAGTAAAATTCTTCCTCATCCCAGGCCGCCGCAAAGCGTTGGTGCCCTGCATCGAAATCCGCCTCGGTCTCAAAGGAAATATCAGCGATCTGGATCACCCCATCACGGGCCAGATGACCTGCGACCAGCCGGGAGAGGATCGCCAGCTTCTGTTCATCGGTAAATTCGTGGAAAGTATATCCTGAAATTATCCGGTCAAAGGGCTGATCAAGTTCTGCCGCCCATTTCTCTGACAATAAATCCACCTGGAGCAGATGCGCCCTGGGCAGCGCTTCAGCCGCCCTGGCCAGCATGGCCGCTGAAAAATCCACACCCCAAAGCTGTTCCTGGGGGATAGGCAGCCTGAGGCCCAAAGCACCCGTCCCAATGCCCAGGTCCAGGACTCGGTGGGTCGACTGAATACCACTGGATTGGATCAGTTGGTCAAGGGTGTGCTCATAGCCAATGAAGGGAAATTGTCCATCGCTGACATCTTCCTGATAGGATTCAGACCAGTGATTGAATAAGGCTTCTCTTTCTGGGTTCTCTGGCATTTTATTCCTTTCTTTTTCGCCCATAATTGTACTCCTCCTTGAGTCAATCCCTGCAAACCTGGAAAATGAGTTTTTGCAACTTGTATCAACCTTTCCCGTATAATGTATATACCGAAAGATAAAAAAGAAAGGCATATTCCAATGAAATCCAAGAAATTTTTCATGATCACCGCGCTGCTCCTCCTCAGTCTCGTCCTGATGGCGTGCTCCATCCCTGTCATCAAGATCGTCAAAGGCACAGGCAGCCTGACAACCGAAACCCGAGAGGTCGGCGATTTCGACTCCATCCAGTTGAACGGAACGGGAAAGCTGGTCATCACACAAGGCGAATCAGTTGCCCTGCAAATTGAAGCAGAAGATAATATCCTCCCCTATTTGGAATCATCCGTTATCGGAAATACCCTGCAATTGGGGTTCCATGATAATTTCTGGCAGAGGACTCTCCTCCCCACCGAACCCATCACCTATTCCCTCGTGGTCACCGACCTGAACGCGCTGACCTTCAACGGCGCCGGCAGCCTGGATATGAACCAGCTCGCGACCGATGAACTGAGCATCACGGTCAACGGTGCCAGCCAGATAAAGATCAAGGACCTGAAAGCCGACTCGCTGTCCATTCAAATCAACGGCACCGGTAATGTCGGCGTCGCTGGAGAGGTAACAACCCAGACGGTCAGCATCGACGGTGCCGGGACGGTCCTGAATGGCGACCTTAAATCCTCTCAGACCAATATCACAGCCAACGGTTTGGGTATCGCCACAGTATGGGCCACAGATCATCTGGACGTCACCATCAATGGCGGCGGTACATTGAATTATTATGGTGAACCAACCATCAGCCAAAATATCAATGGTGCCGCAGATATCAACCATCTTGGAAATAAATAATACCAGTCCAACACCTGCTCAGAGTTTTCTGGGCAGGATAAATTAAAGGCATAATAAGGAGTTAAGAATGAAAAGAAAATCAGGTATTTTTACAGGGATCATTCTGATCTTGTTAGGTGGGCTCTTTCTGGCAAGTGAGCTGTATCCCGATGTGTTCAGCTTTTGGAGTTGGCCCTTCATCCTCATCGGCCTGGGCGTCATGTTCCTGCTTTGGTCTCTGATCGCACAAACCGGTGGTTTGGCCATTCCGGGCTCAATCCTCTCTGGACTGGGCGGAATCTTCTATTATCAGGAACTCACCCGGGATTGGGATTCCTGGTCCTATATCTGGGCCCTGATCCCCGGTTTTGTGGGTGTGGGCATCCTCTTGAAGGGTTTAATTGATAAGGATTTCAAAAAATCTGCCAATGGCGGCCTGACCCTGCTGTTGATCAGCGCTGTTCTGTTCTTCGCCTTCGGCACCCAATTTGGCCTTCAACTCTATATCATCAAGTACTGGCCGGTGCTGCTGATTCTGATTGGTATCTTCGCCCTGGTCAAAGCATTGCTAAAGAAACAAGACCAATTCTAAGCATTATTACTGAATCAAAAAGAGACGTTGCCTTTCACTAACAACGTCTCTTTGATTTTAAGCAGTATTTTGATCAGGGTTTATAGGCCTCCCAGGCCGTTTTCACCCGCTCATAGGTCTCGCTCAACGACTCGGGCAGCACCCTGGTCTCACCGATTGTGGACATGAAATTCGCATCGCCCCCCCAGCGAGGAACGATATGCATGTGCAGGTGGTCGGCCATCCCCGCCCCGGCCATCTCACCCAGATTCAAACCTACATTGAATCCCTGCGGCTTGTAGACTAATTGGAGGACATCAATTGCCTGATTGGTCATCTCCATCATTTCCGCCCGGGCTTCCTGCGAAAGAGCGTGTAGCCGGTCCACATGCGCATAGGGCACACACATGACATGCCCGCTGTTATAAGGAAAGCGGTTGAGGATCATAAAAGCATGCTCTCCGCGGTGGAAGATAAGGTTATCCAGGCCATCGGGCTCTGCAGCCGCCACGCAAAAGACACAATCGGGATAATCTTGATGTTCTTGAATGTATTTCATACGCCAGGGTGTCCAGATTCGATCCACTATTGAGTGTTCCTTAATTTTGAGATTTTACTATTGTATCAGATAATCATTTCGTAAGATTTATTGTTATACTTAATCATTCGCGCATTATCAAAAAGACATATGGAACAATTTTCATTCTTTCAACCCAAAAACGTCCTCAAAGTCAGCCAACTGACCACCTATCTGCGTCAGCTGCTGGAAAGTGACCCCATTCTGCAGGATGTCTGGGTGGAGGGCGAGATTTCCAATTTCGCCCGGCCTTCATCGGGGCATCTCTATTTCACTCTCAAGGATGGCGATGCAGCGGTTCGGTGTGTCATGTGGCGCAATGCCGCCCAGCGAATGACTTTCTCCCCGCGTGAGGGACTCGCCGTCCAGGCCCATGGCAGCATGGGGATCTATGAGACCAGCGGTCAAGTTCAGCTCTATGTGGACACCCTGACCCCGGCGGGTGAAGGAGCACTCTATCAGGAATTCCTGCGCCTGAAAGCCAAACTGGAAGCCGAAGGCCTCTTTGAGGAAGCGCGCAAACGGGTTCCACCCCACCTGCCAAAGGTGATTGGTATTGTCACCTCACCCACCGGCGCAGCCCTGCAGGATATGCTCAACACCCTCCAGCGGCGCTACCCGGTCGCGGAGGTCGTACTCTCCCCCACCCCTGTCCAGGGGATTGACGCCCCACCCGGCATCGTTGCCGCGTTGGAAAATCTCAACCGGGAAGTCAAACCCGATGTGATCCTGATCGGTCGAGGGGGCGGTTCCATTGAAGACCTCTGGGCTTTCAACGATGAAGCCGTTGCCCGGGCCGTGGCTGCCTCACAAGCCCCAATCATCTCCGGCGTGGGACATGAAACCGATTTCACCCTGACCGATTTCGCCGCCGACCGCCGTGCGCCCACCCCCACAGCCGCCGCTGAACTTGCCACCCCGGACCGGATGGAACTGCTGAGTGTCATCGCTGAATTGGAGAACCGTCATAACGTCCTGCTGCGGGAATGCCTGGCGGACCTGCGCTGGGAAACCGCCCAATGGACAAATACTCTGAACCAGCTCTCCCCCCTCTACCGGGTAGATAATTATCGCCAGCGGCTGGACGAAGTGCAGTTCCGGCTGGAACGATCCATCCAGTCTCACATCGAGCATGCCCGGCTGACCCTGGCCCACCTGACCCAATCCCTGCATAGCCTGAGTCCCATGGCCGTGCTGAACCGGGGGTACGCCATTGTCACCCGTGAGGAAGATGGTCAGGTTGTCAAAGATGCCGGCCAGGTGAAAGAAGATGAAAATGTCCATATTCGGGTCAGCCAGGGCGCCCTGACGGCTCGGATTTCCAAGATTGATCCAGGAGGTTCCTGATGCCAGAAAAGAAACAAACCGAGATCCAGAAAATGGATTTTGAAACCGCTTTTGCCGCCCTGCAGGAGAATGTCTCCCTGCTGGAAGGTGAAGAACTCCCCCTCGAAAAAGCGCTAGAGGTCTATGAACGCGGCCAGATGCTTGCCCGCCGCTGCGCTGAACTGCTGGAATCCGCCGAATTAAAGTTACGCACGCTCTCCCAGGATGCTGCACCTCAAGAACCCGCTGAAGGATAAAATTATGCCATTTATTGATATCATTAGAAACCCCGTCCTGATCAGCAGCCTGGTCGCATCCATTCTGGCACAGATCCTCAAATTGCCGCTGGAATATATGCGAACCAAAGAGTGGGATTGGTCGCTCATGCTCAGCACAGGCGGTATGCCCAGTTCACATTCCGCCATGGTCACAGCCGCAGCCATAGGAATTGGACACTACATGGGCTTCGATACCCCCGCCTTCGGTCTGGCCTTTGCGTTAGCCGCCGTGGTGATCTATGACGCCACCAATATCCGCCGCCAGGCCGGCTTCCACGCCCAGCAGATCAACCGGATCATCAATGAATTCATCCAGGGCAAATCAAAGCCCATTGTGGAATATCAGGAATTGAAAGAAGTTCTCGGCCATTCCCCCCTGGAAGCCCTGGGCGGCATTATTCTGGGCATTCTGATCAGCCTCGCCTCCTGGCAGATCTGGCCCTAATCTAAAACCGCCTGCCCCCAATAAGTCTTGAAAAGTAACACCCGATTCACATCCCCCTTCCTGATCAGGAAGGGCATCACCTCATCCGCGAGAGCTTTAAAATCTAAAGGCTCGATTCGTTGTTGTACTATTTCTCTAAGTTCTTCAGAAGTAGATATCCCCAACTTTTGGGACAGATATCCATAATCAGGCTTGGTTTGCCCCAACAAGAAGGTAATATCATAGAAATCCCTGCCTTTGGGCTGCTTGCGACTTAATGCCGCATTTATCTTCTGCGATAACAAAACCGGCAAAGGTGTCACTCGAATCTCTGAAAATATATCAAATTTATTTAGTAATTTCACCTGTGGGGAATAGTCACATCCCTGGGCGAAAGTATCTATCTTTATAAAGATTTTTTCCTGCTGCAATGGAAATAGCCCATTATCATATAGAATTTTTGGAAATCTAATTTGACAATGATACGCAGCTTTTTCCACCTTCTTAGTTTCGATAAGAAAACCTTCCAGTTTCAGGAAATTTCCAACAATCTCAACTAAACGTTCAAAATCTTCCCAACTTAATCCAAAGTTGCCCAAATCAATATCTTCGGAAAAACGGCTATTTCCGTAGATAATTCGAAGAGCTGTCCCTCCCATAAAAGATACCTTATCAGCAAATTTGCTTTCAAAGATGCCTTTTAGAATGTTATATTGTAGATATTCGCGAAGGATTCCCTTTTGGAATTGATGAAGCGGTTCCGGATATTGGGCTTGAATCTGTTGAAAATCAAGCATTGAGGTACCTCATTAACTGATATACTCTTTTGTCCAAAGCCTTTTTATTATATATATTCTGATAGTTTCGAAACCGATCACTACCTACTGCTGGAAGCAACACATCCCTGTCCCAACGTAAACCCTCAAAATCTTCCACAGAGGAAATATGAGAATTCAAGTAAAGGTAATCCAGCACTGCCTTTTCCAGCCTCGCAATAGCATACTTTCGGTTCGGTGCCGTTTCAACCACCTCATATCCAAACATCAAGAGAGGCTTGATACTTCGATAATACAATATCCCCCAATCGCTTTCGAACTGCTTAGTCTTCCGCGAACTGATACTGGTCACGCTTAATACGGATTCGGGAATAATTTGATAATAAGCCAGGGCTGATTCAAGGCTGATATAAGACGGTTCATATAATCTGTTCGCCAGCATGAATCGGAGAGATCCATCCATTTGCTGATCGGCAAGTAAATAATATTCACCAGCAAACGGCCTGATATATCCTCTCTGGAGCCAATCCATCAATTGGCGCTTATGAAAGGATGGATCAATTTTCCGGATATCATTCAATGAAAAACCGGGAAGGCTCTTTATCTTATCTCTAAAATCCAAGTAGTGCATAATTTATTTCCTTAAGGTGATAATAATATCACCTTAAGGAAATATAATAACAATATTATACGAAATTGTCAAGCTGTTGGATTAATGGCGTATTCTACCCCGCAATATTTTCGGCGACATCGCCACCAAGAAAATCTGGTTATAAATTACGTACTTTTATTATATTTGTTGCGGACAAGTAATTCAACGCCATGGCGACCACTGCGGACCAGGACAATATCTTAAACTCTCCAGCCCTGTAGGCGGCTTCCAGTTCATCCCGGGTAATCATTAATAAAACCTGATCCTCCAGGTCATCCACGATTGGCTCTGCATCTTTCCAGGCGTTCATGGCGAAAAAGAGATGGATGGTCGCAATTCCCCGATTTGGGTCCAGGATAAACCCGCCGAAATTTATCCAATCGGAAGCCGCATAACCGGTTTCTTCAAGTAGCTCCCGCTTGGCAGCCGCAAGAGGTTCTTCACCAGACTCAAGCATTCCCCCAACGGGTGCCAAAGTGGTCCCCTCCACAGCATATTTAATTTGACGGAAGCATAGGAATTTTTCGTCCCGGGTCATCGCCAGGACAATCACCGCGCTCGGGATGATTAACCAGGACCAATCCGGGATGATCTGACCATCAGGCAATTTAACGACATGGTTTTCAACCGTTAAGAATTTATTAGGATTGAGAATAACTTCTTTGGACAATGTTTCCCAGGGCCGCAAATCGGATTCCTTCATAGCCTCTCCCTATCTCTGAAGATTCACTCACGCAGTCTGTTTTTCATTCTATCAAACGATTATCCCTGTTGATTTCGGGGACTACGTTCTTTCCAGTTATTTCCTTCTAATCTTCCCCACCAGCGCCCGCACCATCCCCATCAATTCAGGCATCTTCAGCGCCCACATCAACGCGCCATAGACCGCCACACCCAGCCCCAATGCGCCAAACAGGATCACCACATTGGATTGAGCGGCCATCAACCTCTGCCAGCCCACCACCACTGCGCTCATCAAGGCCGTGCCCAGCGCCGAAATAGCCACACCTTTCCAGATATAGCCCTTTCCCAGGCCCTTCAACCGCTTGCGCATCAACAGAATCAGCGCAATACTCTCCAGGCCCGTGGCCAGTGAATTAGCCAGTGCCAGGCCGCCATGCGGCATCCAGCCCAGGCGGGTAAACAGATTGGCAAAAGCCAGACTCAGGACAATGTTCAGGCCCATCGCCACCACACCCACCGAGACCGGCGTACGGGTGTCATGCATGGCATAAAATGCCCGGCTGAGGATTTCCACCAGAGCATGCCCCACCAGGCCCGCCGAATACCAGAGCAGCGCCCAGGTGACCAGTTCTGTCGAGTGCGCCGTAAATTCACCTCGTTCATAAAGCACGCGGATCAGCGGATAGCGCAGCAGGATCAATCCCACCGAAGCCGGAATCGCCAGAATCAGCACGGCCCGCAATGTGGAAGCCAGCGATGTACGCATCTCCTCCACTTCGCCTCGGGCGACCTGGGCGGAAAAAGTTGGTAACGAGGCAATCGCCGCCGACTGTGCCACAGCCATCTCCGGCATTAGCATCAAGGTAAAGGCCAAAGCGATTGCAGTGACACTGCCCGCCGGCTGACCGAGGGCGATGATCGTGTTCACGATGAAATTAAGCTGTACAACAGCCACCCCCAACAGCCGCGGCCCCATCAATTTGAACACCTCCAGCACGACCTTGTCGTGCAGACCCAGGAAGAAATGATAAACTCGCCCCTTAAGGGTCAATAATTTCGGAATCTGCACCAGCAGGTGTAATAACGCGCCGCCCACCACCCCAATCGCCAGACGCTGGATGCCCCACTCCTGCGGCAGGAGCCAGGTCCCCAAAATCATCCCCAGCGAATACATGGCAGGGGCAATCGCCGGTATCAGGAACACCTGATAGGCATTGAGAATACCCATCACCAGCCCGCTGATGCCAAAAATGACCACTGAAGGCAGCATCGTTCGCAGCAGCGAGATCGTCAGCGCTTCCTGTCCCATTTTCGCATCCGGCACCAAAACATACAGCCCATAACGCACAATTTGAGGTGCGAAAACCCAGGCCAAGACGCTGATCAGGATCAGGGCCAGGAACACCAGGTTGATCACACCCGAAGCCATTTTCCAGGCACCGGGCCGGTCCTCACGGGTCAGGAATCCCGTAAAAGTGGGGATAAAAGCTGAACCCAACGCGCCGCCCGCCACCAGGTTAAACAGCAATTCGGCAATCCGGTTGGCAGCATTAAATGAATCCATCTCCACAGATGTGCCAAAGGCATTGGTGATCACAATTCCCCGGACCACCCCCACCAGGTTGCTGATGATGAAGGCCGCCATCACAGTCCCGGCAGCCCGGGCGATCTGTTGATTGGCGGATGGCGCTGATTGTTCGGCTTGGGTCATTAATCCTCTTTGGTTTGATCGGCAGCGTTGTTCCAGAGCTGGCGCTTTTCCTCATCAGTGAGGTCAACCAGGGAATCCCCGGCGGCCAGAGCTGTTGCTTCCATTGTATCAAATTGCTTGCGGAAACGGTTAATCGCCTCCCGCAGGGCAGCCTCGGTGTCAATATCCTTCTGGTGCGCAAAGCTGGTGATGGCAAACAGCAGGGTGCCAAGTTTTTCAGCCATCCCCGCCTCATCCGCCTCGAAAACCTCCACCAACAGAGGGCGGATCGCTTCCTTATCTCCCAGCTTTTCCAGTCGGTCGAATTTTACACGACTGACACGCTCCACAACTTCCTCAGCCTGCAAAAGCGCCGGCAAGGCGCGCGGCACGCCATCCAGCAGACCCTTTTTGCCGGATTTGCCATTCTCCCGGCGTTCATCCGCCTTGATGGCCTCCCAGTTCTGGATCACACCGGACACATCTTCCACATCTACTTCGGCAAAGACATGCGGGTGTCGGCGAATCAGCTTATTACTAATCCCTTCAATCACCTGGTTGATGGTGAATTCACCCGTTTCAACACCGATCTGGGCATGCAGCCCGATCTGCAGCAGCAGGTCCCCCAATTCCTCCGCCAGATCCGGCATGTTTTCCTGGTCCAACGCATCCAGCGCCTCATAAGCCTCTTCAATCAGGAAGGGACGCAGCGTCATATGGGTTTGCGCCCGGTCCCAGGGGCAGCCATCGGGAGCACGCAGCCGGGCAACGACCTCCATAAAGGATTCAAATGATGCTGTTGGAGAAAGCGGTGGGATGAAAAGTGAACTGAGCGCGCCCAAATATGCAGACTGATCAATCTTGTCCAGGGGCAATTCCTCAATCACCTGCTGATCCGTGCCGGCGGCATGCACCAGGCGGACAGGGTGTTCTGCAGGATAAGTTGCCAAAAGGGTTTGCCTTACCCGGCCGGCAATCGCCTTAGAAGAGATCTGAGTGATCAATACTGGGGTAGCAGGGGAAAAATCGGGGACATGCAGGTCCGCCAAAGCCAGCCCATCCACCAGGCTCAAGCTGGCAAAAGGATCTACACCCAATGCGTGAAATGACGGCTCCAGAAAACTCAGCCCATCAA
>Ga0272443_10003420_pt1 | contig 18700 bp, 12 predicted proteins | sample SSMAcet12_FD_193581 | JGI IMG/M metagenome (GOLD analysis project Ga0272443, IMG submission 193581) | Marine sediment archaeal communities from Little Sippewissett salt marsh, Falmouth, MA, United States - SSM-Acet-12 | ecosystem: Environmental > Aquatic > Marine > Wetlands > Sediment ... | reverse complement strand
CGGTTCGACAGTCACTGCCGTTTTCCGAGATTCGGGTATATCGCACCGATAAATTTGACGACCCGAACCCGACCATAGAGTTTGTCACAAGCATGAAACAGAGCTAATCCGCTGGAGATATAAATATGTATGAAAACGAAAACAACATCCCGATCGTCGAATCATTAATACTGTCATCACCGGAACCGCTTTCCGGCCGCAAAATAAGCGAGGTGGTCGACAATTTGAACAACGGTGACATCGACGAAATCATCGACATCCTGAACCGACGCTACTCCGAAAATGACAATTCTTTCCGAATCAGGAAAATCGCCGGCGGATACCAGGTATATATTGTCGAAAGTTATGCCCGTTATGTCGAGGACCTGCTGGCCCGGCGGCGGAGTATCCGGCTCACCCGCGCGGCGCTGGAAACACTGGCCATTATCGCCTATCGACAGCCGGTGACCAAAACCGATATCGAGATGATTCGCGGTGTCGCCTCCGATTCCGTGATCCATACCCTCCTGCAGAGAAAACTGGTTACCATGGCGGGGCGGGCCGATACGGTCGGAAGACCGCTACTGTATAAAACAACTGATGAATTCCTCAAATTCTTCAATCTCAATACGCTCAACGACCTGCCAAGAATGAAAGAGATCGAAGAACTGCTCGCTTCCGGCGACCCCGACACCCAGCCGACATTGCCGCTGGGCATGGAGGACGAAACCCTGCCCGCATCGAATGCTCAGGATGACACCGGCGAATCGACCGGCAACGATGACACAAGCGAGGGAATCCCGGTCCCACCGGTCGAACTGGAAGACACAATCGACACCGTGGAACCGGAAACCGAAATTCCGACGGATACGGACATTGATCATACAACGGAGGAACAGCCGGCGACGGCATTCGTTTCCGAGCCAACCGAAATAAATGAACCTGAGGCGGATGGCGAGGAGATTCCGGTACCGCCGGTATATTATGACGACGAAAACGAAGCATCAGACCTGACGGAGCCAATCCGCACCGGGACAGATAACAACAGCACCGATAACGAGACTTTGCCGGAGGAAGTCGAATCGGTCGATGAACCAAAATATTAGGCGCGAATTTGAAACATTTACGGGAATTTTATAAATTGCATGACAATTCGATCTCCCGGAGGAGTCGGTTTTGATGAGAATTAATAAATTCCTGTCGGTCTGCGGCGTCTCTTCAAGACGCGGGGCCGAGAAAATGATTTCAGAGGGACGCATTACCGTCAATGACGAGGTTATCGAACACCCGGGAACCATTATCGACGAGGAATCCGACGTTATCAAGGTCGATGGGGTCGTCACCAGCCCGGTTCGCGGCAAATATTATATACTCCTCAACAAACCCAAACATGTGCTGACATCGCTTTCCGATCAGTTCGGTCGCAAAACAGTGGCATATTTCACCAAGAAAGTTCCCGCCCGCGTTTACCCGGTCGGGCGGCTCGATTATGACACCGAGGGAGCCCTGCTTCTTACCAATGACGGCGACCTGGCCTATCGCCTGGCCCACCCCAAATACGAAATAAAGCGAATTTACCATACTATTGTCGAGGGGACCTTCACCAGCGACGATGCCAAAAAAATCGAGGCGGGAATAACGCTCGAGGACGGGCATATCGGCAAGGGAACAACCCGGATTCTTAACACCGGCATAAAAACCTCGAAAGTGGAAATCACTCTTCACGAGGGACACAAACGTGAAATCAAGCAGATGATGAAAGCAGTCGAACACCCGGTACTGGAACTGAAACGGATCGAATTTGCCGGTTTACGGGTCGATAATCTCAGGCGCGGACGCTGGCGGTTTATCAGCCATCTCGAGGTTCGCATGTTGAAAGATCTGGTTGAACTGTAATTCCATCACCTGAACAGTGCAAAATATAGAAAAGAGGCCGTTTCACTGGAAACGGCCTCTTTTTTTATAAGATAGCAGCAAACAAGGAAAATAATTCTTATATCTGGCTGGTGTCGATTTTGTACTTTTTCAGCTTATCGAACAGCGTCGTATAATCGATTTTGAGAACCTCGGAGCATTTGCGTTTATTACCGCGGACCTGTTTCAGAATCCTGATAATGGCGGCCCGTTCGGCCTGCATCTGGGCATGCGATCCGATTTCCTTCAACCCGGCCCCCTCGCGAAGCCTGATTTCACTGGTGGATGGCAGCCTTATGGCAAGATGTTCGGGAGTAATTTTTTTGCCCTCGGCAAGAATAATCGATCTCTCGATAGTGTTCTCGAGTTCGCGGACATTCCCCGGCCAGTGATATTTTTCCATCAGGCCGAGCGCCTCGCGCGAGAGCGACTTGGTCGCCTTTTTCATATCGCGGCAATACTTGTTGATGAAATAATCCGCCAGCGGCTTGATATCGTCATAACGCTCGCGTAGCGGCGGGATAGTGACCGGGAAAACCGACAGCCGGTAATACAGATCCTCGCGAAAATGTTTTTTCTTGATCATCTCCGAGAGATCCATATTCGTCGCCGCTATAACCCTGACATCGACATTTATCGATTTGTTGCCGCCGAGCCGCTCGAAACATTTCTGTTGCAGAACACGGAGCAGTTTGGCCTGAAGCGATATATCCATGTCGCCGATTTCATCGAGAAAGATGGTGCCGCTGTCGGCAATCTCGAATTTCCCCATCTTCCGCGCCACCGAACTGGTATAGGCGCCTTTCTCGGAGCCGAACAACTCGTTTTCAAGAAGCTCCCTCGGAATGGCGGCACAGTTGATGGCCACATACGGTTTATCCCGTCGCGGCGACAGGTTATGAATGGCGCGGGCAAACAGCTCCTTACCGGTTCCTGATTCGCCCTGAAGAAGAACCGAGGTGTCCGATCCGGCCACTTTCTGAATCAGCCGCGAGACTTCTTTCATCTTTTCGTTCTGGCCGATAATCTCGCTGAAACCGAGCGACTGCGCCAATTCTTCGCGAAGCAGTGAATTTTCGGCCAGCAGGCGGCGGTTTTCCAACGCCCTCTCTATAATAACGGTCAGGTGATCGGGCTCAAACGGCTTGGTAATAAAGTCATAGGCGCCGTTTTTCATCGCCGTCACCGCCGTCTCGACCGTTCCGTACGCGGTCATAATAATGACCGACATGTCGTTATCCATGCCCTTCAACCCGGAAAGAACCTCCAGGCCGTCCACATCCGGCATCTTCAAATCGGTAATGGCCAGGTCATACCCCTTGGCGCGGGCAAGCTCAAGACCTTCCTTGCCGTCCACGGCGGCGTCAACCTGATATCCTTCGTCATTCAGGACATTGGAAAGCATTGTCCGCATCGACTCTTTATCATCAATTACCAGTATGCTCGGCATGTCGTCTCCTTTGATGAATCTGTTACCATTCCCACCAGACCCCCCATACAGGATCGTTTCCCTTATGTTATCGGCTTTACCCCATATTATTGAATATCAAAAATTGCACAATTTGGGCTCCAAGTCGCCATCTTACAACACGTTGCAAAATGAAACGAAAACGAAACAGTCATTGAGATTTTTTAAGGATGTATGTCGGTCGGGGGAATAATTTATGCAGACTTATTCCCAGTGATAACGGTAATCCATACGCTCGGTATAACTCGAATCACAGATATAATACTTATAATAGTACAATTTCGGGCGTATCCTGACACCGGCCGAGTCGAGCCGGTCCCACCACAATTTATATGCCCCGGGTGAGTAGACACTGTCAATTACTGTCCTCACCAGTTTCGTCCCGAGATTGCGCAGTTCCACTTTGACCGAACAGGGAGCGCCCTCGGGAACGACAAACTCGACCGCCAGCGACTCGGGCAGGCTGCTGAGCTGATACCCCCCGGCGCCTTCACCCTCGAGCGGGCCCTCGCGCGGCGGCGGCCCGGTGTATGTATCATAGTTTTTGCCGAAGCATGAAACCAGCACCACGGCGATCAGAGACAGAATAAATATGCCCGAAATTTTCTTCATATATAACATTATAACAAATACTCGGCAGAAAGCGCCAGCAAATAAATCGAAAGGGGCCCGCTATTTCCGGGCCCCTGAGTGTAAATATTTACTTATTTCAACAACATCATTTTTCTCGATTCGACATATTCGCCGGCTTTTATTCGATAAAGATATATGCCGCTGGAAACTTCGCCGCCGTTTTGATCGCAGCCGTCCCAGGATACACTATATATACCGGGTTGATAATCGCGGTCGGTTAACATTATTATTTTGCGGCCAAGCAGATCATAGATATCGACCGTAACCCGACTATTTTCGGCCAGGCTGAAACTTATCTCAGTCGATAGATTAAACGGATTGGGATAATTCTGTCGCAATTCGGTTTTGTCGGGTAATATGACATCTTCATCGTCGGTAAATCTGGGAATAACACCGGGGCAGATATTGATATCCCCGGTGCAGATACCATCAATTGCCGGAAGCGATGTGTCGCCGTTGGAGGCAACCAAATAAACATACATTTTATAACTGGTCTGAGTGCCGACCGGACAGATATACATACAGGTGTCGCCGGTCAGTGTCCATGATTCCAAAGGAGTGCCGAGTGTGTTGCATCGTTCGACGATATATTTGACAATCGGGTATTTTTGATTCGATGGACGTGACCAGCGAACGGTTATATCATTGCCGAGTTTGGAATGACATTCGATTGGATTTTCAAGCGGATCTTCATCGGGATCGCCAGATACCGCTTTGGCCGGTATCATTTTCGGGGCGGGAAGATCGCATCCGGGATTGGCCGGGAGTGAATCGGTGCAATCGGTGGCGTATGCCATAAGATTAGCGGGCCATCTCGGGCGGGCGGTTATGGTAACATTATTTGAATACGGCGCATTCTGCTGGTTGGACGTAAACCCTTTAACACGGTAGGTATAGGTCTCACTTCCGAGTGGATAGTAATCTTCGTAATAAACATATTCATAGTCGTTAGTCGGGAGAGTATCGATCACCTGCCAACTTTGATCTGATACTGATTTTCGTTCTATTATCCAACCGGATTCGCATATGTTTGAGTCATTAAATGTGACTTTTATCGATTGATGGTCGTAATGGTTACTTGCGGTAATATACGTGGGAGCTAAAAGTTGATCATGTGGTATATCCAATTCGACAACATTTGACAATCCGCCATCCGGACGCCATCCAACTAATTTTATACGATAAGTCGAACAGTAGATGTCCGAAATATCAACCTGATAGCTGCCTATAGCATAAAGTTTGTTCCAAAGAGGTCTTGCGATAAGACTGTCAAAATAATCATATACTTCACAAGTAATATATGCAAATGATTCCTCCAATTCCCAATTTATAAGGCTATTATTATCTGCTACATTGGCGAGTATCGGCTGAATTGACGTATCGGCCGAATGCAAATAAATGGTAAACAAATCACCGCCATTAATGTTTGCATAATACTCGGTTGTGACACAGTTTAGATTATCGAAATTGCGACCGTCCCATAATATCCAATTCCCTGCTCCTACGTTATCCTCAGTACAGGCTATGGAATTCACAAAATCGTTGTCTATTGTAAAAATGCGAACCAGATCACCGGGCGTTGGTCCAATAATGCTTGCCCAACGGTTACTGTTTGGATCTATAGGATCGGGTGCGCCGTCATTATCTGAATCAACCCATCCAATATGCCCGGCTGTATATGGACATATATCCATTTTCTCTGGTTCTGCTTGCATAAGGCATGGTTCATATATCCCGCAGTAATAGCAATTCATATTGGGATACCGAAGATATCCACCAACATCATTACAGCTAAAAATACTGCTACATTGCTCAGAATCTTTGTATTCATCCATTGCTCCAAAAACATGGGCCGACTCATGTGCAACAACACGGCTGCTCAAATCGGCATTGTAACCACTATATAAATATGTCGAAACAGCAAATGGCGGCCGAATCTTTTCACCGGGATATTGCTCGTAGGTCTTAGTATAGCCCGCCGCCCCATTTGGAAACGAGTAATATATTTCATTATTTTTCACAATAAATAGTGTAAATGCCCAGTTTGTCTTGTAAAAATTTCTAATTCTATTGGCGTAATTAAAGATACCGTCCCATTCTTCACCGGCCTCCAGATAATCAAGCGCGTCATCGATCCAACCAAATTTCCAGTTAAAATCCGGGAATCCCGTTCTATATGGATACAGAGTCTGTATTGGCTCTAAAGCCGTTAAAACATTTTTATGGATTTCATATACCCAGCTTATGTTAACATTTCGTAGCTCCGCTTGTTGGGTCAGATACTCATAACCTTCGACAGCTTCTGCAATCGCCTCTATTTCTTCATCATGTGTCCAATCCAATAGATGACCCGTGCTCTCCATTAGGACTATACCAACCGCTATCCTGCCGATCATAAAATTATTCGTAATTCTTTCAGTCACCGGTGTTTTGGGCACTAACGTTTCAAGGTCAATATCCACAGGCAACTTAATGTGACTGTATCAGCATTTAAAAGAAAGGTCGGCAGATTGCAGATAATTATCCGAGCCGGCCACTGTATCGGTAAGGCCCGATATTAAGTGTTTCCAGCTCTGATAACCCAATTTATCTGCCAAATTTAACTCAGTTGTATTCAGGCCCTCTATATTGCAATCATAGTGCTTGAGTATTTTGTCTGCCATTTTTTCCGGTAAATAACATATAAATTCATTTGGCGGGAAGACATGATTAATTCTCCCGCCCAAAGAGTTAATTCTGTAATCAAAAGATTCAGAATAATCGAACGTGGTATCGTTGATTATTATATAATAATTCGATCCACCATATGCATTTATTGAAAAAAGTACATAGGTCACCATTGATATAAATAATGCTTTCATGGTTTATCTCCAGTTCTTATTGGCTGTTTAAATAAATAATCAGACTGTCGATTTTCTCACCCTGCTCCGTGATCTTAACCGTTGTATCTTTGGAAATATAACCACCTTTTTCATAATGAAACAGTAAATCAAATGGATCGTGAAAATATCCAACCGCACCTAATCCAAAAAAACCAGTGGAATCTGAAACACCGTAATTGGACATATTCCCCTCTCTAAACACGGTTACTTTAACACTGTCTAATGGCAGTTGAGAATTATTGTCCACTACATATCCACTGATAAGATAGAGAATGGGGTCATCGTCAAAATAATCCGAAGAACACCCAAATATAACAATAGTAATTAATAATAAGACTATTAATATAAATGAGTTAAATGGCTGTCTTTTTGAGGAATTCATTACCAACCTCCCATTTTCATTGAAAATTGAATATATTATGTTCTCTGAATTTATCAGTTTCAATATAGATGACTATTTTCCAACTACAAACGTTTATTTTTATCTTCTCCTTTCGTATATTAGATGTGCTGAATTTCGGGGAAGAGTCTCGCGATGGTTCTTAATATTTATATTAAGAACCATGTAAGGCAATGCGGATTCTTCCCCCGTTTTTTTTACATGGGCTCGGTAATCTTATTAAATATCTCACCACCCCCTTCCGGGCATAATTTTGTATCGATTCAGTTATGAAATGATATTTCTATCGGTCAATCGAGGTGTGATATCATCGATGAGACTGGTGCGATTGTATGATAAGGCTATTAATCGACTATTTGCGGCAAATTGTCAAAATCGAGCAATACATGGTTATCGCCGCCGTCACGATTCATGATTCTCAGCGCTCCGCCAAGCGAATCCGCCTCGCAATATACTATATATTGATCATCCGGCGACCATGACGGATTTTCAGCTTCCTTTTGGGTATGAGTGATGATGTCTCCACCATTGCAGGAGATAATACGAATATGATCATCAATATTAAATGCAATCATCCGCCCGTCATTGGATACATCGGGATCATAATAAGTGGTATATGGTTGACCTGCAATCATTTCACCAATCAGTCTACTTGCGGAGTCTGAGACATTAATCATTCTCAACTGCCCCAATCCGTCGCCGAGGCTAACTTCATAAAACAGGCTGTCTCCCGGGGCAAAATCGAGGTGACTACCATTACTTATGAAATGCATTTTATTGTCTCCGTCGGTATCCATAAGCCAAATACCGGTGCTGTCTTCGCCTATACGATTATAGGCGATTAGCGAATCCGAATATGACCATGAACAGGTCGGTGAGTCGCCGGTAAATGTCAATTGAGTCAGGCTGTCGCCATCGGACTTGATCTTATAGACATTCCACCCCAAAGCAGTAAAAGCCAGCCATTCGCTATCCGGTGCCCAGCATAGGTCAATAATCGGCATAAGATCGCCGAAAGAAAATAATTGTCGGATATTGCTGCCATCCGGATCAGAATAATATATCGCTCTTGGTAACAACATCGGATTTCCGTTCCATGCGAAAGCGATTGTTTGGCCGTCCGGCGACCAGGCCGCTATGGCATCAGCCGAATAAACCGGTGTCGGCGGTTTAACGACGCCGTCATTGTCACCACATCCAATTCCAATGCAGACTAACAGCGCCGCTATAAAAAATGAAAATATTATCGCTGTATTTAAATATCGTTTCTTCAATTTAAACTCCCATACAGTATAGCCTTATCATATTAGCAAACTCAGTCTCGATTGTCAATATTTCATCTACCACCCCCTTCCGGGCGTAATTGTCCATCCATCGAACCGTCAAAAGCCCGATCCGGTCAAATACCCTATTTCTCCGCCATTACGCGGCGCCGCTGTTTACGGCGCACAGGACACGGCAGAGCCTCCGGTTATGTTCCCATCCGGGGTTGGTCGTGTTATGTTGTGGATGTCTTAAAGGTAATTATCCCGCCCAGTTGTAGATCCATAACATAGACGGATTAGACACAAATAGTGTTTGGTATTTTTTTCACGGCCGGCAGTTGCGGCAGGGAGAGTAGCCCAAACGGCAAGCCTCCTCGCGCGTCTCGAACTCGATCCGCTCCTCAGGCTTAAACTTCTTCGCCGACCGGCACTCCGGGCGGTGAAAACGCCGGGAGTTTTTCCCGGCCACATAATAAGGCTCCGGCTCGTGCGGTATCGACCACAAACCGACCCCGGCGTCGATAGCCTCGATCTGCGCCGCCATCAACGCCTCGACCATGGCGCTGTCGGCCATGTTATCATCGAATAGATAAACATAGGCCAGACCCCGGCGAACCATCTCGGCGTTGACAAACAGCGTGTCGTCAAGAAACACATAACCCAGCATCCGGCTGTAGGGATCGCGCCGTTTCTCCGAATACGCCACCCCGGCCGTCTTCCCCAACGCCAGCGCCGTCATATATGACACCGCCGAATCATAGAACGGCTGTCCCTTCTCGGGACAATCGATCCCGAGCAGGCGAAGCCGGTCGCCGGGAAGCTCGACCGTGTCGCCGTCGACTACGCCGACAATCCGGAACCGGTCGTGCGGGGCGATATCGAGACCGATCTCGCCGACAAACCGGACCAGCAGGAGGAAGACGACGAAAACGGCTATTAAGAGTATGCGATACCGTTTTTTCATGATGACTCGTATAAAAAATATCGTATTTATACGAAATAATCAATAATATTCATAAAAATGTGATTCGGATTCATCGCAGAATCTGCGGCGCAAATGGTATGGACGGCCGATATTCGTTCATTAATTGACGGGAAATGCGTCTTTTTTGCACGACGATCGTTCATTTATTTTCCTTCCCCAAAGAATTTATGGTGCATCAACGTACGATATCTTGCAAAAATAAAAAAGATTTTTATAGTGCAATAAACAGCTTGACAAACGCACCATGCACAATATATTGGATGGTGAGTGCGATGTTCAATTTTTCGGTCGAACGAGAGCCACAAAATTCGACTGAAAATGGATTACTTCGAAATATCATATCCAGTTGTTAACGGGTTTAATCCCCGCCGGGAGTGTTAGGCAGCCTGGTTTTTCTTTGTAACCGGTAGTGACAGAGAAATTTCATTCAACATCCCACCATACCGTCCCCTGGATTCACACCTCTCTTTTGTTTACCAATAAATGCAATGCAATCATTATTTCATGTAATGATTGAAGGAGGTGAATAACGCTTACATAGAAAAACCGATTAGACGATTTGAGTGCAGAAGCATTACTCTTCAACACAAGCTTTGGGAGTAATATGCTCAACTGTTGAGAAATATTAGACTCCTTACTCCAAATAGGAATGATTATGAAATTGTCGATCAAAACAGGACACCCGCATATCCCTGGACACCAGGCGGGAAAGAAAAACGATCACCCAACCGCAGAGGATGTTGCGACCGGCCCGGCACTTTCGGGATATCGATCATATTACATCCGCGGCGGGATCAATTTTGACGTTTTGGCCGGCAATACCTTGTTTCCTAATTTTAAGGAGGAAATAAATGTGTAGAAAACTGATAATCGCAATGCTTACTATGGGTCTATTGCTTTCCTTTAGTAGCGCGGTTCTTAGCTCTGTTGCCCCCCATAAAGGGTTAAATCCGATTGACAGAATCAATCAGGACGCGCCCCGATACCAGAATCTGACCGCAATCGAACAGGCGGCCCCGGCTTTCCAGAAACCGACCTCCTCGCTCCAAATGCTCGAAGTGCCGACTTCTCTTCTCCCCCCCCAGTATTACTGTGAATTCATCGACTATTCCGGCGGCTCCTCCGCCTATTTCTGGGCGCTTCCCGACGAATACGGCGATGTCGAGATGGGCATGAGGTTTACGCCGGCCGAGGGTTACACCTGTACACTCCTGGCCGCCTATATCGCCGTCTACCCGGCTGCGTTTGTCGGAACACCGGATCTGGTCGTCAATGTTTACGGGGACGACGGTTTCGGTCTTCCCGATCCCGGCAATCTGCTGGGCAGCGTGACGGTACCGTTTGCCTCGTTGCCGGTCGATCCGGCCTATGTTGGGGTTGACCTGAGTTCGCTGGGCCCGCTCGTCTTCACCGACGGAGAAGAATTCCATGTCGGTGCGACAACATCCGACCTTGTGAATAATGTCATAGCGATTCTGTCGGATGACGGCAGCAATCCCCTGCTGAGAAGCTGGGAAGACTGGAACGGCTATTACGGCTTTATGGCCGACGACTGGGGAGCCGACGTTAATTTTCTTATCGGCGTCGATCTCTGCTGCGGCCTGATTCCGTACAGCCAGTGCTACCTGCAGGAATACGACTGCGGCCCGGCCTATTTCTGGACCCAGCCCGATGCATACGGCGATGATTATTTCAATATGCGTTTCTCGGTCGAAGGACCGGAAACCCTTACTGAAGTCGGCGTCGCCCTTTATGCCCCTGAAACAATCGGAACCCCCGACCTCGATATCATTGTCTGGGGCGGCGACGGTTCCGGATTCCCGGATCTGACAAACGAAATCGCCAGGGTGACCATACCTCACGGCGATATTGTTTACTATCCGAATTATAATGTGGTTGATCTTTCGGCCCTCAACCTGGTCATGACCGAAGACTTCTTCGTCGGCTGGTCGACCAACGAAGCCAGTGACCCGACCGGCGTTCTGGCCGGTCTGTCCGATGACGGCACCTGCGGCGCCTTGCGCAGCTCCGAATACTGGGGCGCCTGGGGCACCATGCTCGACGACTGGGGTGTCGACGTTAACTTCCTTATTTACGCGTACATGTGTAAAGACGAATTCGCCAATTGCAAATGGGTCTCCGACTATTGCAATATCGGATACTTCTGGCGCCTCCCCGACCGTTACGGCGACATTGGTGACTACCAGTTGTTCAGCCCGTCCGGGCTCGGTTGCCGCCTCGAAGAAATCGATATGTATTTCTACTGGCCCGGCTCGGAAGCCGCCCTGCCCCTGTATACATATAATTCAGAAGTGCAGATTTATGATACCGATCCCGTCACCGGGTTACCATCGACAAAGCTGGCCGGTTTCACTCTGACCCCCGCCGACTATGTCCTCTACCCGGGCTTGACCGCCATCGATGTCACCGCTTCCGGATATCATCCGTTCTTGTTCGACTCCGATGTCTGGATCGGTATCGAATCGTTCGCTCCCGATACCCTGAGCGGTATTCGGACACTGTCCGATGACGGCACCTGCGGAAGTTTACGCTCCTGTGAAAACTGGGGCGGCGATTTCTACTTTATGCTGGATGACTGGGGCGATGACGTGAACTTCCTTATGGAAGCTTATGTCTGCTGTGTCCCGCTTGCCGAGCGCCCGTGTTTCGCCGGCGATCAGTGGCCGACCATGGCTCACAATTTCGCCCGCGACAACGCTTCGGTCAGTTCCCTCGGCGTCGACGCCCAGGGCAACCTGACCAAGGCCTGGACCTATGTCCAACCGGATGGTCTGCCCAGCAATCTGAACAGTCCGACCATATACAATGACACCGTTGTCATCTATATGCTGGATTATCTGGCCGCCATCGATATCAACGACGGCACCGAAATCTGGAGCCTGCCACATGACGGCTTCCATATCGGTTCCGGCTGTTACAGCGCGCCGACAATTTACAATTTTGCGGCGTACGGCCTCGATCAGACAATGGTCTTTACCGCGGGCGGCGACTCCAAGGCGTTCAGCGCCTTCGATCTCGCCACCGGAGCGACCATCTGGACCAAGAACTTTATGTTCCATAACCAGCACTTTATGACTTACGGCCCGTCGGTTATCGTCGATCTCGGCGGTGTCCCGGTTATTATCTATTCCGATGATTCCGGCGATATCTATGCCCTCGAGGCGATGACCGGTAATGTCTATTCCGGCTGGCTGGTCAACCCGGTCAATGTCGGCGGGGCGATCCTTAAGGGATTGACGACCGACGGCGAGAACATATATGTCGGTACCGACGACAATATCGATAACGGCGATATATTCTGTCTCAACGCCGCCGACGGAACGCTGATCTGGCAATTCGCCAATCAGCAGGTTTGTAATCTCGATCCCGGCAACTGCGGCACGGAAGCCTTCACCGGCTCCATTGCTTTTGACGTTTTCGAAAACGTCCCGACGCTGTTTACGGCCAGCGATTACAACCAGTATATCGATCAGGAACTTAATGCCGGAGGCGGCATTATGTACAGCATTGACGCCGCCACCGGAGCGCTCAACTGGGCCGCCCGGTGTATCGAACAGGCCTTCAACGGCCCCGCTGTCGATGCCGGACATATTATCAACACCGGCTGGAACGGCTGGCTCAGCACCGGCGAATACAGAGGACCGGTCGCTCTTAAGAAAAAGGACGGATCGGCCGTCTGGGCCAACACCACCGCCAACCTCGATATGGGCGCGCAGTGGCTGGCCGACGGAATGCTGAGTTGCGAAACCGAGAAGTTCGACTGGTATGTTGCCGGTAATGATCAGGACTTCATCAGTTTCTATAATTCCGATAACGGCGAAAACATGTTCCACCGCCGCTATGCCTCGGGATATGAGTATGCTCACCATTACTCACCGGCAATGGATGACGGTCACTTCCTGGTCGGGTATCTGGACAAACTGTTCTGCCTGACCGAACAGGAGCCGCGTCCCAGGCTGGATCTCAGGGCCTATTCGATATTCAGCCCGGTTGAATTCGGCTCGCCCGACAACCATGTTGTCGTCTTCCCCAACGCCATCGGCAATACCGGCGGCGCACCGCTGACCATCGACTCGGTGATCCTCGGCGACGATGCCAACAGCACGACGCCCAATTCATCACCGACCCTGGCCGTTGTCAACCCGGATCGGGTCGAGCGTATCGCCGACAAATTCGGGACCGGCAAGCATGCCTTCATGGATCTGCTTTCGGATGACATGATCAGCATCCCCGAGGTCAAAAAGAACACCGCCCGTGAAAACGCGGCTTACGCCTATCCGTCATGGATTTACGGCCTGCAGTCGCCCACTCCGGGAACCGTTCTTCCGCCTCAGGTCAATTACAACGACTCGAGCAGCTTCGTCGATATCGAATTGCTGATCGACGGAACTCAGGTCCCGAGGGGTCTGACACCGATTTATGCCACGGTTTATTCCGATGATCCCGACTACTTCCTCGACAGCGCCAGGATGGACGGGGGCGCCTATGCCGTCCCGCAGGTTATCCTCGGTATTGTCGGCGGTTGTCTCTACGGCGATGTGGCCTTCACATACGGTGTCGGCGGGGCCAACTCATGCCATGTCTGGAACTCGACCAAACTGCATGATGCCGATGAATATGAAGGCGAATATCTTGTTGATGACGAAAGCACTTTCTATCAGGCCGCGTTTTTCTTCTCGGCCGATCAGATCGGCGCCGTCCCGCCCGGAAAACCGGCCGGTATATTCTCCGCCCGTGTCGCCACGCACAGCGCCAACTGGCACGGTGGTCAGCCCGAGAACTGGGAGACCATCCTGCCCGATCCCAACTGCTACGATCAAACCTGTCCTCCCAATCATCGCACCAATGTCTTCATCGGAACCATTTCTAACGACATGGGCGCGACGTACGAGGATGTTTACGGCGAAATCGTCGCCTATGCGGTGGTCGACTCGGTTCAGGATATGTGCGAGTACGACACCCTCGGCAACTGCACCAGCTGGGATTGGCAGTATGCCATCAACAACCATATCCAGGCCCCGGCGTCGGATACCCTGACCATCGGCTTCCATGCCTGCGGTTCGGTGATCGGCGCCTATGATCAGCCGTTGTTGAGCAACTTCGTCATTCACCGGCTCGATTTCAGCGGCCGTTACGGCCCCATCGACGATGTCTATATGGGCGCCATGATCGACTGCGATATCGGAACCGACGTGGCCGGATACAGCGAAGAGCTTTCGCTGGCCTATGACTACGACTGCACGACTCCGACCAGCGCCTGGGGTATGGTGAAGATTCCGTTCGGATGCGGTTTCGAACCGATGCGAGGCGCCAAGGGTATCGAGTCGAAGCAGGGCCCGTGGAACGACTCCGATGTCTGGCTCGATTCGATCCATTACTGGATGTCGCAGGTCACCGGACTGACCTTCCAGACCGGCGCCGCGCCGTGCCTGCCGGTTATCGATGACCGCGACGTATTCTTCAATATTGCCGAAATCGACATGCCCCAGCAGGGAACCGGCGTCACCAGCATCGGTGTCGCCATCTTCGGCCTCTTCGATATAGAAGACGCCGACCTGCCGGAAACCTATACCGATCTGGCCCACACCATCAATAAATGGTGCGGATTCGATCGCGGTGATGTCAATAACGACAATAAAATCGATCTGGTCGATATCGCCTGCCTGATTGACTTCGTCTATTACGGCGGCAACGGACCGTATCCGTTCCTCCATCTTGGCGACGTCAACGCCGACGATGCCGTCGACGGGCTCGATATCAACTATTTACTTGATTACTACTTCAACTTCGGACCGTGTATCGAAGGCGAGTGGACAATATCCAGCTACTGAAACGATAGCTGAAATACGCACTCAGGAAGCAGGGTTACCCGACCCTGCTTCCTCTATTTTATCCGGCGACCTGCAAAACGGCCATTAAACTGTACTTTATTGAGTCATAGTACGGTTTTATCGAAAGGCGCCTTGTATTGAACATGTTCAATATCTGTTAAATAAAAACGATACATGCATGAAATTGAACGCGCGTGCACTGTGCAATAATTGAAAAAGTTGATGCATTACGGCCTAAATCACTGTAATAATGCATTTTATCCTTGACAAAAAGACGAATGAACATATATTGACCTGCGAGTGCGTTGTCCGATTGTCGACGAGATTGAGAGCCACAATATTATTTCGGCGACAATAGTTACTGCTAAAGTTGAGATCCAGTAGTTAATGGGTAAGGTCCCCGAGCGGGACGTTTTTCATCAAAACCTGCTATCTTGTAGCCTGTAGTTACTCTTGCAGTCCTACCTGAAAAACATTCTTCACACATAGCTCTCTGGATAATTACCACCTAATTTCTGATATGAAATCGATAACTATAACAATGATTTTCATTTCAGGAGGTGACGCTTAGAATAAGAATTAAATGAGATTTATTGATTTGAGTACAGAAGCATTTACTTCCTCAACACGACATTTGGGAGTTATTTGCTCAAGAACTTTATGAGAAAAGATTAACTCCTTACTCCAAATAGGAATGATTATGAAATTGTTGACCAAAACGACTTGCTCACATTTCCCTGGACAGAAAGTGAGTTTAAAAAGCGATCCGATAGCCGCAATAAGCGAGTCTGTCATGCCGGGCCGTAACGGCACAGCATGCTTTCGCTTCGTCGGCAGGATCGAGTTTGAGTTTTTGGCCGGCAATACCTTGTTTCCTAATTTTAAGGAGGAAATAAATGTTTAGAAAACTGATAATCGCGATGCTTACTTTAGGGTTATTGCTTACCTTTAGTAGCGCGGTTCTTAGCTCTGATGCCCCCCACAAAGGGTTCAATCCGATTGAAAGGGTCAATCAGGATGCTCCCCGATACCAGGATCTGTCCGCGATTGAACACGCCACTCCCGCTTTCCAGAAGCCGACTGCTGAGATTCTTCAGGTAGCTACTCCCACGACTCTTCTTCCTCCGCAGTACTACTGCGAATTCATCGATTACTCCGGCGGCGCCTCAGCCTATTACTGGGAACTTCCGGATGAATACGGCGATTTCGAGATGGGTATGCGATTCACACCGGCTGAAGGTTATACTTGTACTCTTTTGACCGCTTATATCGCTGTTTACCCCGGTGCCTTCGTCGGCACACCCGATATGGTCGTAACGGTCTATGGTGATGATGGCTTTGGTCTGCCCGATCCCGGTAATGTTCTGGGAACGGTGACGGTTCCGTATGCCTCATTGCCGACCGATGTGGCCTATGCCGTGGTTGACCTTTCGACACTGGGCCCCCTCGTCTTCACCGACGGTGAGGAATTCCATATCAGTGCTCAGACATCCGATCAGGTCAACAATGTGCTGGCCATTCTTTCGGATGACGGCTCCAACGGTATGCTTCGCAGCTGGGAAAACTGGAGCGGTTTTTATGGTCTTATGGCCGATGACTGGGGACTCGACTGCAATTTCTTGATTGGTGTCGATCTCTGCTGCGGCCTGATTCCGTATACCGAATGCTATACCCAGGATTACACCTGCGGCGCGGCCTACTTCTGGGCCCAGCCCGATGCTTATGGGGATGACTTTTTCAACGTCAGGTTCTCGGTCGAAGGACCGGAAACTCTGACCGAAGTCGGCGTCGCCCTTTATGGCGCCGAAACAATCGGAACTCCCGACCTTGACATCTTTGTCTGGGGCGGCGACGGCTCCGGATTCCCGGATCTGACAAACGAAATCGCCAAGGTAACCATCCCTAACGGCGATATTGTTTACTTCCCGGATTATAATGTTGTTGATCTTTCGGCCCTCAACCTGGTCATGACCGGCGACTTCTTCGTCGGCTGGTCGACCAACGAAGCCAGTGACCCGACCGGCGTTCTCGCAGGTCTGTCCGATGACGGTTCCTGCGGCGCCTTGCGCAGCTCCGAATACTGGGGCGCCTGGGGCACCATGCTCGACGATTGGGGACTCGATGTCAACTTCCTTATTTATGCGGATCTTTGTAAAGACGAATTCGCAAGTTGCAAGTGGATGTCTGATCTCTGCAACCTGTCATACTTCTGGCGTCTGCCCGACAAGTACGGCGACATTGGTGACTACCAGTTGTTCAGCCCGGCCGGTCTTGGCTGCCGCCTCGAAGAAATAGACCTGTGTTTCTACTGGCCCGGCTCGGAAGAGACACTGCCGCTCTACACCTACAATTCAGAGGTGCAGATTTATGATACCGATCCCGTCACGGGATTACCTTCGACAAAGCTGGCCGGTTTCACTCTGGAACCCGCCGACTATGTCATCTTCCCGGGCTTGACCGCAATCGACGTCACCGCCTCCGGATACCATCCGTTCACATTCGATACGGATATCTGGATTGGTGTTGAATCGTTTGCCCCCGATACCTTAAGCGGTATCCGGACAATGTCCGACGACGGTACCTGCGGCAGTTTACGCTCCTGCGAAAATTGGGCTGGTTCATTCTTTTATATGCTGGATGACTGGGGACTGGATCTGAACTTCTATATTGAAGCTTATGTCTGCTGTGTCCCGCTTCCCGAGCGTCCGTGTTTCGCCGGCGACCAGTGGCCGACCATGGCCCACAACTTCGCCCGCGACAACGCTTCCGTCAGCTCCCTCGGCGCCGATGCCCAGGGCAACCTGACCAAAGCCTGGGAATTCGTCAGCCCGGCCGACCTGCCCAGCAACCTGAACAGCGCCACCATTTTTGGCGATTATGTCGGTATTTACCAGCTCGACTATCTGGCCGTTCTCGACTTGAACGACGGATCGCTGATCTGGGATTACGCGCATGACGGTTTCCATATCGGTTCCGGTTGTTACAGCACGCCGACCATCTATGATGTTGCCGGTTATGGCCCGATGCTCTTTACCGCCGGTGGTGACGCCAAAGCCTTCACGGCTTTCGATCTTGCAACCGGTGCGATCGTCTGGACACATAACTTCATGTATCACAATCAGCACTTCATGACCTACGGTCCTTCCGTAATCATCGATTGCGGCGGCACCGAAGTCATCGTTTATGCTGACGACGACGGCGACATTTATGCCAGTGAAGCCCTGACCGGTACTGCTTATGCCGGCTGGACGGTCAATCCGATCAACCTGGGCGGCGGTATCCTCAAAGGTCTCACGACCGACGGTACCACCCTCTATGTCGG
>Ga0272443_10003419_pt1 | contig 18706 bp, 21 predicted proteins | sample SSMAcet12_FD_193581 | JGI IMG/M metagenome (GOLD analysis project Ga0272443, IMG submission 193581) | Marine sediment archaeal communities from Little Sippewissett salt marsh, Falmouth, MA, United States - SSM-Acet-12 | ecosystem: Environmental > Aquatic > Marine > Wetlands > Sediment ... | reverse complement strand
TGTACGCCCTTTCTACCCCATATACATCAGTGGCAAAGTATCGTCCATTAATAGTATATTCCGCGATTTTATTGGCGATAATTGGCGTAACTCCCTTCACATAATCAACCCTGCTTACAATATCCAAGTCACGCCAATTCAATGAACCACCTGTCATGGTCATACCCGAGCCAATCTCACCCGGCATAATAATCAGATTACTTGGGCCAAAAACATTCAACTGCCCCGTAACGCTATCCTGAAGCCCCTCTGTGATACTAATCAAGCCAGTAATCGCCGCGCACCCGATTAAGATGCCCACTAGGTTTAGAGCGAACCTGAACTTGCGTCCTTTTAAGCCGTTGAAGGCTATGAGGAGTGTATCAACAGGGTTCAAGTTAGTTCTCCTATGGTCCTAGTCCGAGGAGTCTCCGTATCCACACCCAGAAGCCGCCATCTTGAGGCTCAGGGGTATCATCAATTTGTTCTCCGATGCTGATGTCCAGTCCTATCTGTTCTTCATGTTCTCTGTTCAGGTGGTCCCTGTACTTGACGCTGAGTTTGAGTTCGTGTTCGCCTTCTGGTGCATCTGGGTCTACTTTGTAGTTTATATCGAATGGGATTGGGCTGTCTGGGTCCACGGCTCCTATGTATTCGTCGCTTCCGCTTACCCGTTTCACTACATCATCCTCGACAACGCCGATTGAAACGAACTCAACGCTCTCAGTACCGATCAAAAGAAGGTCTGCTTCAAGCTCTTTAGTCTCTCCTGCTGATGCGATCTCACTTGGTACATCGAGGAATTCGAAGTCGATAAGACCATCGACTAGTATCGTCATTGTTTCTGTTAGGGTCTTTTCTAAGCCTCTATTGTTTGTGTAGCTTATTGTTGAGGTCATTGGGTATTGTCCTGCTGATATGCTTCCTGAGGCTAGTAGGGAGTACTCTACGGTGGCGGTTTCACCTGCAACTAGGTCGCCGATATTGACGATTGATGGGCTGATTGGAGATATTGGGCTTGTTGATGCAAAGCTAATACTACTTAATAGGTCATAAGCGTCTGCACCGTTGCATGCTACTGTGATCTTTACTGTGAAAATATCACCGGGTAGAACACTCTCTTCTTCCAACTGCATGCTATCAATTGTAAGAATTGTGCTCCTTACCGCAGAAGCCGATGCTACGTTTATTGGAACCGAGTATGTCTGATAGTACCTGTTACCATCGTTATCACGGTATGAAGCTGTTGCCGTAACACTATAAACTGATAGTGTTGTTCCTTCAATTACTGATATAGTTGGTGTTATTACAGCTTGTTCTCCTGGTTCAAGGCTATCAATTTCTAAACTTAGATCATCGATTATCGCAATGTTGTCTGAGCTTGAACTCAATGTGAACTCAACATCCACTAATTCCTCATCCCAGTTATTCGTGAATACTAGTCTAACATCATTCATTGCACCAGACTTTACCTTCAAATCTTCCAAGTTTGGTGTGAACTTGACCTTAGGAATATATCCTTCATCTACAACGATAGTAACTGGAACCGTTATTGATGTCCGGGTCTCAAGCCCAGGCCTTATATAATATGCTGTTAGTGTGATTGAATATGCTCCGAGTTCAACATCTGGATCAATGTAGAGCGTAGGCGTGTATGTTCTTGTTTTCCCTTTCTCTATCTCTGGGTATACCTTGTGTGCTTCTGAGAGAACCGTGATTCCAGACTGTGAGGAGGTCAAGAAAACCTCCAAGTCGTATAATCCTGTGTCCCCGGTATTTTTGAGTGTCATTGTGAACATATTGTTCTGACCGGCTACCATGTAGACATCTGAGGTACTTACCTCCAGAATAGCTGAATCAGATGCAGATACCATTCCTATTTGTGATACCACAGCTAATGTGAGTATCAGTGCGAGTGTGATACTTTGTTTTGTTTTCATTTAGATCAAGTCCTTGAATTTTTTTTCTCCTTCTATTATGCCGTCTTTGAAGCTGATGAGACGGTCTGTTTGTTGACCCACTGCGGGGTCATGAGTGATGAGGATGAAGGTTTTTCCCTCTTCCTCGTTGAGTCTTCTTAGCAGGTGCATTATCTCTGATCCTGTCCTGCTGTCTAGGTTTCCAGTCAACTCGTCCGCCAATAATATATGTGGGTTGTTTGAGAGCGCTCGTGCGATGGCTACTCTTTGCTGTTCGCCGCCGCTAAGCTGACTTGGTTTATGGTCGGCTCTGTCTCCGAGACCTACGAGTCCAAGAAGCTCTTTTGCTCTTTTATGACGGTCTCCCCTGCTTACACCGGCTATCGCCATGGGTAACTCAACGTTACCTTGGGCGTCCATTCTTGGAATTAGGTTGAAGAACTGGAAGATGAAACCGATCTCACGGTTACGTAGATCGGCTACCTGATTGTCGTTGAGTTTGTTGATGTTGACGCCGTTGATGTGCACCTCACCTGATGTTGGACGGTCAAGTGCGCCTATCATGTTTAGCAGGGTGCTTTTGCCTGAACCACTTGGGCCCATGATGGCCATGAATTCTCCTTCCTCGACTTTGAGGTCTACTCCTTTGAGTACCTCTAGCGGTCTGCCTCCTGACATGTAGGTCTTGTGTAGGTCTATGGTTTCCACGATTGGTTTTGTCATTGTTTTTTCTCCAGTAGTGTGTCTATTTTGTCGAGTCTGCTCTGAGTGTTTTTCTTGATGTTGGTGAGGAGTTTTTCTTTTATATCCGTGTCGATGTTCTCTGTGAAGGTTCCAAGAAACTGTGATGTCATAATTTGTTCTTTGTTTGCGAGTTTGTCCATGAATTCTACTGCGATTTGTTTGCGTTCGTTTGTGAGCCACTTGAATACTACTGAGATGTATTTTATGCTAAAGTCGATAGAGCCTTCAAGATGATATAGCATCAGGTCAAAGAGTTGTTTCCCCTGTGTGGTGATCTTATAGTAATCGGTTTCGTCCCGGGTTTCAGTACTAATATAGCCCTTTTTTTCGAGGCTTTTGAGCGCTGGGTAGACGGTGCCTGTTTTGGGTTCCCATGTGCCTTCAAACTCGTCTTTGAGGGTTACGAGCATCTCGTAGCCATATTTTGGTCCCCCGTCGAGCTGTATGAGTAACAGCATCTGTAGTGGGCTGACCGGCATTCTTAGGGGGTTTTGGCTGTTGATGCTTAGTGTCATTGGGTTGACCTCTACCTAGATAGATTGCTTTTGAGAAACAGTCCCTTACTCTTAAACATTTTTCATAATTGTTTCATAATTTAATGCAAAGGGTTAACCGGTGTGAACAAATAGGTTTGGTGTAACATGAGTGTACTCATATTCACAGATAACCCTACAACGGGTGAGACAGGGCTAGTCCGACGCGAATTAAAGGAGCGAGGTATTAATGTTGACTATCTTGCACCTTGGGACATCAGTTTCCCCGGTTTTAAGCCTGATTATGATCTCTGTTATGTACCTAGTAACATGCTTCACCGGGGCAGCACCTTTGAGCTGGTTCATAGGCTACTGATTCTACGGCGTATCGAGGAATCAGCAGTGGTTGTTAATCCTGTTGATTCCATGGTGAATTATAGTAAAGAGCATCTCACGCTTCAGTTGGATAAGCTTGGTATTTCTCACCCTGAGACCTTGGTAACTGAGAACATTGAGAAAGCCAACGATTTCGCATTACGACTTCAAACTGATGGAAGAGATGTCGTGATAAAACCAATTTGCCTTAGTCGTGGCACAGGAGTAAGTAAGCTAAGTTGGATAAGAAGCGAAGAGGATCTAACTCAGTACTTGCTTTGGTATACTAGAAACTTTGGAGAGGGTGTTTTCTATCTTCAAGAGTATGTTCCTAATCTTGGGTATGATGTACGGTGTCTCGTGATTGACGGTGAGGTTATCGGTAGGGAGGCAAGGTCTAATCCTGAGGATTTCAGGTATAATGTGGCTGCTGGTGGTAGTGCTAAGCCTTTCGAGGATGATCAGTATGATGATTTAGCGGTTCAGGTTGCAGAAGCTGTTGGGTTGAATATTACTGGACTTGATATTTTACCTCGTGAGAAGGGTGAACCGATGGTCTTGGAGGCGAATTGTTATCCCGGGTATAAGGCGTTGATGGAGACTACAGGTATTCCTGTGCATAAACTAATTGTTGATTATTTCGAGCGTTTGCTATGTTTATAGAAGGTTTTTAATGCGCCTTTGACACGGATTGATCTGAAACAAAATGACGTTTTGCCCTAACTGTGGAGCGGACGTAGAGGATAACCAGAAGTTTTGCCCAGAGTGCGGGACGAGACTGGCAAAAGCAGAACAGACCTCGGTTTCCCCACCTCCACCCCCACCACCACCGGGAGCAGAGCCCGAGACAACGACTACTGCCCCCCCACCGCCACCACAATACAGTAACGTGCCACCGCCGCCACCTACAGGCAGTCAAAGTAATATCCCGCCACCAAAACAGGGTATTCTAAGCAAGGTAGACATCGATCAAGAAGACATTGATGAGGTCGCTGAGAAAGCTAAGAAGGGATTAGGAGCTGCTTGGAGGCTAGCTCGTAAGGGAATCAGCAAGGGTGCTGAGCTAGCTAGTCAGGGAATCGAAGTAGCTAAGGATACTATCGAGGAGCGACGTGGTCAGCAGAATGGTCAGACTCAGTATCAGCAGCCCTATCAGGCTCCTGCCCCTGGTCCAGCACCAGCGCCTCAGCCGGGTGCGACTAAGTTTTGCCCTAATTGTGGTCAACCAGCTGCGCCTGGTAAGTTCTGTAATAACTGTGGCCACAAGTTGGAGGAGTAATTTCTCCTTTTTTATTTTATACTGCTATTGGTTTTTTGATGTATTTTCTTTGGTAGAAGTATAGTGCTTGTAGTACTGTGAACTGGATTAGGGCTGTTATTACGGTTGAGAATTGTTCAAGGTAGAATATGAGAAGATTAATGGCTACCAGTTTAATGACAAGCGACACTGAGGCTGTCTCGGTTCCCCATGTTCGTCGCCCAACAATAATCAGTATGCCGCCTATGGTTAACAGACTGCCTAAGGCTCCGTCGCTCATTATTAGTATGAACGCCCACATGGCTCCATTGTTTTTTATGTGAGGTATCTCGTCGGCTATTGCAAGTAGGTAGGTGTCGCGTTGGGCTGGGTTTGGTGCTACCATTCCGAACTCGACGAGTTGTAAGAAGCTGGGGACTCCAAGTAGTAATAGGCTGATTACTATGGCGTATTTTACTCTGGTTTCTGAGAGGTAGTTTTGTTCAAACCATTCCCACTGGGTAATTATCTTGTCGAATATGTTTGGTTTCTCTGTGTTGGCTTGGATTGCATCACTTTCAACAAAGTCTTGGAGTTCTTCTGCGAGTCTCCTGTAGTTGAGGTTTTTTGCGTTTATTATAATTTCTTTTAGTCGGTTTTTCATTTCTTGGTGTTCATCTGGGTCCAATGAGTGGTCGAGTACTTCTTGTAGTATCTCGATTACCGCGTAGAGGTTGCCTCGTGTATCTAGGGTTGGTTCTTTTTTGATACGTTGGTATAGTAGGACTGTAAGTATGAAGACTGCGTATATTATGGGTGCTGCAGCTGGGAAAAAGTAGTCGTTGCTTTGTGTTATGAATTTACCTACCTCGTCAATGAATAAGCCGACTCCGACGCCTGATAGTATGGCTGTCCACGTGTATGTCCAGCGGTTGCTGTAGAGGAGGGGTAGGAGGCTTGCTATATATAGGAATACGCCTCCGTAGAGAACGTGGGCGATGTGGAGTGTGCTGTTTCCTAGTTGGGGGTAGCCTGTGAGTTCTAGGATGAGTCGTGTGAGGGTGACTGATGCTGCGAAGCTGAGTACTGTGAGTTGTAGGTATCTTTCTGCGCCTCGTCGTGGTACTGGCTTCCAGATTCTGCTTATTATCTGACTCATAATTGGTAGTTCGCTAGAGATATGATAAAAGTTTACGGACCAAACTGGGTTAAAGCAAGTATAATTCACAAAAAATTTTGTAATAAAGAAAAAGGGTGTTACCTACTGGTAACTTATAGTTCGTTTACTGCCTTCTCTAGGTTCTCTAGAGCTTGTTTCAGCAGTGCCCTTGGGCAAGCGAGGTTGAACCTCATGAACATGGAGCCGCCTCTACCGAACAAGGTACCCTCGTCCAGCCATAGTTTGGCTTTCTTCAGCATAAAGTCCATTAGCTCCTCGTCGTTCATACCGAGTGCGCTGAACTCTACCCATGTGAGATAGGTTCCCTCTAGTGGGTAAACCTTGAACTGGGGTAGTTTCTCAGCGAAGAACTCGTTGAAGAACTTGAGGTTTCCACGCAGATAAGCTAGACACTCCTCTAGCCATGGTTCTCCATGATTATAGGCGACGTCCTGTGCAAGTGATCCGAAGATGTTGCTGTGACCGCTTCCCTTGGAGACCTGTGCTGCGAACCCTGCCCTGAGCTTGGGGTTAGGGATGATTGCGTCAGCGTTGGTCAAACCAGCGAGGTTGAATGTCTTGCTGGGTGCAACCAGTGTGACTGTTCTCTGTATTGCGTCCTCTGAGACTGTTGCTGTACATGTGTGTGGGATATCTCCGAGAATCAAGTCGTTGTGGATCTCGTCGCTTATGATGAGAATATCTTTTTCCTCACAGATCTTTGCCAGTTTCTTTAGCTCTTCCTTCTTCCAGACCCTGCCGATGGGGTTGTGAGGGCTGCAGAGGATGATCATCTTTGTCCTGTCATCGATCTTCTTCTCCAGGTCCTCAAAGTCCATCTCATAGTGACCACCCTTGTCGATTAGGGGGTTCTCTACGATCTGGCGTCCTGTTCCACGGATCTGGTTCATGAATGGGTAATAGACCGGTGGCTGTATGAGTATCTTGTCACCTGGTTGACTGTATGCTTGGATTGCGATACTAAAGCCTGCTACTACGCCTGGGCTCCAAAGTATCCAGTCCTTTTCTACGCCTTTCCATCCGTGGCGTTTGTCCATCCAGTTGATAAGGCCTGTGTAATAGCCTTCTGTGAATGCTGTATACCCGAAGATTGGGTGTGATGCTCTTTCTTTTAGTGCCTCAACTACCTCTGGTACTACTGCGAAGTCCATGTCTGCGACCCAGAGTGGAATCAGGTCTTCCATGCCTGTGATCTGCTTCATCAGTGTCCATTTGGCGCTGTTTCTTGAGGTTCTGTCGATTTTTGTATCAAAGTCGTATACCAAATTGATCCCTTCAATATCCCCGATATGTGAATATATGTATACCGAGAGAACGTGTGTTTTGATGTGAAAATTAACTGAATAACCGTTTTTTATAATAGGTAGGTTTGAGGAAAGCAGCTACTTGCGTTCAACTTTCTCGACATCAATCAAGACAACGATAACCGCGTTCACAATCACCACATCATGGCTCTTGGCAGCAGGGTCAAGGTTCTCAGGCGGCCACATCATACCCCCCTTGATGACATTGATTCTTCTATTCCCCTCTGGTAGCGTGGCTAGGACTGCATCTCCATCTACTTTTTCTGGGTTTGGCGCCGCGATGGTTACATCAACCATCAATGCTTCTTCGAGTTCCTTGAAGCTGTCTATCTTGAATAGGCTGCCTAATCCGATCATGCTGCTGTGGCTGATGGCGTCTTTTACTGCGCGTTGAGCTGCTTTTGTCTCATCTTTTCCGTGCAGGTCTACTCCTGTACCTTGTTCCAGTAGGTATCTTCTATAATCTGGCATGTTTGTCAACCTTGAGAAGGGTTTGTCGAGTATATTTGAGCTTCTCCCGTTAATGTTAAATGGTATGCTGCTTTGTGCATCAAACAACATAGGACTCTGGAAGCGGCATAGAATGGAAAATGAGTATAGGCTCATGGAGAGGATCAAGGAGTTTCTAGACGAGGATATTGGTTTTGGGGACATCACCAGCAGGACATTGATACCTGAAACTCAACAAGCCAAAGGTAAACTCTACTACAAGGAACCCGGCATAGTCTCAGGGCTAGCCGAGGCAGCCACAGTCTTCAAACTACTCGGATGCACAGTCGAGATACACGCAGTTGAAGGACAGAAGACCGAGGCACGGAAAACACTGCTTACAGTCAATGGCTCAGCGAGAGCACTATTGATGGGGGAACGTCTTGCCTTGAACCTTGTTGGGCGAATGGCGGGCATCGCAACACAGACAGCGGCAATCGTTGACGACGTATCTAAGCGTAACCCAGTGACACGAGTTGCGGCAACCCGTAAGACCTTACCGGGACTGCGGGAGTTTGATAAACGAGCGGTTATCCATGGGGGCGGTGATACTCACCGGTATGGATTGGATGACTGTGTTTTGATAAAGGACAACCACCTTGAGCTTGTTCCAAGCGTAACTGAGGCTGTGAGAAGAGCCAAAAAAGGCATCAGCTTCACCCATAAAGTAGAGATCGAGGTAAGAAACCTGCCTGATGCTGTGGAAGCTGCAGAGGCTGGCGCAGATATAATCATGTTTGATAACAAGACTCCAAAGGAGATCGAGACTTATCTTGCTGAGTTGGATAAGCTTGGGCATAGAAAGGGTATCATTTATGAGGCGTCTGGTGGTATCACGGCGGAGAATGCTGGTGATTACGCTGAGGCTGGTGTTGATGTGGTGAGTCTTGGTGCGTTGACTCATAGTATTCGTAGTCTGGATGTTAAGTTTGAGATTGAGATGGTCTGATGAACGAGTTACAGAAGAAGATTGTAGAAATAAAGAAGCAGAAGAACGCGTTACTACTAGTACACAACTATCAGGTAGCCGAGATACAAGAAGTAGCAGACTTCCTAGGAGACAGCCTAGAACTATGCAGGAAAGCGCAGAAAGCAGAAGACGCTGATATGATAGTCTTCTGTGGTGTAGATTTCATGGCTGAAACCGCCAAAGTGCTGAATCCTGATAAGAAGGTGGTTATTCCTAACGCTAAAGCGGTTTGCCCAATGGCGGGGATGCTCAGCATGGATGTATTGCTTGAAGCTAAGAAAAAGTACCCTGAGGCACCAGTGGTTCTCTACGTGAACACCCTCGCAGAGGCGAAAGCCGAGGCAACAGTCACCTGCACATCTGCAAACGCGGATAAAATCGTCAAGAAACTAGGCGCTAAACAGGTTATCTTTGGACCAGATAAAAACCTAGGCTATTATGTCCAGAAACGAGTACCCGAAGTGGAGCTTATCTTTGTACCAGAAGACGGTCACTGTCGCGTTCATAGATTCTTTGGCGACGGTGAGGAAGCCATGAAGCTGAAGACTGAGAACCCGGGTTCAGAGGTATGGGCGCATCCAGAATGTGAACCAGAGTTCCAAGAAAGAGCCGATTATGTGCTAAGCACTGGTGGAATGGTGAAAAGAGCCAAAACAACACAGGCCAAGACAATCATAGTAGGCACAGAGGAGGGATTAATCGCAAGGCTACAACGCGAAAACCCTGATAAACGGTTCCTTGAGGCAAAGCCTTACGCTGTATGTGGCGCTATGAAGCGGATTACCCTTGAGAACCTGTATATGTCCCTCGTGGGTGAGGAGCCCGTTGTAGAGGTTCCAGAGCCTATTGCTGGTCGTGCTCGTGTAGCGATTGAGCGTATGCTTGAGATGAGCTAGCGCTATCCTTTTCATTTACCTATCTGGTTTGTAATTTATTCGGTGAAATCTTTGAGTGTAATTGAGTTTGAGGGAAAGAAACCAAAAATACATCCAAGCGTATTCCTCGCACCCGGCTCATGGGTAATAGGAGACGTCACACTAGGCAAGGATGTAAACATCTGGACAAACGCAGTGGTAAGAGGTGACGATGACTCTGTAGTTATCGGCGCAAGAACTACTGTACTAGAAAACTGCTTGATCGAGGCACCCACAGGCAACCCAGTTGAGATCGGTGAAGACGTAATCATCAGCCACGGCGCAACTGTTCACGGCGCAAAAATCGAGGACGGATGCATCGTGGGAATCGGCGCTATCGTGCTTGATAACGCCCGGATAGGCGCAAAATCAATCATAGGCTCAGGCGCATTGGTCTCACCCAGATCAGAGATACCAATGAACCAGCTTGTACTCGGTATGCCAGCCAAGCCAGTACGTGAATGCAAGGAGGCTGAACACAGCTACATGGCGAAAGAGCATGAAAGGACCTTGAGTAAAGCCAAGGTATACAAGAAAATCTACGCAGAAGAGTAGATTAAAGGAGTATTTTCTTGATGAACTCCTGTCTTCTTCATGAATAGCTAGCTCCTCTACCAGAGCCAGAACCCGAGGAAATAGATAAGACCGAAAATAGGATCTACTTCTTATTGTGATCAAAGGTGAATGCTGATGGACAGATATCACTGAGAACACAGTTATCACAGTCCGCCTTCTTAGCGTCGCAGACACGTCGCCCATGAGTAATCAAGAGATAATTGACGGCCCACCACTTTTCCCTCGGGAACAACTCCATCAAGTCTTTTTCTACCTTGTCACGGTTCTTCTGCTCTGATAAACCGAGCCTGTGACTGAGTCTATACACGTGAGTATCAACTGCGATGCCCTCGATCTTGCCGAAAGCACCTGATAATACTATGTTGGCAGTCTTTCGCGCTACTCCTTTTAGTTTCACGAGTTCTTCCATGGTGTCAGGTACCTTGCTATCATATTCGTCAACTAGTGTCTGTGCCATGGTCTGTATTGCGTCTGCTTTTCGTCTGTAGAAGCCTGAGGACCGTATGTCTTGTTCTAGTTCCTCTCGTGGTACTTTTGCGTAGTCTTCTGGTGTCTTGTATTTTTTGAAAAGGTCTACTGTGATCTTGTTGATCTGTTCATCTGTTGCCTGCGCTGATAGTATGGTGGCTACAAGTAGCTCTAGTGGGTTCTTGTGGCTTAGCTCTGTTCCCTCCACATCACTGTATTCTTTTTCAAGCCTCTCCAGTATAGTCTCTGCGCGTTGCTGCTTATCCATACTGTCAGTTATACCATGGTTGCTTAAATGGTTTAGAAACCATTAATTGACATCCTTTCTTGGGTTTACTTGAATACCCTTGTTCCTGTTTAAACGAAAAAAGGAGAAGGAGAAGGAGAAACCTAGGCTTCCACCTGATCAACGCTGGATAGACCATATTTTGGGTTGGGGGACGGAGCACAGGGGGATATATCCGACTTTACCGGATATTGAGCAGTCTGAGTGGCGTCTCAATGTTTTTGGTTTGGTTGAGAACCAATGCATGTATTCTTGGGGCGATTTCATGGCGCTTCCACAGGTAGAGTCTGTTAGTGATTTTCACTGCGTTGAGACTTGGAGTGTGAAGGATCAGAAATGGGTTGGAGTCAAGTTCAGGACATTGATGGATGAAGTGATTCCACAGAACAAAGCAAAATATGTTCTTTTTGAGGCATATGATGGATACACGACCAGTCTTCCGATTAAGGAGCTTATGGGTGATGATGTTCTATTGGCACATACTTTGAATGATGAGCCTCTTCCTCAGCCATTAGGTGGACCAGTAAGGCTTGTGGTGCCTCACAAGTATGCGTATAAGTCGATTATGTGGATAAGAAGCGCCCAGTTCAGTGAGAGAGACAAGTTTGGTTACTGGGAACAAGGAGCATATCATAATAACGCTGATCCATGGCGCAGACAGCGATACAAGTAACCTGAGATTTATATCTGGAAATAGAGCTTCAATGAAGCTATGAACAAGCGCAGAGCTTCAGCAATATTCACCATACTCGTAGGTATATTGATGATGGGCATGTGGAGCACGCTCATATTAACCAATCAAGTTCCATATCTAGATACTCCACAGATGGAAATCAAGCTGCATATCTTAACCGAGATGTTGACAGCAGTAATTCTGATCATCGGAGGGGTATCTGTGCTAAGAAACTATGAAAAGCTAACCAATCTACACTATGTCTCTCAGGGAATGCTCATATACTCGATAATCAACAGCAGCGGCTACTATATCGACTTGGGAGAACTGATGATGGCTGTGATGTTCGGGGTTTTACTAATAGGAACCGTCATCTCGTTGATGTTTTTCAAGGATTAAGCTTGATGCAAGTGTTAAATCTCTTAGAATCAATATATGCTTGATTGTTATGGAGTATGATTATCTCATCAAAGACGCCACAATAGTAGAGGGAACAGGCAAGAAAGCCTACAAGGGAAACCTCGGCGTCAAAGAAGACAAAGTCGTCGCACTAGGAGACATCAAAGGCGACGCAGCAAACACCATTAACGCCAAGGGGCTTACTGCATTCCCCGGGTTCATAGATTCACATAGTCACGCCGACTGGGCTCTACTCTGGTACCCAGACACCCAGAGCCACGTAATGCAGGGAATCACCACTTTTGTGGGTGGTCAATGCGGTGGAAGCCCTGCGCCCCTAGGTGAACACATACGGGTTCCATGGCTCTTGAATGACCACTTGATGGAGTTTGAACCCTACAAATACTATCCAAGGCAGCCATATTACCCGTTGGAGACAGTTAACGAGTGGATGGACGAAATCTATGGATGGACACTTGACTGGAATACCATGGGTGACTATTTCAAAACTGTAGAGAAAAAAGGAATCAGCATCAACTACGCACCACTTGTTGGGCAAGGAACCATCAGAACCAAGGTAATGGGACTAGACTACAAACGAGACAGCACCCAAGACGAACGCAGCCAGATGCATGAACTCATTCATGAAGCCATGAAACAGGGCTGTATAGGCATGAGCACTGGGCTAGACTATGATCCTGGTGTCTTTGCTAGCCACCAAGAGATCATTGACGCAGTGGCGCAACTCAAGGAATACGGAGGCGTGTATTGTCCTCACTGGAGAAGAACTGGTAGAAGAAGAGGCATATCTGCAGGACATGTGCCCAACGAGAAGATAAGGGCACTTATGGAGTGTGTTGATGTCTATGAGAAAACCGGTGTAAGGCTTCACTATGCCCATCTGAGTACTGGTTGGCAGATATACCCTGATGCACCCCCGGCGCTTGAGGAAGCTAACCTGAAAGTAACCATCGACATGATCTTAGAGAAAAGCAAAGGCGACCTCGACATCACATGGGACGCGATACCCTTCTTAGTAAGGGGCGGCTTCAGCGTAATGCCCTACCTCTGTGGATTGCTTGCACCTTGGCTAAGGGAACTAGGTAGCCGAGAAGCATTGGCCAAATGGCTCGCAGTCCCAGACTTTAGACAAGAGGTCTTTGATGCAATCCGTGCAGGTAAATGGTTTATCAGGGTAGCCTATAACCCTAACACGAATCCATTCTGGGCGAAGAACCTAACAGTTACCCGAAGCAAGACCCCGGGAATCGACGGTAAAAGTGTACATGAGATAGCCGAGATGTGGGAAATGGACCCATGGGATGCCTACTGCGAGATCATCGTAAAGGATCCAGATACGAGAGGAGTAACAGGAACCCTGAGCTATAGCCCAGCCTATGACCAGTACTACACCCACCCAAAAGGCATGATCGGGCTTGACACCATGGTCAGCGACACAGAATACCAAGCAAAGAGCCCACCCTATAGTATACCCGGCATCAACAGCTTCGCAGCCTACCCCATATTCTTGAACACGTATGTCAAAGAAAAGAAGACTTTCACTCTTGAGGAGGCGGTGCAGAAGATGAGCTCCATGAGTGCAAAGGTACACCACCTTGAAGGCAGGGGAACCTTGGAGACTGGTGGCTACGCTGATATTGTCTTGATGGACTTACCTAACTTGAAGGTTACAGCTAACGAGGTTGAGCCTAGACAGCACCCAGAGGGAATAAAGTACGTTTTCGTCAACGGGGAGCCAGTTGTCAAGGAAGGAAAACACACAGGCGCTAGACCCGGTAGGGTATTACGCAGAGTTTAGCGTTTTTTACCCTTTTTCTCACATTTTTTACCAATAATTACTATTTTTACTCCGGCTTGATTTTTTTTATTTAAAAGGAAAATGCTTTTAACTCTTTACAATGCTTACCTTAAACACCAGCGTAAAAACTAGATGAGGAATCTATATGGATAGATCTAATACCGTTTTCATTGGGAGAAAGCCGGTTCTCAACTATGTACTCGCTTGCATGACCTTGTTCAAGTCAGGCCACGAAGAGGTAAGTATCAAGGCTAGAGGACGCAGCATCAGCAGGGCTGTTGATGTAGTGGAGGTCCTTAAGAACAGGTTCATGGCAGACGCACAGGTATCTGATATCAAGATAGGTACCGAGACCGTTGAAAGCGATGACAGAGGACCCTCCAATATAAGCACCATTGACATAACTGTCAAAGCTTAAATAAGACGGTGAATCATCCTGATTCCTCCTACGCACCGGAGGACCTATTGACGTGCAGATACAGCTATGTGAGTTCTGTTTAAAGAGCGGGATGCTCTGTAACAAGTGCCAAGCAAAGGTACAGTCCGGGGAAGTCAGTGATCAATATATCGAGGTAGCGAAACTACTGCTGGAGATGGAAAACCAGTACCAGTTCCTCCAGAAAGTGAGGCTGGACAACGTCTTAGAAGCAGGCGGTTTTCTAGTACTAGTTGTAGGAAAAGGAGATGCGGCGAAGTTTAACGCCGACCCCAAGCTAATCCGCGACTTGGGTGACCAGTTCAACAAACGTGTTCTGGTGATTGAGAGCGGCGTCAAGGACAGACAGTTCCTTGAGGACCTATTCGCTAATCAGCATATTGTAACCATCAACATCATCTGGCTACCTGACGGCAGCACAGAGACCCGCGTGGTACTACAGGGACGAGGTAACAGGCGTCTCAGCAAAAAGCGTCTGCAGGCACTAGTCAACGTCGCGAAGACCGTTCGTAATATGGATCTTCGCGTTGAGTACGCCTACTGACCGCCAAACTTTTTATACCCTTTTCATGTTCAAAGTGCCTAACCAGTTATTGGTGTCAAGGCATGTTTGACAACAGAATATACATTAAAGAAGCAGAGAAACAAATCGGCGAGACCGTAACCTTAGCTGGTTGGGTAAGCCGTACACGAGACCTCAAGAAAATCAGGTTCATAGTATTACGAGACCGCACAGGCGAGATTCAGGTAGTAGTCAAATCAAATAGTGATATGTTTGGCTTGAATCTTGGACGAGAGGACGTTATCAGCGTTACAGGTAAGGCCGTGCAGAGTAATGTAGCTAATGCGGGAGTGGAGTTCCACCCTGATAGCATCGAGGTTGTGAATAAGAGTGAACAGCCTCTGCCTGTAGATATATTGGAGAACAAGAAAAGCGACCTTGACACAAGGCTAAATTATAGATTCCTCGATTTCAGAAGCCCAACAAGCAACGCCATATTCACAGTACAGAACACATTGGTGACCTCCTTCAGGGAATACTTGAGCCACAATGGCTACATGGAGTTCACACCCCCCTGCATCATTGGCAGCGCCTCAGAGGGAGGAGCAGACCTATTCGCCATACCATACTTCGACAAACAAGCCTTCCTAGCCCAGAGCCCACAACTCTACAAACAGATGTGTGCCATCAGCTTCGAGAAAGTATTCACAATCACACCCATCTGGAGAGCCGAGAAATTCAATACTCCAACACATCTCAACGAGGTGCGCCAGATGGATATCGAGCAGGCGTTCAGCAACGACGAGACCGTGATGGGCGTCCTTGAAGGTGTCCTAACCCATATGCTTGAGACAGCGAAGGAGAAGGCTCCTGAGCAGCTTGAGTTACTAGAAAGAGAAATCACAATACCCGAGCTACCACTACGTAGGGTCACTTATACTGAAGCCATTGAGTTGCTTCAGGGCGAAGGCGAGACCATCATGTGGGGCGACGACTTCACCAAGACACAGGAGCGCCTATTGACTGAACTCGTGGGCAAGGAGGCGTTCTTCTTGAAGGACTGGCCGGGAGCCCAGAAAGCCTTCTACGCGATGCCCTATAATAAGGAGAACGAGGCTGACGCCAAGTACCTTGAGGAGACCTATGGTAACGTGGAGATCGGTGATAAGATCGTAAGGGCTTTCGACTGCTTGTATGCTGGTATCGAGATTAGCAGCGGTACAATGCGTATCCACTTGCCTGAGTTGCTTGCTGAGCGTATCAAGTACAAGGGCTTGAATCCAGACAACTTTGAGTACTATATCGGTGCATTCCGTTATGGTGCGCCACCACACGCTGGTTGGAGCATCGGTATGGAGCGAATAACCATGACAGTAACAGGGCAGGATAACATCCGCGAGTGCTGCATGTTCCCACGTGACCGTGACAGGCTGGTACCCTAGATGGGTAAGAAAAGTCCATTCACCTACAAGATGGTAATAGTCATGCGCACCGACCTCAACATGAGCCTCGGTAAAATGGTTGCACAAGCTTGCCACGCGGCAGTAGGGTGCAGCGAGGAGGGTAAGCGCACCCAGACCAAGCATTGGCGTAGGTGGAGGGACGAAGGAGCAAAGAAAGTAGCGCTTCAGGCAGATAGCTTTGAGGAGCTTGAGGAATTAGCTAAGAAAGCGGAGTCGCTGGATATTACTTATGTTTTGATTCAGGATGCGGGGCATACTGAGGTTCCTCCCGGTACTACTACTTGTATCGGTATAGGTCCTCATCAGGAGCAGTTCATCGATAAAGTGACTGGAAACCTACCCTTACTGTAGTGTATCCCACTCGATTTCTTGTTTTGATGTGTCATAGTAGCCAATTTCTTTGAGGTAGATGTCCTCATCACGTAGGACGTATCTGTATATGTTGTAGCATGCGTGGAGTCTGTCCCCGTACTGGTCAAGGCTACAGTTACCCGTTACTCCCGTGTAGTTTTTCGCTACTTCGGGGAATGTCTCAATGAATGTCAGGTTATTGTATTCACCTGTCTCCATGACGGTTAATGCTGATAACCAGACAACGTCATAGACGTTCCCAGTGTAACGAGACATGTTTTCCCCAAACTCAGCAATGTATAAGCTGTTTAACTCATTGTACACCGGGTTTGAATAGTCAGGTGTTTTGACCAGATTGGGGTGAATGAGTTTTATCTCATCTAATCCCGGAGTTGCTGTTAGCTCTGCGGTGTAGTTGCTTTTTGCGCTGCTTGTTGAGAACCATGTATAGTTCAGTAGGCTCGGGTGATTGTGTATTTCGTAGAAGTATTGAGTGTATGGACGGGTTTCAGGGTAAAAGATGGCAGTATTTGGGTATACCGCGTCTTCTAGTCTGGATAACGTCTCGTTTATCTGAGTTAGGTTTTGTGACAAATCATATACAATTGTATCATTTACTTCGCCTTCCATCTCCTCATAGTACTTTCTGAACTCGTCCACCATGTAACCGGGGTGCATATTGTAGTTCTCAGTGAAAATCACGGTCTCCATATATCCAAGTTCAACCATAGCACGGGCGATAACTTGTGTCTCATGAATATCAATCGGCATCAACTGGATAATATGAGGGTAAATGTCACGGTGAAACGATGTAGAAGCATAGGGTGAGACAATCACCATCCCATACCCCTTACTCTGGTAGTCACAAGCATCCAGCTCGCCTCCCCACCTGAAACCCACGATTATTGAAACATTTTCCATGTGAAACTCATCAACTAATTCAATGGCTTTTTGAGCCCTATGTTCGTTACACTTGAACACCGGCTTAAACTGGTACGGGATCGATTGATTCAGACAGTACTGGTTAATATCATCTATTGCTTGGGTTGCTAGAAACGCATCAGACGCATTGGTATCCTTACTGAAAGTTAATACACCTATCTTGATGAATCGAGTTTCCTCTGTCTCATGAGCCTTCGGGGAAAACATGACCACCGCAAAGATGAATATGACCGCTGCTATGATTATGACGTTCTCCCGGTCCATGTTTCATTATTTTCTTGTTGACAGTTTAAGTTTGTTTATAAAGGAAATTTTACAACCCTAGTTTCAATCCTCCTCAAACAATAAAATTGGATAAAAAAGGGTTTACTGTGCGTCTCTTAGTTTCATTATCTCTTCTGCCGTGATTCTAGCCGCTACAGCGCATACACCGGGGCACTTGTCCAATCCATCGTTCTCGTACCACCATTCAGCATCCGCATCCTTGAAGAAATCAATACTACGCCCAAACAGTTTTTCCTGAATCTCAAAACACTTCACGGTCCCATACTTCTCCTTGAACCGATCAAAAACACTGGACGCAACACTCATGGTATCCACATAGCCGCTGAAATCATGCAGATTCACTGTACCCGTCTCCAAACCCAGTGCAAGTAACCCTCCAAGCAGTGCACCACAGGTTTCTCCCTTGCGTGCTACTCCCGCCGATAGAGCGGTGCTGGCTTTGAAGGCGGCGGTGAATGATTGGCTGTCGGTTATGTTTAGATGTGTCTGGAGTGCGTGGAGTACGCATCTTGCGCAGCCCTCATAGGCTCTATTGTTATCATAGGCGGCTTTTGCTACTCTGTCAAGTATTTTGGCTTTGGAGCCTGCTTCCTCTGAACGGGTATCGTATCTTGCTTTTTCTTCCGGGTAATATTTTCTACTCAAAGTAATCAGTAAAAATAGCTTCATGTAGAGATAAAATGATCCACCGGGGATCTTATGAAAACTTATAGCGTTTATTCAGTGATTTCATCCTGTGAATAAGTTGACTAATGTTTGTAGATGGTATGACGCGACAAGCGGAGTAAAACGAGCCCATGACTTGGGTTTGATAGACGAGAAATGGGTCAAAGATTATTGTCTTAACGGTGGGGTTGATTGTGTCAGGAAGCAGAGGTACGAGAATGAGGGTTATGTTTCGCCTGATTATGTGCTTCCTGAT
>Ga0272443_10003418_pt1 | contig 18706 bp, 12 predicted proteins | sample SSMAcet12_FD_193581 | JGI IMG/M metagenome (GOLD analysis project Ga0272443, IMG submission 193581) | Marine sediment archaeal communities from Little Sippewissett salt marsh, Falmouth, MA, United States - SSM-Acet-12 | ecosystem: Environmental > Aquatic > Marine > Wetlands > Sediment ... | reverse complement strand
TATATATCCCTTCCCGGGCACCACACGAGAAACGAATCTCCCATGGCCATGTCGCTGTTGGAAATCCGCCAGTCTAAACCCGGCACATCAAGCCAGTCGATCATCCGGCAGGCGAGGCTGTCCGGCGTGGCAAGGGCAGATATAGCGAGTGTGAGGAAAAACAGCAAAAATATTCTTTTGATCATCGGGGCCTCCCGTCATGTAATTAAACCGCGAAAAACATCTTCGCAAACATGTTTCTATTTTAAATATACTAATCTTCGCATAACCACGCAACCCCCAAGCCGCGCCCGCACGAGATACACGCCGGAGGCGAGGGAGGGGTCGGGTTGCCAGACAAAGGAACCCCCTAAATCCCCCTTGAGAAGGGGGACTTCTTTGCTTACCTTTTCAAGACCGGAAGGTCCGGTGCCAGAGGTGCCCGAAAGCCGGAGGGTTTCTATGCGACGACCGTTCAACGGGAGAGGCACCGAGGGTGAGGGCTTATTGGTGTTATATCGAGTCATGAGTGGCGTTTTTTTGGTTTGTATTCGTTTGTCAGGGCGAATGTTTTGCCGTGCGGGCCGCGGAAGATGATTGCGGTCGTTTCGACTTCGCTCGACGACCGGGGTTTGTCCGGGCCCTGAACGGAGTCGAAGGGATAGTTCGCATTTTCATCGGCGCGGCGAGGGCAAGGGCGGCGAGAAGGAGGGCTACTATTATTAGTTTGCGCATGATTACACCTATCGATTCGCTTTGAGAGTCTCGATTTCCGCTTTCAGCTGCTCGATTTGAACCTGTTGTTCCTGCACCGCCTTGATTAGAATAGCGGTTAGCGGGATATAATCGACGCCCTGGTATTCGATGAACCGGTCGCGGCTGTCTCCGATGGGATGTGCTCCGGGTTTAACAAGTTCGGGGAACACGGTCTGGAGTTCCTGCGCGATCAGGCCGTATTTCGTGCCTTCGCTGAAACCCATATAGTCGTATTCATCGAGGCGCATCTCGAATGTAACCGGGTTGAGCTCCATGATTCTTGGCAGAATTCCGTCCATCGATTCGATATTCTTTTTGAATTTGCGGTCGGAGACATCCGTCCAGGAGCCGGTATAAGCGCCATCGCCGGAGCAATAGACGCCGTAGTTGGTGGTTCCGCCTGTCGCATAGCCGTAAACACCATAGTTAATCATTCCGCCACCTGATGCAAAACCGGACACGCCGCGCCCGCCACCTCCGCTGGTTCTTCCGCTTACGCCAAATCCATTGGGTATGGTGGTTGAAGCATAGAGGCCGTCATAGCCATCAAAACCTGCTAAAACCCCAGTTATTGTATTGGAGCCGTCTGTAACCCTGGCATATATTGTTGGGGATTCAGAGGAAGAATGGGATGTAACTTCGTTTTCAACGTGAAGCTTATAATCGGGATCATTTTCACCGATTCCCACATCGCCGCTGAAGTAGCCATCACCATCAAAACACCCCCCCCAATTTTTTCCTGTCCCGCCATATGCGGCGCCATATACAGCGTAGTTATTTACGCCTCCGCTAGCCGTAGCATGCACACCATAATGTTCAGTTCCGCCACTGACTTCTGAATAAACGCCAAAACCATAACCGGATCCATCAAGCTGCACAGAACCAAGAAGACCAGAACCGCCATCTACCTTTGAAATCCCAATAACTCCATTCTCGCCGCCAAAAAAGCCGCCAGGAGTATAGCCAGCGGTCCAGTCATCCTCGTCATAGCCTTCCTGGAAACCGCAGACGGGGAATTGATTGTCGACGTCGTCTCCGGTGGTGGCATATACGCCGAATGCATTATCGCCGTAATTAGCTTCTGCCCAAATTCCGTAGGTGTTGCCTACGGCCGTGGATGCAATCCTGTAGCTATAGAAGCGGCCTCCATAAGCCGGGCCTGTGCTCGATGCATTGGACATGTTTACTACCGAAGAGATTCCGTATGTGCCCGAAGAAGACGTATTACTATTATTTTCAAGATACGATTTCATACCATATGCAGGATTTGTTGTGCTGGTGTGATAGACTTGAGATTCTATACCATAAGAGGAACTCGAACCGATATTAAAGACGTTGAAATACCCTCCGGTTGAATGCCCGGAGACAGTATTACTAACGAGGGCTTTTAGGCCGTATGCATCCATAGTTGTGGATTGGCCCGTAAAATGCCCGCCATAAACTGCGCCATAGCTATCGGAACCCGTGTATTCGGCTTCTCCGTACACTCCACCGTGGCCTAAATGCTCGTCGGTTTTGTTTTTAAAATATCCGCTATAAAAGGCATCCTCCATGTCTGCATAAACGCCATACGTTGCATCGGGAACAGTGGCAACTCGGATGCTGTCGCCGACAGGGCCGGCGGGGATAAGGTAGTCGCCGTCGATTATCCAATCGCCGTCCGCGACTGCATAGGGAGAGGAAGTTAGCTTATATCTTGGAGAAATCTCAGCTCCGCCGCTCACGCTGAAAGTCAGCCAATATTGATCGGAGAAATCCAGCCCCTCGCTCTCGAAAGACGTAGCTCCGCCCAATTCAACGTTGAACAATCCGTCTGCGACTGTCACACCGATATGGTTCTCATCCCAGATGAACGATCCGCCGGTTTCGACGTCGTATAGGTAGAAGTGGATGTTGCGGGTCCCATCGACCGGAGTTCCCGATTCGAGAAGCTTCCCCTGAAAGGAGATGACATTTTCGGCTGGAACGGCTAATAACACAGTAGCAAATGTTAAAATGGCAATAACGGAACGAGTTTTCATAATCTTCCTTTTCCATATTTTCGAGGGCTTTTTGAACAATTTAAGATAGAAAATTTTATCTGTCAAACGAAAACGCTTATTATCCGTGCAAAAAGCCGGACGCAACGCGGGTTTATTTTGATATTCTGAAAAGGACGACCGACGGGGTCGCCCTGTTAATAGGGAAGGTTATGCAAATAAACGATCTGCTTCACCGCTACAGCCAAAACAGTCGAAGCATGTTTGGGGGAGATAGACGCCTGCAACATCAGAACCTGGATGAAATTCTTCTCGGTCAAATAGTGTCAATATCCCCTTCGCGTGTCGATTATGTTCATTGGATTTCCCTCGATCGCCGAATCGATAATCGCGGCCAGATGCTTATTCCGAAGCAATTCTCGTCCATGAACATGGCTTGCCCGATGAGGACTCATCACGACATTATCAAAATCTTCGATTGGGTGTTTCGACGGAGAAGTGCCTTTCCTTTCCTCTTCAGAATCGGGATATTTCCACCAAACATCGATCCCAGCACCCCCTATTTTCCCTGACTTTAAGGCGTTATAAAAGGCGTCCTCATCTATGCTCGATCCGCGCCCGATGTTTACGATATGGACGCCCGGTTTCATCATTGCAAATTCTCTCTCCCCAAGCAGAGAGCGAGTTTCCGGGGCTTCCGGGAGCGAGACAATAATAAAATCGGCCATTGGAAGAAGCGCGGGTAAGTCGTCGGGAGTCCCGGCAACTTCTTCGCCACCATTGCCGGTTCGATTCACGGCGAGGATTTTCATTTCGAAAGCCCTCCCGAAACGGGCCAATCGCTTTCCGATTTCACCGTAACCGATGAGAAGCAAGGTTTTGCCGGTTAGAGAATCGCTCCATTCGGGGCGTTCATAACGGATCGACCAATCCCCCCGAGAGAACTCATTATGTGCAGGTATCAGTCTTTTTGCCGACGCCAGAAGCAATGCCCATGCGTGTTCGGCGGCCAAAACCGCATTATAATGGCAGTTGAGAAGGGTAATTTGCTGAAACTTCTTCGAATTGTTAAGGTCGATTTCAGGAACTCCGGTAAAAGGAATAATGAGATATTGCGCCGAACTGGCGGCGTTCAAGATGTCTTCGGGGACTCGATGTCCGACCAATATTTGGAAATCCTCGGGGTTCAAATCCCAGTCTGGGAATTTGGATTTTTCCGCGAATTGCACATCCTCGGCTTTTGAGGCCGACCGAAAATAGTCCAGCTCCTGCGAATTCAATTTGTAGAGAAACAATACTTTCAAATTAACTCCATGAAATCATTTCAAATAGATAACCCGTAACCCCCACCGCGCAATGGCACGATTTTCGCGGTTACTCCGTATGCGAAAATCCCCGCAACTCCACCGACTTCCCCCGCGCCATTGCGCGCCCCACCCCGTCCCGCGAATATCGCCTTATGTAAATTAATCGCCTGTTCCTGCGTCCGCCGAACCCCGCACCGCCCCCCCCTCCCCTCCGCGCTGTCACGAAATTTGCGAACGGCAAATTGCGCGCCAGCGCCCCCGCCCCCCTTGCACCGCCCACGGGCGTGGACACCGCGCCCTTACCAATTGCCAATTGCTAATTGCTAATTGTTAATTGCAAATTGTTAATTGCTAATTGTTAATTGCTAATTGCCGCTTTCCTCGGCCTTCCCCGACGTCCTCGCGAGGCCCCCCAATCGGTTGCGGTCCAGAATTCGTCCTTCGTATCGGGGTAACGCGACCGATACCACTGGGAAATCGCCCGTTCGATCGAGTTGCACACTTTACGCGCGCGGATCAACTCGTTCTGCGCGGCGAAAGCCTCCATCGCAACCCTCGAATAAACCTCCCGCGCGGCCTTATATTTATCGAAAAGCACGATTAGCTCCTCGAAATAATCGCGCACAGGCAAAAACTCCGCCGGCGGATCGGGATCGCAAAGCTCTTCCCAATGCCGAACACAGTTAAAGGCATCGATTTTGAGCACGTCCTGATCCGGCGACACCGGATTGGAAATCCCGAACTCGGCCAGGATAGGCGGATTCGGCGCGATAGTAGGCAACGCGATCCGCAGACGGACAATTTGCTTCCGAAGCGCCTTGAATTCCGTCATCAAAATCTTGTATTTACCTCCGCGACGGGATTTCACGCCATGCCAGTTGCTTACCGCCTTATGATAATCGTCTATCGCGTCGTCGAGGCCGTCGCCAAGATGCGTCGGATAGTCCGGCATGCCCACCTGATCGCCAAACCACTTCGCAAACCGCTTTATCCACGACAGATAATCGCCGAAACCGAGGTCTCGATAGGGATATCTGGTCTTTCTCGACATTTTCGCCCCCTAATATTCGTTACTTTACAATTTTAAATACTCTTTTAATGAATATAAATATAAATCTAATTAATTCAATAAATATTTATATTAATTAACTAACCTAATATATTCTTATTAATTTAATTTTAATGAATATATTTAGTATATATAAATATTAGATATATTACCTAATGATTTATTCATATATTTTTAAGAATAAATTATATCCACTTATAAATAAAATATATTAATTTAATATTAAATATTAATAATCTAATAAAAATTAATTTATATTAATGAATATATTAATTTAATATAAAAGTAAATAATTCTATCTTAAGATTTAAATATCCCTATTCATTAATTATTTTCGAGGAAATGACAACCCGAAACGCCCATTTGAGCATCTTTTAAAGAGAAATCATCGCGTAGGTTATTGCCGATGGCAAACCCCGCAGGCGACCCACCGAATCCTCTTACCGCTTATTTCAAATACACCACCCTCTTAATCGCCGCCGTTTGGCCTGTAGGGGCGAGGTCTCCTCGCCCGTCGATCCGCGCCCGAACGAGATAGACGCCGGAGGGAAGGGTTTTGTCCGGTTGCCATACGCATTCGTAGGGGTTTGGCATTGACAAACCCTTTTCCGCGCAAGGGACATGGCGGTGCCATGCCCCTACGGTCATGTTATCGACCATTCGCCCGTTCACATCGAAAATCTCGACCCGGCAAGCGCCGGGGGGCAAGTTGCTCGACGCCTCCGGCGATTCGCTTCCAAAGTCAACGCTTATCGTCACTGCCGAATTGAAGGGGTTGGGATGAGTGATTAACTGTAGATAATTTGGTTTCTCAATATTCCCCGCGTTCCAGATATTTGTGCTTCCCGAATCCCAGAAAGGGATTCTTATTTGAGCGGGTGTGATCGGATTAATTGCCAAATACACCTCGCCATCGGAATTCCAATATGGAACAGTCCACACAACGCTATCGGGCAAGCTCATATTTATTCCGCTCCAGTCAACACGAATTCTTGATCCGGTTGGAATAAGCCAACCCATGATATCGAAATCCGCCGACATATTTTGCCATTCAGAGCTATCGGGATTTTCGCGACATCCAACAAATGTGTTTGTGAGATAGGTAAGCTCTCCCGTTAAGGACTCGATATAGAATTGGAAATCCAGCTGAAAAGCATCGGCGGAACCTTTTGCCGATAACTCAACGCATGGAATACCAAGGAGTATTCTATCTTCATCGAAAACTTGCGTTCGGAATGTATGTCTCTCGCAAAGAAAGTGGTTTTCGAGGTTTAGAAATTTTTCCAAAACAGCATCTTCCCATGAGTATCCGGTTGAAACTCGCTCATGTGTGAGAGAAATGAAAGTATCAGAAGTCGGCGGTTCGATACTCAGATTGCTATCGAGGTTGAAATAAAATGTATCATAGGACGTTCCCGGTGGAGGCCATGTGTCAATATTGTAATGTTCCCAATCCGGGCCGATTGCAACAACAAAAGGTCCAAGGGTGTCCAGACCGCGGTATTCGCCTTTGAGCTTCTCGTCCATAAACCATTCAACAAGTTGCTGACTAAAGAGCGCTTCTTCGGGAACGGTTGGCGCGCCATGACCTCCAGCTCCGAGAAAGAGGAATGTCTGTGGAGCTGTCATGAAAATCCCGGGTAATCGATTGTTAAAAATCAGGACATCCTGAAATCCCCCGATAATCATAAAATCAACGTCCGAAGCGGCGATATCGGTGGAATCGAAATACCGTTCTCCATTCCACAAAAGCATCAAAGAGTCGTAATCATTAGCTAAGAGCAAACGCTTTATGGGAAAAGCAATTGTGTCGAAATCGGCTGAGGCGGTCGGTTCGATAAAACCTCGAATAGCGGATAAATAACACCCATTTCTTGCCCATGAATCGGAAATTAGAGGTGCAGCGGCGGCAGGAGCAACAGCGCGAACGTTCATTCCACGAACACCCGCTAAAAAACTATACATTCCGCCCTGGGAACCTCCGGTAACTGCAACCAGAGTATCGTTTACGACGGGATGTCCCACAAGCCAGTCAACGATAAATTCTAAATCTTGTTGGTCGCGGAAACCCATTACACTTCCATAGCCCTCGGAATCGCCGCCGCCTCGAACTGAGTAGGTTACGCAGAAGTAACCGGCCTCGGCGTAACGTGTAGCTTTGAAGTAATTGGAAAATTTCGAGCCGTTATGGCCATGACAGAAGATAATACCCGGATAACCGCCTTCTGGTGGGGATGTCGATGGAATAAACCGAGAACAATCTAATCTTATCGAATCGTCCATGGTAAGCCAGAATTCGACAGTATCGACCTGAGCAAAGGCAATAGATAGACAAACTAATAGTGGAATAATTATTTTCATTTCAAATACACGATCCGCGAGGTTGTTGTTTGTTCGCCTACCGTCGCCCGGACGAGATAGACGCCGGAACCGAGGGATTCATTCGGTGTCCAGATGAATTGGCTTTGACCGTCATTGCGAGAAGGGCTTTGTCCGACGAAGCAATCTCCTTTATTCGATGAGATTGCCGCGGCCTCCGGCCTCGCAATGACGGAAACGCAGCGCCCGTTCAGGTCGAAAATCTCCACCGTAGGGATTTGATTAATCAAACCCCTACGACTGCCAATGTTTATCGTAACCGCCAAATTGAACGGGTTGGGGTAGGCCGATATTGCAAAATCGGTAGGTCGATTGCGATTCTCGGAGATTTCCAGACTCGCCGTGCCCGGGATAATCACCCGCGACGGGAACCCCGCCGAACGGTAAATTCGATTGGTCGCCACCAGCGTATCCCCCGGCTCGTAAAGCTCTCCGCCGCTGTTCGGATTGATATCATACCGCGGATAGCAGGAAGAGGTTACGTCGATTCGGAGCCTGTGCCCCGCCGGAAAGGTCATGGCCAGATACGTGAGCTCGACGGGGATAAGATATACCGAATCCGGTTCCATGAGAACCTCCGAGCGCGTTCCCTCGCGGAAGCGGCCCCGGCGAATCCCATCGGTGAGGATTATCGAACGGCCGTCGGGATAGACGTCGCAAAGGCGGATCGCAAAATCGGTGTCGAGGCGATCGGACGAGGCGTAGAGTTCGACCGAAACGGCTCCGCGAATCTCCAGCGGGTATGACAGAGGCGGCGTGGTATAGATCAGAACGTCGCCACGGGATTCAACAGTATCGGAGATGTCCGCCGGCCCGGTGATGAGGTCCGGGTTCGTGGGATCGAAAGAAGCGCCACCCACGCTTGGAGAGGGGTTTCGCGGGTCGTAAACCAGACTGTCCGATAAATCTCCGGCGGGAGGAAAATTACTCCCCAGTGCGCCCGGGGAGTTCAAATACAGTGTGTCGAAACTGTCGGCCAACGAATACCAGTCTTCGGTGGAGCGCCATTCCTCATCCCCCATCTGAAAATAGAGAAACTCCGGGAAAGTATCGTAATCGCAATCAACTTCGCGCAGATAGGTCTTGAAAAATGGAATGCAGAGCGAATCGTCGAAGCCGACCGCCCCGGGATAGGTCAAATCCCCCTGTGCGATTACGCCGACTCCCGAATGAGTCCAGGGGCCCATCATCAGTTTATGCAAACTCCGAACAGCCGGGGCGCTGCGGGTCTTCAAATCGTAAAAAGCGCGGATGATGTCGTCCGGATAATGATCGAACCACCCGCTGACCAGGAGCATGGGAACGGCAAGGGATTCGGCGAAATCGGAGTTGGTCAGGATATAGTCCCAGACGAAGTTCTCCACCGGCTGAGCGGTTATTACGTCCGCGGTCAGGAAACCCAGATGCTCCAGCGATCCCAGATGCTGGCGCCGCAGAACTCCGCCGCAGTAATAGTCGTCGTATTCGGTGCGGAAATCCTTGATATAGGGTGCAGAGCAAACCAGATGCGGCGGATGGTGTTTTGCCGTTTTAAACTGGATATCCCCCAACGCGGAGCCGCCGTAGGTTCCTATCCTACCGTTGCACCAGCTCTGACCCGCAATCCATTCCACGGCGTCGTAGCCGTCCTGGCCGCGGTCATACCCAAGCGATTCAGCGCCGGAGGAAGCGTAGAATCCGCGCCAGTCCAGAATCACGAAATGATAGTGAACCAGATCCCACAGCTGGTTGGTGTCCGCCGTATCCCAATAGAAAGACGCCGCACGGTAGGTCATCTTATTGTACGGCGTCTGAATCAGAATCACCGGCTTGGTGACCGTGGAATCGATGGCGTAGAAATCTGCTGCCAGCGATTCTCCGTCCCGCATGGGTATATCCACCGGGGTCCATAATGTATCGGTCTGTGCAAAGGCAAGATTAATAAACGCAAAAAGGAAAATAATAATGGCAGTTTTATTCATGATATCCCTCTGGTATTTGAATTCATACAATTATATTTTATAATATAAATGTATTAAATCGCTACGTCAATTAAAAGACGGCTAAACAGCCATATTTTCTGATTTTAAATGAAACCGGAATGTTCAAATTGCTTAATTAACTATATCGAATCGTTTTCATATAACTCTATTTTGCATTTGATATCCAATAATGTAATCTCACTGGGCAGTCTATCTTCTTTTCTAGCATTTGGCCTTGATTCAGGGCCTCCACTACCTCTCATGCCCATTCCTTCAGAGCCTTCGCTACCTCGACTACCCATATGTGGCGGGCGATGATCTTCGAAGTTCATATCGTCAAGGTATTTGATTTCATGGCGATTTCTTGCGGGAAACTTTCCGTTAATGCCAGACTGCCATCGGTAATCGGGAAACTCAATTCGATAGCCTCATTTTAGTATTTCATTTTATCGGTTTATTTCACTGAGGATTATTAACTGTTTAAAAGCGCAAATAAAAAAACCGCCCTTAATGGACGGTTTTTTTGAATTAATAAGTGAATTACTAATCACCATTTAATTAGATATACGCACTCGAAATAATGCCTTTTACGACAGCACATGTCATCTTCATGTTCTATTTTTACAGGCACACCACCGTTGTATTTTTCTACATAGGCGGTAACAAATCCCATATCATAGGGACATGGACGCGGATTTTTACTGGCTATCCTAGCACTTGAATCTCCGGTAATAGTAACTTCATATCTTCCGGATTCGCCGCGATGATGCGCCTGATAAACATCGTTCAGGCGATTCAGAGCATCGATGCCATCCTGGATATCATCGGGCAGAGTAATCACTGGAGGAACCGACCTTCCTATTGCATACAATGCAGCATCTCCAAGAGCTTCACCTATCTCGGCAAAAGCATCCAACCAACTCTGTTCGGTGTACCATTTTTCTGAGTCGATATCGGTAATTCCGTGCTTGGCCAGAATATCCAAAGCAACCTCTTTATGCATTATACCGTTGATAATTGCACGTATAGCGTTGCCTTTTACCTGCGACGCCGGTGACATAGCTTCATATTCGGGAACCATATATTACCTCTTTCTTATTTATCTCCTGCCACCTACCTTTTTCGGCGAAGCGGCTTCCCATGCTACCACGATAGGGCTGACCACGTAAATCGAGCTATAAGTACCGATAATAGTACCGATGATCAAAGCGAGTGAAAAATCGTGTATAACCTGACCGCCGAAGAAAAAGATACATAGCAGAACCATAAGAACCACAACACTTGTGATAATAGTTCTGCTGATGGTTTGGTTCAAGGAGCGATTAACTAGATTTTCAAATTTCTCTCTATAAAGAATCTTGATATTTTCTCTTATCCTATCCGAAATAACGATAGTGTCGTTTATAGAATAACCCACAATAGTAAGCAAGGCTGCCACTACCGGAAGAGAGAACTCTCTGCCTAATAGAGTAAATATGCCCAAAGTGATAATGACATCGTTAAGCAAAGCGATAACAGCTGCTACTCCAAAGCGGAACTGGAAACGTATCCATACATAAATGAGGATCCCCAGCATAGCGATAAGAGTTGCCCACAGTGCCTGTCTGCGCAATTCTCCGGAGACTTTAGGGCCAATCATTTCCTGACGGCGCAATTCGACGTTATTTTCTCCGTATTTATCCTGAAGCTTCTTCAATACTTCTTCCGAAGCATTCTCAACGCCTTCTATTTCGGCGCTTTCCGGCATTCTAATCAGTACTACGTCATCACTGCCAAAAGATTGTATTTCGGCATCCGCAATACCTATTCCTTCAACAATGGAACGTACTTCCGCAACATCGACATTTTCCTTAAATCCCAGTTCAATAACCTGACCACCTTTGAAATCGATATTGTAAATAGGTCCACCGTGTATTATAAAAGCGACAATACTCAGGAGAATCAATACTCCACTGATTATAAAAGCAGTTTTTTTCTTACCCAGGAAATCTATGTTCGTATCTTTTAAGAATTCCATCTTAATCTCCCGTCCATCAAATGGATAGTTTTTCTACATGTCTTCTCGAAGTCACGAACTCGAAAATAAGTCTTGTGACGACGATCGCGGTTATCATACTAATTACGATACCCATAAACAACGTAACCGCGAATCCTTTAACCGGGCCTGTACCGAAATTGTACAGGATAGCTGCGGTGATTAATGTAGTAATATTAGCATCGACAATAGTTCTGAACGCGCGAGAATAACCTGCATCAATAGCGACTCTAACCGTCTTTCCAGTGCGCAGCTCTTCGCGAATCCTCTCGAAGATAAGCACATTAGCATCGACAGCCATTCCAATCGTGAGAATAATACCCGCGATACCCGGCAAAGTAAGCGTTGCTTTGAACGCAGCCATGCCCGCCATCAATGCTACCAGGTTCAATACCAATGCGAAATCTGCAATCACGCCAGCGGCTTTGTAATAAATTATCACAAATAACACCACTAAAAGCGCTCCGATAAGGGTAGCCATTACACCTTTTTTAATCGAATCTTCACCCAGCGATGGTCCGACCGTTCTCTCGCTTCTGATATTAAGCGGAACCGGAAGAGCACCGGCCTTAAGAACGATGCTTATCATCTTGGCTTCGTCGAGATTCTGGATTCCGGTAATTTGAGCATCCCCGGTAGGAATCTTGGTTTTGATTGTAGGCGCTGTATAAACCTGATCATTAAGTACAATAGCTAACCGACGTCCAATATTGGCGCCTGTTACCTGACTGAAGATTCTGCTACCTTTGTCGTCGAAACCCAAATTTACGATAGGTTTACCAGCTGAACGCGGGTCTGTACCACTACCAAAACCGAAATTGGCTTTGGAGATATGGTCTCCAGTCAACTCGACTCTACTATTGAGAAGATATAAAAACCGATATTGAATACCCTTGACCGCTTCATCTCTGGCGCTCCAAACGAGTTGAGTTCCTCTGGGAAGCTTTTCCATAACTTCGGGAATTTGAATGATCTTCTCTACAGTCGCATATTCACTGCGAGGTACCATCAAATATCCTTCTTCGGCAACTACAAGACTGCTGAACGGCCTGCTAACAGGCTCATCGCTATCCGGGAAAGGCATCTCTTCGCCAATGGCCGAAGTTGTGTCTTCATCGAAAAGACTCGATGTGGCAACTTTCTCTTCTACTTTTTCAGCTGAAGGTTCTTCTTCGGTAATCGCCTCTTCAGTTGCTTCCTCGATTTCGGATTCCACAACCTCATCTGTGGTTGTTTCTTCCACAATCGAATCTATCTCGGTCTCTGTAATGTCTGTTTCAGATTCGGTCATAGTATCTGTGAGAGCTTCTTTCTCGGCTTCCTCTTCCAGAACGATATCCTCGATATCCTGGATCTCTTCTTCATTGGTAGAATAAACCTGGCTCATCAAATCAGGATTTTCCCTGAGTAGATTATCCACTTTGTCCACAAAGGTGCTTACTTCTTTGCCCCTTCTGACCATCTGGAACTCCAGAATAGCTGTTTCTTTTAGAAGGCTTCTGGCCTTATTGGCGTCCTGAACTCCGGGCAACTCAACGATAATTCTCCCTGAGCTGGCACGTTGTATTATCGGTTCGGCAACACCAAATTGGTCGATCCTGCTGCGAATGACTTCCAAAGCACCATCTACAGCTCTAGCTCTCTCTTTAGATATAGCTTCGACAATCTCGGTTTGACTTCCGCCCAATTTAAGGAAATAATCAGTAAGTTCGATTTCGTTTCTTTTAAAAACGAGAGGTAATATTTCCAAAAAATCCTTATTTTGCCTCGATGCTACTTCTTCGGTCTGTAAAAGCGCTTTTTTTAGCGCTGCATCCTTTTTCGAAGAGAGATTGAATAACATTTCCACCAGATCGGGTTCCAGGAGAAGATGCATGCCTCCCTGCAAGTCCAACCCAAGCTTGATCCCTTTTTCAGAAAGTTGATCGACTAATTCCGGACGATCCATCTTCGCTTCTTCACTCATGGCACTCAATCTAAGCGTCGGCCACAGGAAATATATGGAAAACAGAAGGAGGATCACCGTTATTACGAGTCTCCAGGCTTGCGCACCGCGCATAAAAGCCTCCTTATCTTATGTTTATATCGTTTCTAAACTATACAAATTAACACAATTAGTCAAAATTGAGTATTAAAGGTCTGATTATATGTTACAGACCACGATTTGTCAAAGGAAAAATAGTTCGATGGATATTATTCTCTCAGCGGAGTAAAAACAATCTCGACTCGACGATTAATAATACGTCCTTCGGGAGTAGAATTATCTCCCAGAAGTCTCCTGGTAGCGGACTCTCCTTTACCTCGAGTAACTTCGTATGGATTGGAAGGTCCATAACCGCGCGAAGTAATCACAGAATTATTTGCGGCAAGCCATCTATCGAGATCATCATCGTCGTCTAAACCCAATATAAGTTGTAAATAATAGCGTAGAGTTTTCATCTGTTCTTCAGCCCTGCGAACAGAGAGTTTGACATTACCAGATTCCACTCCCACGATATCCGTATGGCCACCAATTACCACTCTTACAGGTTCTTCATCCATAACTCTACGAAGAACTTTTCGAGCCATCTGCTCCATCCTAACCGAAGCATAATCCGGCTCTCCAAAAGCCTCCGCAAAAGTGAACTGAACCAGAATCAATCGTTCGGAAATTTCATGCTGATTGGCAAGCGCTACATTAAGTGTTTCCCTGGCACTCTGGCCAATCTGACCGTAAATATCTTTTACCGTAATATCAGCGAAATAGGTTTGTTCTTTATTGATCAACTTACCGGATTTATCTGTCCAATCCCATTTGGCACTACTCATAAGCTCCTCTGGGTTTTCCATGTGCCAGATTTGCTGGTTTCTATCGTCTCTAACCTGCAGATATGAATGGCTTATTGGCCCACCCTGAAGCAATTTTGTGGAAAATTCGGTTTTTTCAAATCCCGGTTCGATTCTCAATTCGCTATCGGGAATTTCGTAACTATGAGGTTTATATAAAATTGCTCCAGCTGTTACAACAAGCTTGCTTTTTTCGTCGGCCGATTCTCTTGAGTAAACCCGTTTTCCATTATTTACTCCAAGCTCTTCAGTGATAAATTTCGATTGTTGGAAGGCATCTTTAAGAGTTGGTGCGGTAACTACCAACTCGAACATTGGGTTATTATCTAGATGCTTGCGAATTGCCTCAATATCGCTATTCGATGGCAGTTTCTCGTCGATAAGCCATTCTCTGGGAGGAGCCGGATAGACTTTCATTTCCACGCGCCTGTTCTCTTGAGCGGTGTATCGACGTCCTAATTTTGTGCCCTGAAAATCCTGTTTTACTGCGCGTGGTCGAGTGATATCATGATCTTCGTTGATTCTAACTCGAGAATTTAGTTCAGGGTGGTATTCAACTAGTTTACTCGCAACATTATTGGCTCTCTGCATAGCTAATGTGGATCCGGCGGTAAAACTCTCGAATTTCTCATCCGGCCCATAATAACCCTCGATCATTAAAGTAGCATCGGGGTTTTCCATCAAACGATCCGCAATTAATTCCAGTGTATTATCAAAACGCGGAGTTACTTCATCGTTTTTCTCATCAAAGAAAACTATTGGTACAACCGGTTCATCCTCGGTAAGTGCGATAAATTGAGTAACCAATAAATTCCCCGGGTCGGCATCGAGAACCGGAATCGGTGGGCCGTAAATCCTTGTGCTGCAACAATTCGCATTATTAGTTTCATCGAGTTCTAAAACCTTGCTCTCGTACTCGGGATATTTTCCTCCTGCATCGTCTGCTCGGACCTGAACTCTATAGCTACCTGCTTTGTCCGGTTCCCATTCGAAAAAAGCTTTGACACTACTTTTAGCGGGAACTTTTGGAACTTTGACCACACCAAGGCTTTTCCCATCGGCAAAGAAATTCACCGGAACATTGTTGGCATCTCTAATTCCATCGTTACGAACTTCGACATCGAATTTGACATTTCCTCCCACGGTGGGTTTTCCACTTGTACTGATATTGCCTATAAGCAGATCTGAATATGATGGTGGGGGTGGGCTGAATCTATAGGTAACCATCAAACGGTGCGATGGCACCCCAATTCCGGTAGTGGGCATTGTTAGTTCATAGCCAAAACCGGGGCCTGTTTTCTTTCCTAAATAATAATTTACTCCCAACCCGACCGCCCAACGTCCTCCAAAAACTCCCATTTCAAATTGATCTTCTAAGAAAGTTCTTCTAATTGTTACGGTTGGATCGAAATCCTTGCTAAAATCTCCGTATTCAGAGTGATATGAAATCAATGGGGATACCCTGAGGTCGTAAAAGCCTGTATTAATATCCGCGCCAGCTTGAATAACCATAGGAATCCTATCCTCTTCACCACTCTCCAAAGCCATATTGGGAGAATTCAAATCCTGGCCGGTAATATAAACTCTATAATGTTCCTGCTGAAATATTAATCCCCCACTCAATGATAGTCCCATGCGGGATAACCCCTGTTGAAACAGCGGATCGTCGGGATCTTCCAAAGTAAAATTGTCTTCATTATAAGAGCGATTTCTAATTCCCAGAGAAATACCTGCAAATAAGCCCAATCGGCGGGTTTCACTCCATGGATCCTTTGCTCTGGTAATTCTCTGGCCGTAATGAGCAATTATTGATTGCGTCCCCAGATTATCCGAACCAAAATAACCCAGACTCACTCCAAAACCTCGATTGACAAAATGTTGGGCATAAATCATACTACTGGAATAAAGAACATCACCTATTCCCCAAAAATATCGATTATGATCGAAAGCCAATTGAGTTTGCGGCACGGAACCTAACGAGGCAGGATTGAACAATACCGGTCTCTGTGGCGAAGAGAAAGCTCCAACTGCTCCTACCGTGAATCCATCCAGGATGATATTATTATCTCGCGGATCAGCATAAGTAACTATTCGCTCTGGCATATCATCTACCTGAGCAAAAACAAATGAGCCAACTAAAAGCAGGCCTATAAGTATTATTTGCCAATTCTTCATTTATTTATTGTATCTGATTTCGCGGTCTCGATACTATCCGTTGTTTTTAATGTATCTGATATTTCCGGTTTATTCTCCGGTATATTCAATTCAATATTATAGAGCCTGAAAACCAACCCTAAACGAATTTCATCGCTTATTAACGGTTGCTGTTCCATTCCCTCGAGCGAGATCTGGCCGATCTCCAACATCTTCCCTGAATTTTCCATCTTCTCTACAAACTTTTTAATTTGCTCAAGAGAACCTTGCGCCTTGAGAGAGATAAGATATCTCGATCCATTTTTAACATCTTCGTTGCCAATGGGTTCGGATGAGACATCGCTTAGCTCAAAAGCCTTTGCGGTCGAGTCTATCTGGCGAAGCATCTGTCCTCTCATATATGGTGGTATTGGTTCAGGGTCGAAGTCAATTTCATCCATCGGAATCATATCGGCCTGAACCACATAATTAACTCCGCCATCTACAGGATTTACCTCGATTATTTTTGGGTTTTCCACTCTCATACCCGGTAGAAGTGGTTTCTTGGGGTCGATTTCAACATTCTCGCCAGGAACAACTCCCGAAAAAAGCAATACACCCTCGGGGCCGGAAACTATAGAATAAAGATTGCCTCTTGCCCGGGGAATAGAATTGAGTAAGGGTTTATAGAAACACATCCATGGGATATCTTCCAATCCTTTACCACGAGGTTTTTTAATCGGTTTCTTCGGTGGTTTGTTAGGAGTTTGTTTAGCCGGTTGTACTGGTTCGGGTTCCGATTCAGCAATTTGTTGCTGTTGCCCCTTTTTTGCCAAAATCTGAGGTCTGACTACAAACCACCCAACCGCAGCGAGTATCATTAAAACCATGAATAATACTATTACCAAAAATGATTTCCCAACTTTAGGCAACCCTTTACTGCTTTTGGCTTTACGAGGGGTTTTCACTACCCTCGGAGTAAGAAGATCTGTGACCAAAAACTTAGTCATGGTCAGTCCTCAAAGCTAAACCAAACGGCTTTATCAGGCTTGTCCACGGAATATCGCTTTTTTTCATCTTGCTTTTCACTGTGGAAGTATGGAAAGGATTGCCATCGAAAAGCGAAATATCAAGTGCGCTGGCAAGATCGTTATTAAATGCTTCATCGGCCAGTCGCCCCAGGATTATTAGCATATCCGGTTTTTTCTTTTTCATAGATAAACCCATAATCCGATATGCCATGTTATAAACTTTTACAATCTGTGCTGCAAATTCTTTAACTGCCTGTTCATCCTTTCCAAAGAGAATTTTTTTACTTGTAGGGAAAAATCCCCCTGGATAAAAAACGCCATTGGAAAGCAGAGAAAATGCGGTGTATGGTGATGAAGCATCGACAACCATCACCATTTTTTCAAGTGAATTCGAAAGCGCTACTGCAATTGCATTTTGAATAGCCAGCATATCCGGATCGATAGCGCTGAGAGATAATCCTAGCCGGGTCATAACTTCGCTGCGTTCGTCGATAACCCGATGATGACTGGCTAATATAATTGTATTAGTTTTGTTATTATCGGTTTTTCCAGTATTTACTGTAGAAACTGCATAATCGGAGATATTTCCGTTTATATGATGTTTGATTTCCCATTCTATATTGGCTAAAGAAGCTGAAAAATAGCCCTCCGGCCCAACAAATCTTTTCATAAAATAAAACTGATGTGGTAGATTTGTAGTAACGTACTTAGCTTTAAAACCCATACGCTTTTTCAGCTTTTTTAGAGAGTCGAGGAGCGAATCTAAGTCGTTGATTTTCCCGTTTCCAAGGGTTCCTGAATCGAGGACTTGTTCGTCAGCATCCAAAACAACAATTCCTTTGGATGAAATCTCCGCCTTGAGAGCAATAACTCGATCTTCATTGAGAGCAATCCCCAGACCGGTTCTTTTCTTATTTACATTGAAGCCCTCGGGAAAAACAATATTCTTTGAGGAACCCTTTGCCAATAGGTTAATCCTCCCAGGTTTCTCTGCCCTTAATGACCTGTCCGTGTCCATTTGGACAGCTTATCGAATAGAAAACGGAATCCTTGGCGATAATAATATATTCTTTCCCATCGAGGGGGCAGACTAATTCCACGCTATCTGGAAGATAGGGTTTCAGTAACTCAAGATCGTCGGTGAATAAATGTGGTCTTTCCTCGACTTCCTCTTCGCTATCTACATCTTCATTCTCTTCGGTTAGTTCTAGTGTGTCTTCCGAGGTTTCTTTAAGATCCGGATTTAACTCA
>Ga0272443_10003417_pt1 | contig 18707 bp, 31 predicted proteins | sample SSMAcet12_FD_193581 | JGI IMG/M metagenome (GOLD analysis project Ga0272443, IMG submission 193581) | Marine sediment archaeal communities from Little Sippewissett salt marsh, Falmouth, MA, United States - SSM-Acet-12 | ecosystem: Environmental > Aquatic > Marine > Wetlands > Sediment ... | reverse complement strand
CCGGTGGCCGGGTATCCTTTGGCCGATATCGGAGCCACCTTGTTCGGTGGGTCATTTCATCCGGTCGACTCGTCTGAGATCGCGTTCCGGGCTGCGACCTCCGAAGCGTTGCGCACAGCGTACGGCGAGGGGTCGTTTGAGCTGCTGGAGCCGATCATGGAGGGAGAAGTCATCACTCCGGGCGAGTACTTGGGTGAGGTGATGGAGGACCTGGCGCGCAGGCGCGGGGAAATCCGAGAACTCCTGTCGCGGGAAACCGTGCAGATCCTGCGCGTGGCGGTCCCGTTGGCAGAGACGTTCGGGTATGCCACGCGGCTGCGTTCTTTGACCCAGGGAAGGGCGACGTACTCACTGCGCGTTGCGCAGTACGATCTCGTTCCCGAAGGGTTGAAGGAGAAGATTATTCGGAGTCGAGGGTACTAGGCATGGCGAGAGAGAAGATACGCATCAAGCTGCGCGGATACGACCACGAGCTGGTGGAGAGTTCCATCCGGAAGATCGTCGAATCGGCGAAGGAGACCCGAGCGAAGATTGCCGGACCGATTCCGCTGCCGACTCAGCGTCGCATCTACACCGTGTTGCGATCGCCGCACATTGACAAGCGGTCGATGGAGCACTTCGAACGTCGGATTCACACTCGGCTTCTGGACATCAAGGAGCCGACCTCGGAGACGATCAACTCGCTCATGGACATCGAGCTCCCTACGGGGATCGACATCGAAATCAAGCTCTAGAACCGACGGAACAACGGAGGGTAGCGGACGATGGCACAGGGAATCCTCGGGCGGAAGATTGGGATGACCCAACTCTTCGTCGAAGATCACGCAGTCGGAGCGACCGTCGTCGAGGCACAGCCGTGCACGGTCGTGCAGATCAAGACGGTGGAATCCGACGGGTACAATGCCGTGCAACTCGGACACGGGGATCGTAAGGAGTCGAAGACGACCAAGCCGCTGCTCGGTCACTACCGGAAGGCGGAGGTCGCACCGTGCCGCAGGCTGTTCGAGATCCGTATTGACAACCCGGAGGAATACAACATCGGCGACGTCATCGGGGTCGATATCTTCGAGGAAGGCGAGAAGATCGATGTCGCCGGAACCTCTAGGGGGCTCGGCTTTCAGGGGGTCGTCAAGCGATGGGACTTCGCCGGCGGGCCGAAGAGCCACGGATCGCACTTCCATCGTCGTCCCGGCTCGGTCGGGATGTGCGTGAAGCCGGGGCGTGTCATGAAGGGGAAGAAGCTCCCCGGACACACCGGCGCACGGCGTGTGACGGTCAAGGGACTGCAGGTCCTGCGTGTCGACCCGGAGCGCAACCTCCTGGTGTTGAAGGGGTCCACGCCGGGTTCACGCGGGACGATTCTCGAATTGGGGAAGCAACATGGCTGAGGCGAAGCTGTATCAGTTCGTCGGCGAGGGCGAGCCGCAGACGCAGGCGCTCGATGAGCGCCTGTTCGGTGCCGAGGTCAACGAGGATCTGCTCTACCGCGCAGTCCGTATGCAGCTGGCCAATCGGCGACAGGGAACGCATTCGACGAAGACGCGCGGCGAGGTGAGCGGTGGCGGTCGCAAGCCGTGGCGGCAGAAGGGAACCGGTCGTGCTCGGGCGGGATCCCGCCGCTCTCCGCTGTGGGTCGGCGGCGGCACGACGTTCGGACCGAAGCCTCGATCGTACGCGACCAAGCTCACGCGCAAGATGAAGCAGGGAGCCCTCGTCTCGGCGCTGTCCGACCGCGTCCGCGACGGCCGGCTCACCCTGATCGACCGCTTCGGGTTCGAGGAGCCGAAGACGAAGGCGGCCGTCGCGCTGCTCGAGCGTCTGGGCCTATCCGGCACGACGCTGATCGTCGTCGGCTCGGCCGAGTACGACCGACCGGTCAAGAAGTCGTTCACCAACCTCCCCGGGGTGAAGTGCATCGCCAGCGGGGGGGTTAACGTTTATGACGTCCTCCGCCACGACCAGTTACTGATGACGCTTGGCGCGGTGGAGGAACTCCATGAGAGGTTCGGAATATGACGAAACGTGCGCATCCCGAGGACGTGCTGATCGCCCCGATCCTCACCGAGAACACGTGGCAGCAGATGGAGGATCGGAAGTACTCGTTCCGGGTCGCCCTCGGTACGAACAAGATCCAGATCAAGAAGGCGGTCGAGGAGCTGTTCAAGGTCCGCGTGGAGAAGGTGTGGACCGCGAATGTGAAGGGTAAACCCCGACGCGAACGACTGAGTCAGCTCCATGGTCGAACGTCACGGTGGCGAAAGGCGATCGTGCGCCTCGCCGCCGGCGACCGGATCGACATCATGGGAGGATAACGATATGGCGCTCAAGCGATACAAGCCGACATCCCCAGGCCGCCGACATGCGGAGCACCCGGACTTCAGCGATCTGTCCAAGGTGGCTCCCGAGAAGAGCCTGCTTCGACCGATCAAGAAGAGCGGTGGCCGCAACAGCCAGGGGCGGATTACGTCCCGTTGGCGGGGGGGCGGGCATAAGCGCCGTTATCGTGTGATCGACTTCGCGCGGGACAAGGAAGGGATTCCGGCGCGCGTCGTCACCCGTGAGTACGACCCGAACCGGTCGGCGTGGATCACGTTGCTGCACTACGCCGATGGGGAGAAGCGATACATGCTCGCACCGATCGAACTCGAGATCGGGGCACGGGTCGAAGCGGGCGAGACGGCGGAGGTCCGCGTCGGCAACGCGATGCCGCTGTCGCGCATTCCGCTTGGCTCGGTGATCCACAACCTCGAATTCTCTCCCGGAAGCGGCGGGAGGATCGCCCGCTCGGCCGGGACTTCGGCGAAGCTGATCGGCAAGGAGGGCAAGCGGGCCCACGTCCGGCTTCCGTCGGGCGAAGTGCGGATCTTCAAGACCGGTTGCCGCGCGACGATCGGCGAGGTCTCGAATCCGGACCACAAGAATATCAAGCACGGGAAGGCCGGGCGTGTGCGGCACCTCGGGCGGAAGCCCCGGGTACGCGGTGTGGCGATGAATCCGGTCGATCATCCGCACGGCGGCGGGGAAGGGCGGGCGCGCGTCGGGCGACCGCAGGTGTCCCCGACCGGCAAGCTGGCCAAGGGCGGTCGCACCCGCAAGAAGCGGAAGAAGAGCAGTGCTTTGATCGTGCGACGCGCCGGCAAGGGCCGCCGCTAAGGAGGAGCTGAGGAATGCCGAGGTCGACGAAGAAGGGACCGTACGTGAAGGAGAGCCTTCAGAAGAAGGTTCAGCGTGCGAAGCGTGGCGACATCACGGAGATCACGACGTGGTCGCGCGCCTCGATGATCACGCCGGAGATGGTCGGGCTGACGATCAAGGTGCACAACGGGAAGATCCACGTGCCGGTCTATGTCGTCGAGAACATGGTGGGCCACAAGCTGGGTGAGTTCGCGCCGACGCGGACCTTCCGCGGCCACGGTGGGATGAAGAAGAAGCGGGCTCCCAGCCTGACGTAGGAGAGAAACGATGGAAGCACGGGCAATCTCGAAGTACGTACGCATTTCGCCGCGGAAGGCGCGTCTGGTCGTGGACGCGATCCGCGGGAAGGGCGTGAATGAAGCGCTCCGGATCGTGCACTTGTCGACGAAGAAGGCAGCGGGGCCGATCCGGAAGGCGCTCGAGTCGGCGATCGCGAACGCCGAGAGCAACTTCGACGTCGACGTCGACAGCCTATTCGTCGTCAAAGCGACGGTCGACATGGGGCGGGCGCTTCGTCGGTTGAGGCCCCGTGCTTACGGGCGGGCGGACATCATCCGCCGTCCGACGAGCCACATCACGATCGTTGTGGGCGACAGGGAGAGTGACGCGTAATGGGCCAAAAAGTCCATCCGGTCGGTTTTCGAGTCGGGGTCAACCGCAAGTGGGTTTCGAACTGGTTCAACCCCGCGCTGGCGCCCGAGTACATCGCCGAGGATCGGCGAATTCGCGACTTGGTGTACGAGCGGTATCGCCGTGCATCCGTGTCGGAAGTGAACATCGAGCGCTCGAAGGAAGATCGAGTTTCGATCGTCATTCGATCTGCGCGACCCGGGATCATCATCGGGCGCGGCGGAAGCGAGATCGAGAAGCTGCAAGCGGCGTTGGAGAAGCTGACGCGCCGCATGGTGAAGATCTCGATCCAGGAGATCGAGCGCCCGGATCTTGAGGCGCGCTTGGTTGCCCAGGACGTGGCGATGCAGATCGAGAACCGAACGGCGCCTGCGCGAGCGATGAAGGAAGCGGTGCGACGTGTGATGGGGGCCGGCGCTGAAGGAATCAAGATCAAGGTCAGCGGTCGGCTCGGTGGCGGCGACATCGCTCGGTCGATCACGATGAAGGAAGGGCGGATTCCGCTACAGACGCTACGTGCCGACATCGACTATGGGTTGGTCGAGGCGCGGACGAAGTACGGGAACATCGGCGTCAAGGCGTGGGTGTTCCGCGGCGAGCGGCCGCATCGTGGCCCGCGAGACGAGGTAACCTAGTATGGCACTTCTCTTTCCCAAGCGAACGAAGTATCGCAAGACGCATCGCGGCCGTCGCCGAGGCAAGGCGACCCGTGGCGGGCAGGTCGAGTTCGGTGACTACGGCATTCAGTCCCTCGAGCCGGCGTGGATCACCGCGGCGCAGATCGAGGCCTGTCGAACGACGATTGCCCGAACGACTCAGCGAGGCGCTCGCATATGGATTCGGATCTTCCCGGACAAACCGATCACGAAGCATCCGGCCGAGGCCCGCATGGGAAAGGGCAAGGGCGCGGTCGACCACTGGGTCGCCTCGGTTCGGCCGGGCACCGTTCTGTTCGAGATCTCCGGTGTCGGCGACCAGCAGGCGAAGCGAATCCATGAGCTGGTTGGGCACAAACTGCCGATCCGGACCCGATTGAAGCGGCGGATCGTGCTGGGGGGAGAGGCATGAGGGCGACGGAGTTGCGCGAGCTGACGGTTGATGAACTCGGCCAGCGGGAGTCGGAGTTGAAGCGCAAGCTGTTCAACCTCCGGTTCCAGAGAGCGAGCGGCGAGTTGGACAACACGGCCGAGCTCAAGAAGACGCGTCGGGATATCGCGAGAGTCATGACCGTGATCCGTGAGAGGGCGCAGGAGGCGACGCGATGAAGAAGGTGAAGATCGGGCGGGTCGTGAGCGATCGCATGACGCAGACGATCGTCGTCCGTGCGGAGGAGCGGCGCCTGCACCCGCGGTATCGGAAGCACATCCGGAGGCACTTCAAGTTCCACGCGCACGATCCTCGCGAGGAAGCGTCGATCGGCGATCTGGTTCGGATCGAGGAGTGCCGGCCGCTCAGCCGGCTGAAGCGGTGGCGACTGATCGAGATCGTCGAGAAGGCGGAGGGCTAGCCATGATCCAGATGCAGACGATGCTTAAGGTGGCGGACAATTCCGGCGCGAAGTCCGTCCGCTGCATCAACGTGCTTGGCCCCTCCAATCGGCGGGTCGGTGAGATCGGCGACATCGTCGTCGGTTCGGTCCGGAAGCGGCTGCCGACGAGCGACATCGAGAAGGGGCAGATCGTGCGCGGCGTAATCGTGCGAACGCGGCGGCCGTACCGACGCAAGGACGGGACGTACGTTCGCTTCGACGACAACGCGATCGTGCTGATCAACGCCCAAGGCGAGCCGGTCGGGACGCGCGTCTTCGGCCCGGTGGCGCGGGAACTGCGGGACAAGAAGATGATGCGGATCATCTCCCTCGCGCCCGAGGTCCTGTAGGAGAGCGACCATGCACAAGGTACGAAAGGGAGATCGCGTTCAAGTCGTGGCGGGGAACGATCGCGGCCGGATCGGCCGCGTTCTGAGCGTCATTCCGGAGAAGAACCGGATCATCGTCGAGAATGTGAACATGATCACGAAGCACCAGCGGGCGACGCAGAGCCTCCGTCAGCCGGGGATCATCCAGCGGGAAGGGACGATCCACATGTCGAACGTGATGCCGATCTGCCCCGAGTGCGATGAGCCGACCCGGGTCGGATTTGCCGAGGTTGAGGGCCGGAAGATGCGAGTCTGCAAGCGATGTGGGGAGATCTTCGAGTGACGATGTTACGAGAACGATACGTGGAGGAGATTGCTCCCAAGCTGCGAGAGGAGCTCGGGCTGTCGAACGTGATGGAGACCCCACGCGTGCTGAAGGTCGTGGTCAACATGGGCGTGGGGGACAAGGACAATCCGAAGGTGCTCGAGGGAGCGGTGAAGAACCTGGCGAAGATGGCCGGCCAGAAGCCGGTGGTCACGAAGGCGAAGAAGTCGATCTCCGACTTCAAGTTGGTCCAGGGCGATCCGATCGGCTGCATGGTGACGTTGCGCAGGGAGCGCGCGTACGAGTTCCTGAACCGGCTGTTCAACGCCGTTCTCCCGGGGCTGCGTGACTTCCGAGGACTCTCCTCCGGTGCGTTCGACGGACGGGGCAACTACACCCTCGGGCTGCGCGATCAGATCACGTTCCCCGAGATCGATTACAACGAGATCGTGAAGTCGCAAGGAATGGACATCACGATCGTGACCTCGGCGCGAACGGATCGCGAGGGCTACGCGCTGCTTAAGGCGCTCGGATTTCCATTCAAGGACTAGGGGGCGAAGATGGCGCGAACATCTCTGATCGTGAAGAGCAAGCGAACGCCGAAGTTCAAGGCGCGATCGTACCATCGCTGCAACCTGTGCGGTCGCCCTCACGGATACATCCGTGACTACGGGATCTGCCGGCTGTGCTTCCGCAAGCTGGCACACCACGGCGAGATTCCCGGCGTGAAGAAGGCTAGCTGGTAGGTGTAAGGGGAGACGATGATTCCATACCCGGTTGGCGACATGCTGACGCGCATACGAAACGCGAATCGCCGATTCCATGCGGACGTGGCGATGCCCCACTCCAAGATGAAGGAGGCGATCGCGAGGATCCTCGAACAGGAAGGCTACATCGAAGGGTTCGAGGTCATCGAGCGTGAGCCTCAGTCTGAGCTGCGCATCCGGCTCAAGTACAAGGGGGAGAGGATGTCGGCTGTCCAGGCGATCAGCGAGATCCGCTTGGTGAGCAAGCCGAGCCGTCGCGTGTACGCCGGCAAGGGAGATCTCCCGCGGCCGCTTGCTGGGATGGGGATCTCGATCGTCTCGACGTCGCAGGGAGTCCTGTCGGGCAGAGAGGCGCAGGCACGGGGGATCGGCGGCGAGGTCCTCTGCGAAGTCTGGTAGGGAGACGAGACGATGTCCAAGGTTGGCAAGGTTCCGGTTGCGATTCCCGACGGCGTGAAAGTGTCCGTGGGAGCGAACGCGTTCACGGTCGAGGGGACGCACGGTCGGCTCGAGCAGCCGTTCCGCCCCGACATGGTAGAGATCGTCGTCGGTGACGGCGAGGCGACCGTGACCCGGCGTAGGGAAGGCAAGGAGTACCGGGCGTACCACGGCTTGTACCGAAGCCTTCTCGCGAACATGGTTCACGGCGTTTCGAAACGGTGGGAGAGGGCCTTGCTCGTGCGGGGTCTCGGGTACCGCGCGCGGCTCCAAGGAACCACGCTGATCCTCGATCTCGGCTACTCGACGCCGATGGAATACGAGCTTCCGAGTGAGGTCGAAGCGGAGCTACCGAATCCGAACGAGATCATCATCCGCGGCGCAGACAAGCAGCAGGTCGGACAGGTCGCGGCGGAGATTCGGGCGCTACGGAAGCCGAACGTGTACGACGGCAAGGGGATCCGCTACAGAAGCGAACAGGTCATTCAGAAGGCCGGCAAGCTCGGCGGGCCCGGGGCCGGTGGCTAGGGAGTGAGGTAGCGATGGCGCGATTCAACCGGGCCGCGGAGCGGCTCAAGAGGCACAAGCGAATCCGGAGGCGCATCCACGGAACGACCGATCGACCGCGTCTCTGCGTGACCAAGACGTTGCGGCACCTCTACGCCCAGGCGATCGACGACGAGTCCGGGCGGACGTTGGCTCAGGCCTCGACGCTCGAGCCGGAGATCCGAGGACAGATCTCGGGGCCGAACGTCGCCGCGGCTGAGAAGCTGGGGGCGATCCTGGCCGAACGGGCTGCGAGCGCCGGTATCGAGGCGGTCGTCTTCGATCGCGGCGGCCATCCGTACCACGGCGTGATCTCCTCCTTCGCGGAGGCATGTCGCAAAGGGGGACTGCGGTTTTGAGGACGCACGACGAGTTTGAGAACGAGATCATTGATATCCGCAGGGTCAGCAAGGTCACCAAGGGTGGGCGGAACCTGAGGTTTCGCGTGACGATCGTCGTCGGGGACAGGGACGGCAGAGTTGGCGTCGGCGTCGGCAGCACGAGGGAGATCCCTCGTGCAATCCAACAGGCGATCCGCGATGCGAAGAAGAACCTGATCCGCGTGAACCGCCTGGAGGGAACGATTCCACACGAAGTGACCGGACGGTTCAAGGCCGGCCAAGTGCTGTTGAAGCCTGCGCATCCGGGAACCGGCATCATTGCCGGGACGACCGTCGGTGCCATTTGCCGGCTGGCGGGGATCGACGACGTCCTGACCAAGTCGATTGGGACGACGAATCCGCTTACGCTGTCCCGCGCGACGCTCGCGGGACTGGCTTCGCTGCGAAGCCAGCGACAGATCGCGGATCTGCGGGGTGTTGCGGTCGGACAGGAGGCGGGCAATGAGGCTTGAGGATCTTCGTCCGACGAAGGGCAGCACACACCGTCGAAAGCGCGTCGGTCGAGGATACGGCTCCGGCCGCGGCGGACACGAGAGTGGCAAGGGAACGAAGGGCCAGAACTCCCGCAGTGGCGGCGGCGTTCGCCTCGGTTTCGAAGGCGGCCAAACGCCGATCTGGATGCGCTTCCCGAAGCGCGGATTCCGCAACTACACACGGGTCGAGTACGCCTGCGTCAACGTCGACACGCTCGGCGAGCGGTTTGATGCGAACGCCGACATCGACATCGAGGCGCTGTGCGACGCCGGCCTCCTGAAGGGGCGGATCGAGCGCGTGAAGGTTCTCGGCCGCGGCGAGCTGACGAAGCCGCTGATCGTCCGGGCACAGCGGTTCACCGCGGAGGCGAAGCGGAAGATCGAGGCCGCAGGAGGAAGGGCTGAGGTGATCTACTAGCGATGTGGGAGAAGTTTGCCAGCCTGTTCAAGGTTCCCGAACTGAGGAAGCGAATCCTGTTCACCCTCGGTGCGATCATCATCGTCCGCCTCGGGACGCACATTACCGTTCCGGGTGTCGATGCCGAGGTGCTGCGCAACTTCTTCGCCCAGCAGGCGGGCGGCATCTTCGACTTCTTCAATATGTTCACCGGGGGCGCGCTGCAGCGCTTCTCCCTCTTCGCTCTCGGCGTCACGCCGTACATCAACGCGTCGATCATCTTCAGCCTGCTGACGGCGGTTATCCCGCGACTCAAGGAGCTCCAGCAGCAGGGACGGGAAGGTCGCCGCAAGATCACGTCGTATACGCGGTACGCGACCGTCGCGCTGGCGATCGTGCAGGGTACCGCGATGACGTCGCTGATCCGTGGAGCGATGCCCGCCGGGGCCGGAATCTGGTTCTACGTCACGACGATCGTCTCCCTGACCACCGGGACGATCTTCCTGATGTGGCTCGGTGAGCGAATCACCGAGAACGGAATCGGAAACGGCATCAGCATGATCATCATGATCAGTATCCTGTCCCGGTTCCCGGCGAATCTGCGCCAGTTGTGGACCGACATCTCCACCGGCTCGGTGCACGCCGTGTGGGGGCTGGCGTTCATCGCATTGCTGATCGTCGTGATTGCCGGAATGACCATGGTGCAGCAGGGGCAGCGGAAGATCTCGATCCAGTACGCGAAACGGACGATGGGCCGGCGGATCTACGGCGGACACACATCGCATCTGCCGATGCGGGTCAATCAGGGTGGTGTCATCCCGGTCATCTTCGCGTCGGCGCTGCTCAGCCTGCCGGTGACGCTGTTCAACGCGATTCCGAGTCTGAACTGGATCGTGCCGTACGTCCAGACCGGTAGTACGGCGTACATCCTCGCCTACGTCGCGCTGATCTTCTTCTTCACATACTTCTACAGCTCGATCGTCTTCGATCCACAAGACATCGCGAAGAACGTTCGTGAGGCCGGCGGATTCATCCCCGGCGTTCGCCCGGGCAAGCCGACGGCCGAGTACATCAACAGCGTGCTCAATCGAATGCTGTTGATCGGTGCGTGTTTCCTGACGGTCGTTGCGGTCCTGCCGTTCATCCTGTCTGCGGCGAGCGGCTCGCAGTCGATGTTCCTCGTCGGCGGTACGTCACTGCTGATTGTCGTCGGCGTCGGGATCGACACGATCATGCAGATCGAGGCGCACCTGGTGATGCGACACTACGACAGCCTGACGAAATCCAGCCGACTGCTCGGGCGGCGGGGGTAGGCGATGAAGACGCGGATCGTGCTGCTCGGCCCTCCCGGCGCCGGAAAGGGAACCCAGGCAAAGCGGATCGTCGGCGAGGTCGGCGTGGTGCACCTGTCGACCGGTGACATCCTCCGTGACGAAGTCGGGCGTTCGACCGATCTCGGGGCGACCGCGCGCGGGTACATGGACCGCGGCGAGCTGGTCCCGGATCAGCTGATCATCGACATGGTTCGAGGGCGGATCGAAGCGGCCGCCGATGGTTTCCTGCTCGACGGGTTTCCGCGAACCGTCGAGCAGGCCGAAGCGCTGGAAGCGATCACGCCGATCGACATCGTAGTCAACATCTCGCTGCCCCGCGAGGAGGTCGTGCGTCGCCTGACGGCGCGCCGCGTCTGCCGGGCCTGCGGGGCGATTGCCAATCTGCTGTTCAACCCGCCGAAGGACCCGGCGATCTGCCCGGCCTGCGGCGGCGAGTTGATCCAGCGCGACGACGATAGGCGCGAGGTGATCGAGAATCGATACGGCGTGTACGAGCGTTCGACGGCGCCGCTGATCGACTTCTATCGCGAGCGTGGCCTGATCCGGGATTTCGACGGCTCGCGAGGAAGCGACGCGATTTCGTCCGAGATCCTCGCGATTCTCTCCGAATGATCGCGCTGAAGACGACGTCGGAGATTGCCGTGATGCGGGAGAACGGTGCCACCCTCGCCGGGGTTCTCGGTGCGCTTCGCGCGGAGGTACGGCCGGGACGAACGACAGCGTATTTCGACCGGATTGCCGAGGAGATGATCCGAGCGCGCGGCGCGAAGCCGGCGTTCAAGGGGTATCGGGGCTATCCGGCGACGATCAACGCGTCGATCAACGAAGAGGTCGTCCATGGGATTCCGTCCGAGGATCGGAAGCTGTTGGACGGCGACGTCTTCTCGATCGACATCGGGCTCGTCCGAGACGGGCTGTACGTCGACATGGCGACGACGATCGCCGTCGGCGAGGTGGAGGAGGAAGCGCGACATCTCCTTGAGGTCGGGGAGCGGAGCTTGTGGGAAGGGATTGAGGAAGCTACAATCGGGAACCGGTTGTCCGACATCTCGCACGCGATCGGATCCTTCGTCCAAGCGAAGGGTTTTCACGTGGTGAAGGAGTACGTCGGGCACGGTATCGGGAGAGCATTGCACGAGGATCCACAGATCCCGAACTACGGTCCGCCAGGAACGGGCGTCCGTTTGGGCCCGGGCATGGCCTTCGCGATCGAGCCGATGGTGAAGACCGATCCGTTCCCGACGCGGGTTCTTCCGGACGAATGGACTGTAGTGACGGGATCCGGTGGGCTGTCCGTGCATTTCGAGCACACGATTGTGTTGACGGAAGATGGGACGATTGTGATAACCGAAGGAGGTGACGAAGGGCGCAGTGGCAACGAATGAGAGACGCGGGAAGAAGGACGTGATCCGGCAGCGTGGCGAGGTCATCGAGAGCCTTCCGAGTTCGATGTTCCGGGTCAAGCTGGATAACGATCACGTCGTTCTCTGCCACATCTCCGGCCGGATCCGAAAGCACTACATTCGGATCCTGACGGGAGATCGCGTGATCGTGGAGTTCTCGCCGTACGATCTGTCCAAGGGGCGGATCGTCTATCGAGAAAGCTGATCGAGGCGCCCGGCTACGATGAAGGTCCGAAGCTCGGTTAAGAAGATGTGTGCCAAGTGCAAGGTGATCCGCCGTGAGGGGCGACTGAGAGTCGTCTGCCGGAATCCCAAGCACAAGCAGCGGCAAGGGTAAGGGAGAACGTATGGCGCGTATAGCCGGAGTGAATCTGCCGAACAACAAGCGCATCGAGGTTGCGTTGACCTACATCTACGGCATCGGGAGGACGAGGGCGGCCGAGGTCATCGATCAGACCGGCATCTCGCCCGACGTCCGGGTGAAGGACCTGACGGAGAACGAGGTCAACGCTCTTCGGCGTGAGATCGAGCAGCTCATCGTCGAGGGAGACCTCCGGCGTCGCGTTCAGGGGAGCATTCAGCGGCTGAAGGACATCAACGCCTACCGTGGGATTCGCCATAAGAGGCGGCTTCCGGTTCGTGGGCAGCGGACGCGTTCCAACGCGCGAACTTGGAAGGGACCCCGGCCGGCGAAGGCCGGGAAGAAGAGGTAGGGATGGCGAAGAACATCAAGCTCGAACGCGCTCAGGTCCACGTCCACGCGACGTTCAACAACACGATCATCACGGTCACCGACATGAGCGGAAACCCGGTGACGTGGAAGAGCCCCGGCGTCGTCGGCTACAAGGGCTCCCGGAAAGGGACCCCGTACGCCGCCCAGATCGCGGCGGAATCCCTGTCGCGCGAGATGAAGGACATGGGCATTCGTTCCGTCGCGATCGAGGTTAAGGGGACCGGATCGGGTCGGCAGTCCGTCATTCAGACGATCAAGGCATCCGGCATCCGTGTCGAAGAGGTGAAGAACGTTACGCCGGTGTCCCACAGCAAGGGGAGAAGATAATGGGGCGAGATACGGGCGGGAAGTGCAAGCAGTGTCGTAGAGAAGGGGAGAAGCTCTTCCTCAAGGGCGAGCGCTGCTACACGCGCAGCTGCGGGCTGACCCGCAAGTCGAAGCCGCCGGGGGAGGGACCGAAGCGTCGCCGTCCGCGGCGGAGTCAATACCAGCTGCATCTTCGCGAGAAGCAGAAGGCGCGGCGGATCTACGGCGTGCGAGAGAAGCAGTTCCGCAACTACGTGGCGCAGGCGAAGCGCAAGAAGGGCGTCACCGGTGAGGCCCTTCTGACTCTTCTCGAACGTCGGATGGACAACATGGTCTACCGGGCCGGCCTCGCATCGTCCAGACAGCAGGCGCGGCAGATGATCACACACGGCCACTTCGAGCTGAACGGGCGCGCGACCAACGTGCCGTCCGTCCTGCTTCGGGAGGGCGACCTCGTCAGCGTCAAGGAAGGTCGCCGGGACCGCGTGAAGGGGATCGTCGAGGCTGCCGTCGATCGCGATCCCCCGGCATGGCTGGAGCGGAACGCCGATGCGATGAGGTTTCAGGTCCTCGCCATGCCGAGCATCGAGCAGACGGGCCTGAATATCGCGGCGAACCTCATCGTCGAGTTCTACTCCCGCTAGGAGGTGGCGATGGACGAACTGGTCTTCCCGAAGAACATCAAGGTCGAGGATCTCACCGATACGAGCGGAACGATCATGATCGAGCCGCTTGAGCGTGGCTTCGGCACAACGCTCGGAAACGCGTTGCGGCGGACGCTGCTTACGGCGATCCCGGGTGCGGCCGTCGTCCGCGTCCGGTTCGCCGGCAAGTACCACGAGTACGACACGATCGATGGGGTCAAGGAAGACGTTCTCGAGATCATCCTGAACCTCAAGTCGCTCGCCCTGCGCGTGCACGGCGACGAGACGCAGCGGATTTCGCTGGCTAAGAAGGGGGCGGGCGAAGTAACCGCCGCCGATCTGGATCTGCCGCCGGGCGTCGAGATCATCGATCCATCCGTCCACCTCGCGACACTCAACACCAAGGGCTCGCTCGACTTCGAGATCGAGGTCGAGACCGGGTTCGGTTACGTCCCGTCGGAACTGAACCGCCTCGAGGACGCGCCGCTGTCGGTCATCCCGATCGACGCCGACTTCTCGCCGGTTCGCAAGGTGAACTTCTCGGTTGAGGAGACACGCGTCGGTGGTCGAACCGGCTACGAGCGACTGATCCTGGAGATGTCGACCAACGGCGGAATCAAGCCTGAGGAAGCGCTGTCCGAGGCAAGCCGGTTGGTGAAGCGTCATCTCGACCTCTTCGACGACTTCGCCCAGCATCCGTACGGGATCTCCACCGAGGAGGCCGAGGAAGTCGAGGCGGAGGAGCTGTCGATCTCGCTCGTCGATCTCGGTATCGATCAGCGGGCCTGCAACCTGCTGCACGAGGCGGACATCACGACGCTGAGCCAGCTTCTGGAGCATCCGCGGGAGGAGTTGCTCGATATCCACGGGTTCGGCGGCAAGACGCTGAGCAAAGTGGAGGATCGACTGGCGGAGCTTGGCTACTCGCTGAGCAACGAAGGAGAGGTCACGGATGAGACATAGACGAACCGTCGACAAGATCGGGATGGTTCGCGCGCATCGGAAGAGCGTTCTCGCGAACCTGGCGAGTGCGCTGATCCTGAACTCGAAGGTTGACACGACCTACACCCGCGCGCGTGCCGGGCAGCGGTTCAGCGAGCGGCTGATTACCCTCGCCCGGAGGGGCGACCTCCACGCTCGACGGCTGGCGTTCGCGCGGCTGCGGGACAAGGCGGCGGTCGACAAGCTGTTCGAGGAACTCGGCCCGCAGTACAAGGACCGAAACGGCGGCTACACGCGGGTGATCAAGCTCGGACCGCGCCGCGGCGACGGAGCCGAGATGGCTCGCCTGATGCTGATCGAGAGCTAGGCTCGATTCCGGATTCGAGCGAGAGATGTGATTCGCCCCGCACCGAGGATGGTGCGGGGCGCGTTCGTTTCCCGATCGAACGGTGAGGTCACGTGAGGCGCGCACGTAGGCGCGCGATCATATCGGCCGTCATGGACGCGAGGTCGTAGCCTGGTGACCAACCCCACTCCTCGCGGGCGGCGCGGTCGTCGATGGCGCACGGCCACGAATCGGCGATCTGCTGACGGAAGTCCGGCTCGTACGTGCAGACGAAGTTCGGGATGTGCTTCCGGATCTCCGATGCGAGTTCCTCGGCGGTGAAGCTCATCGCACCGACGTTGAAGTCGGCATGATGAACCAGCGACGAGCGGTCGGCCTCCATCAGGTCGATCGTCGCCTTGATGCAGTCCGGCATGTACATCATCGGGAGGCGGGTGTCCGGGCGGACGAAACATGTGTAGCGTCCTTCCCGAATCGCCTTGTAGAAGATCTCGACGGCGTAGTCCGTCGTGCCGCCGCCGGGCGGCGTAACGTTGGAGATGATCCCCGGATAGCGGAGCCCGCGGACGTCGAGACCGAAACGCCGCACGTAGTAGTTGGCGAGCAGTTCTCCCGAGACCTTGGTCACACCGTACATCGTCGTCGGGAGGAGAATGGTCTCCTGGGGTGCCGGATCACGCGGCGTCTCCGGTCCGAACACCGCGATCGAACTCGGGATGCAGACCTGCGCCAGCTTCCGCTCCCGCGCGACCTCGAGGACGTTGACGAGCCCGTCGATGTTGACGCGCCATGCAAGGCCCGGCTTCTCCTCCCCTACCGCCGATAGGATCGCGGCGAGATGGAAGATCGTGTCGATGCCGTGCGTCTCGACGACGCGATCGACGTCCTCCCGGGCCGTCACGTCCACCGTCTCGAACGGCCCCGAATCGCGCAGCGCCGGTTGAGGTGCGGTGCGATGCCCTCCCGCGACGACGTTGTCCTTCCCGTAGCGCTCGCGCAGGGCGAGCGTCAACTCCGATCCGATCTGTCCGACGGCCCCGGTCACCAGTATCTTCTTCGATGTCGCCAAGCCCGTTGCCTCCTGTACACCTGCGGTTGTGATGATTGTACGCCAGCCGGAGCGGGACAGGTAGGCGAAGTGGGCACGCATTGCCGTTGCGCCGGCGGTGAGCTACCGTATTCCGGGCTGAGCGACTCGACCCGGGAGGGAGGGTGCACGGGTGACGGTTCTTCTCGAGGTGATCCTGCCGATCTTCCTTGTCGGCGGGGCTGGGGCGGTTCTCGGACGGGTGACGCGCCTCGACGCAATGCTTCTGACGCGCGTTACCATGTACCTACTCGGGCCGGCGTTGATCTTTCGATCACTGACTGTATCGGTCGTCGCCGGCAGCGATGTCCTGAGGATCGCTGCTTTCGTCATCATCCTGCAGGTCGTCCTGTTTGCCCTCTCCAGGCTTGTCGGTCGCTGGCAGCGGTGGGAGGACGATGCTCGCGCCGCGGGATCGCTCGTCCTGACCTTCAGCAATTGTGGGACGTATGGGCTGGCGGTGCTTCTGTTCGCTTACGGAGAGGCGGGTTTCACTCTCGGGATCGTCTTCATGCTTACAGGAGTCGTGATGCAGGCGACGCTCGGCGTCGGGATCGGTGCATGGCATCGCGGGATGAAGCTGCGCACTTGGCTCGGGCGGGCGGCTCGCGTGCCGTGGCTGTACGCGATCTTGCTCTCGGTTCTCTTCCGATCCACGGGCTGGGAGCTCCCGCTCGGAATCTTCCGGGGGATCGACTTGCTCGCCGACGCGGCGATCCCGGTGCAGCTTGTCTTGCTTGGCATCCAGCTGGCCCGCGTGCCGCGGCGGGCCATCGCACGGGAGGCGCTCTGGCTCACCGGGCTGAAGCTCGCGATCCCGCCGTTGCTTGGCTGGGGCCTGACGGCGCTGTTCGGCGTCGAGGGCCTTCTCCGATCGGTCTTGATCGTGCAGTCGAGTATGCCGAGCGCGATCAACGCGCTGATTCTATCGATGCACTTCAATCGAAAACCGGAGTTGGCGGCGACCGTCGTCTTCCTGACGACGGTCCTGAGCTTCGGTACCCTCACGGCTGTTCTGTCGCTGCTGAACTAGGATGGAGATGCCGCGACGCAGCTCCTATACTCCCCTTCGGACATGACCGAAGCGATCGGCATCGACATCGGGGGGACGTTCATCGACGTGGTGCTGGCGGACCGACGCGTGGCCCGCGTCGTCAAGATTCCGTCGACGCCGGGCGCCCCGCATCGCGGCGTCTTGACAGGGTTGGCACGGCTCATCGAGGAGGGGGGGCTCGATCCATCCGGCGTCACGACGATCGCCCACGGGTCGACGGTTGCGACGAACGCGCTGCTCGAGCGGACCTGGGCGCGGACGGCGCTGATCACGACACGCGGGTTCCGTGACGTCCTGGAGATCGGCCGCCAGCAGCGGTCGGACCTGTACGACCTCTCGATCGTCCGATCGGAGCCGATCGTCCCGAGGGATCTGCGCTTCGAGCTGACCGAGCGTGTCGGGGCCGACGGACGGGTGGTCACGGCGCTCGATCCCGACGAGGTGCGAGATCTCGTTCCGCGGCTGCGTGCATCTGGAGCCGAAGCGGTCGCCGTCGTCTTCTTGTTCTCCTACCTGTATCCGTCGCATGAACGACGGGTCGGCGAGATCCTCGCCGAGGCGCTCGATCTGCCGGTCACGCTGTCGAGCGACGTCCTTCCCGAGTTCCGAGAGTACGAACGGACGTCGACGACCGTGATCTGTGCCGCCCTTCGTCCGGTGATCGGTCGATACCTCGGTGAACTCGAGCGAGGAGCGGCGGGGCTGGGGCTCCCGTCGACCTGGCGGATCATGCAGTCGAGCGGTGCGGTGATCGACGCGTCGAACGCGGAGCGGGAGCCGGTGCGTATCCTCCTCTCCGGTCCCGCGGCCGGTGTCCAAGGTGCGCGTGCGATCGGGAAACTGGCCGGGGAGCGGGGATTGATCACGATGGACATGGGAGGTACGAGTTGCGACGTCTCGCTGATCCGCGACGGCGCGCTCTCACGCACGACGTCGGGGTCAATCGGAGGGCACCCTGTGGCGCAGCAGATGATCGGGATCCACACGATCGGCGCCGGCGGCGGGAGCATCGCGTGGATCGATCCGGGGGGCGCTCTGCGTGTCGGGCCGCAAAGCGCCGGCGCGGACCCCGGCCCGGCCTGCTACGGGCGGGGCGGAACGCATCCGACGGTCACCGACGCGCACGCCGTCCTCGGCCACCTGCCGGCGGACCGGCCGCTCGGCGGACTCGATCCGCTGGATGTCGACGCGGCGCGACGCGTGATCGACGCCATCGCCGGCGCTCTCGGATTGTCGACTGAGGAGGCGGCTGAGGGAATGCTCGAGATCGCCGATGCAGCGATGGAACGGGCGATTCGTGTGATCTCGATCGAGCGGGGGCACGACCCCCGTGAGTACGCGCTGCTCGCGTTTGGCGGCGCCGGCCCGCTGCACGCCGTGTCGATCGCACGGAGGCTGTCGATCCCCCGCGTGCTCGTTCCCGCGACGGCCGGCGTTCTCTCCGCGCTCGGGCTCCTCGTATCGGAGGTCGGATACGACACGAGCCGGAGCGTCGTTCGGCGGCTGGCCGCCCTCGGTGAAGACGAGCTTGGCGATGCGATTCGCGATCTCTGTGTGCAGGGGGATGACGTCCTGTGCGGGCAAGGGTTCGATCGATCGAAGGTCCGCCACGCTGTCTCCGCCGACCTTCGTTACGCGGGGCAATCGCACGAGCTGACCGTCTCGTTTCCCGGCTCGGGCGACGGCGGATGGTCGGTCGGCGACCTTGCCGCGGCATTCCACGCGGAACACGAGGTGCGGTTCGGCCATTGCGATTCGAGCGAAGACGTCGAATTGGTCACCCTACGTGCGCGAGCGATCGGAGCGGCCGCGTTGGCCGACGTGCCGGG
>Ga0272443_10003415_pt1 | contig 18719 bp, 11 predicted proteins | sample SSMAcet12_FD_193581 | JGI IMG/M metagenome (GOLD analysis project Ga0272443, IMG submission 193581) | Marine sediment archaeal communities from Little Sippewissett salt marsh, Falmouth, MA, United States - SSM-Acet-12 | ecosystem: Environmental > Aquatic > Marine > Wetlands > Sediment ... | reverse complement strand
AACTCCCGTGTCAGTATCCGCAACAAAGGCAACATGCTGCCATTCTCCAAATTCATAGGTAAATCCTGAGGTGCTGTACTCTTTGTAACCTCCTGATTCAGTCTCAAATGATAATTTTGTGCCTCCGTTAAGGTTCCTTATGAATAATTCATAATTATCCTCATCCTGAGAACCCTTGCAGATAAGGGAAGTGAAATTTAAGTACTGGGATGCCATACCACCAGGATTTACCGGTGGTTCTGGCATAAGCCAGGCAGCATATGAAAGAGACTTTGGTGCATCAAGGGTGTCGTCATTGGGTACAAGTACATAGGTACTTGTTCCGTCAAAGTAGAGACCATCGCCGCAGGCACCATTCACACGGGAATATGTACCCTTAATAGATCCATCATTGTCATTGCCGGATGAATCAGTGGCTGTCCCGCCTGAACCTTCATCAAACTTCCACCATCCAACAGGCGATGGAAGTCCGGTTACTGCGATATATGAACTCTTTATTTCAGTATCATAGCCACCGGCATTGCCAGCCCTCAGGCTCACGTTGTAAATTCCGTCTGAAATATATGTATGAGATGGATTCTCTTCTGTCGATGTCTCTCCGTCACCAAAGTCCCAGAACCAGGTGTCCGGAGTATTTGTGGAGAGATCAGTAAAGTTCACTATCAGAGGAGCAGAACCAGTCATCTGATCTGCACTAAAGTCTGCCACAGGTGCTGGCGGCGGGGTGCATTTACCATAGATCTCCTGTACCTGACCGGCCGTAAGGGCCGTTGTATAAAGCATCACTTCGTCAAGTTTCCCTTTGAAGTTAAAGGTCGCCCAGTCAGGATAACTGCCAGAGATCTTCTGCATGCCTATGTAAACCGGCTCATTGTTCGGGAGTAATGAATCAGGTACCTCAAATGTTCCCACACCGGATCCGTCAATATAAACCGTCCCTGTTCCGGCACCCGTATCCACAACACATGCCAGATGTTGCCAGCGGTTGTATTCATACGGAATTGCGGAGAGAGAATCAAGCCTGTCATCCGATTCAAATGTAAATTTACTGACAGTCTCAGTCTTCTGCATGAAGAATTCATAATTGTCATAATTCTGATTGCCCTTATCAAAAATAGAGACATAATTCAGGTATTCCCCTGTATTCCCCGATTTATTAACTGGTAATTCCGGATATACCCAGGCACACAACGTCACTTTATCAGATGTGTCAAGTGTTGCACTGTCAGGCACTAAGACATAAGTCGTTTCACCATCGAAATAGAGTGCATCTCCGCAGGCGCCTGCCACACGGGAGTAGGTGCCCTGTATAACTCCGTTATTATCATTCCCGGAGGAATCAAGAACTGTGCTTCCGGAAGACTCATCAAATTTCCACCATCCGGCAGGTTCAGGTCCCGCCTGGCAGACATCATCACAGCACAGTGGCAAGTCGTATGTCCTTGCAATACTGACTGAAGACCATTCAAGGTGCAGGATTGCAGCGCCGCTGCCCTCAAACATCTTCACCTTTATCGGGTGGCATCCGACTGTAAGATACACAGTCACTGATTTTTCCTCAGCGCTATGCCAGCCGCCATTATCAATCACAGGTGTATCGGAATCATCCGTATCATCTATCCAGAGATATGATCCATCATCAGATGTAAGATAAAACGTATAATCACCGGCATCCTCAATTACCAGGTACCCCTCATATATGACACTGAAATAATCTGTCTTTCCGACAATGTCTTCAGGCCAGTTGTCTATATCAGTGGTATATCCCTGCCATGAAACACCCTTCGAATCAGCAAACCTGATAATTTCATCCATTCTTTCAACATAAGGCCCTTCAAAGTCACGGTCATAGTAATAGTAGCCTGTAAGTCCCGGCCTTGTGCATATGGATATATCACTCACCACAATATCTCCGGTCTGTGAATCAGATGCACCATAAATATCAGTTACAGTAAGATTTACTGTGTAAGTCCCTGCATCTGAGAATATATGTACCGGATTTTCTTCTGTGGATGTCGCATTGTCACCAAAGTCCCAGAACCATGAGGTTATACTTCCGGTTGAAGTGTCTGTGAAGCTCACATTCAGTGGTGCAGAGCCGGCCTGTGGGTCTGCTGTAAACACTGCATTCAGCGGTTTGCAGCATTTGTCAGTGCAGAACGAATCAACAAATTGTCTGCCAAAGTCCGCAGATTCCCATTCAAGCTGAAGAACTCCATGTCCGGTTTTTTCATACATCTTAACTTTTACCGGATGGAAACCCTCTGTCAGATAAACTGTACCTGATTCTTCCTCAGGAGAATGATCGCCCCAGTTGTCAACAACGGGAGTATCACCTTCAGCCGTATTGTCAATCCAGAGCCTTGAACCGTCATCCGATGTCAGGTAGAATGTGTAATCAGCATCTTCATCAATCGTAAGATAACCTTCATAGATGACACTGAAATATTCATCCCGTCCGATTACCGGATTTGGCCAGTCTGCAATATCACTGCCATAATCATATCTGTCATCATCTATAGCTCTTTGATCTGCAAACCTGATCCTCTGATCAATTCTTGTCACCGGAGTTCCGGTGAAATCTTCATTTGAATAGTAATATCCGGTGAGTCCGGAGACTTCACATGACTGCGATGGAAGAACTGTAATATACTCGGTTTTGGTTTCGGTATCACTGCCATGAGCATTGGTCACTATAAGAGTAACAGTAAATGTTCCAAATGAGGAATATATATGTGTCGGGTTCTGCTCTGTTGACGTTGCACCGTCACCAAAGTCCCACTGCCACGATGTTGGCTCATTTAAAGATGTATCTGTGAAATTTACAACCAGCGGTGCACCTCCGGAGAGCGGAGTTGCCGTAAAGTCCGCAGCAGGAGGCAATCCCGGATCATCAGTTGGTACCGGAGTAGGAATTTCTGTAACAACTTCAATCGGCTTACCTGCATCATCTCCCAAAAGATAAATCACACTGGGTTTTCTGTTATTCTGATAACTGATAATCTGTATATCATCCGGTTTTTCAGGGACATCCAGATAAATTTCTTCTCCGGTATCCCATTTATCCCAGTCGGATGAATCATCATTATTTACAGACTTTACAAACTGATCAGTAACATCTTCTCCTTCAACAATGATCTGTAATTTATCTCTCTCAAGCAGATCTCCGCCATCATTTTTCAGGACCAGTTTCAGCTGTTCGTCCTCATCATAATAGGCACCCGAACTTATTACAACCGCAGGTGCCTGATCATCGCCGGAATCTGTAAACATCGTTACTCCAATAAATCCTGCAATGACAACAAAGACAGCTACAAGCAATACAAATCCAATAGTTTCTGAAGCCGCTGCTTCTTCCCGGTTATACATAACAAACCACCCGATTTAAATAAATATACTCTATTTTTTCTCAACATCGAATATCACATTCATCATGTGAGATTCCTCCAAAGATTCATTATAAGCAATAACTGTCATTGAAATATTCGTAGGAAATATACCATTGCCAAAAAGACTATTGAGTTCAATAAATTCGGTTGTAAAATCAAAGTCGTTTAATTTTACCATCTTCTGTACCGCAGCTTTCAGATTATTTGCATTATTTGGGAGATTTTCATAATTGTATAAGATCACATCCACCCTGTCAGCCAAAAAACCATCAGAATCTATGGTTATATTTACAAGCGGGCTATCCTTTGAATTGTCAAAATCAATTTCAAGATCCTGATCATTTGTGATTATAACCTGAGTAATATTAAGTTCCTCAGGTGTAGTGCCGGAGCTTATTCCGGTATCACCCAGAACAGATACATTTGCAACCGTCTGATTGGAATAAACTACAGGCGATGATGACAGCAAAGTTTCAGTACCACCGTCAGTATAGACTATCCTTGTGCCTATGGGCATTCCCGGACCTTCATACTCTATTGCATCACCCGGAGACCATGTTCCATCTGCGGGTTCTGAAAAATCACCCGGTACATATCCACTGCCGTCATTAAGATCAACCAGAACCCTGTATTCTCCGGACTTTAGAGAGTCCCCGCCATTATTATACAGGTAAAATTCACCAGTTCCTGATTTACCTGCCAGAATATCAACCACAGGGACCACTTCAGACGGTGCTGATGAAAAGAGCATTACGGCTATTACTGCAATTCCTATAACTGAGAGTGAGATGAGCAGTATCGCCCCGATTATTTCACTTACGCCTTCATCAGAGACCGGCCTCAGACCTTTTTTTATCATCACATCACCTCACATGAATACAGATATAATTTATTTTCATACACAGACATATCACTCCAGAGAAGAAGCAACATTCTGCAGCGCAACAGAGAAATTGGCATTATAAATGCTCAGCTGAATATCAGATTCTGCATTTGTTAAAGGACCTGTCACTTCAACTGCCAAAGTGTGAGAATCCGGATCGGGAATTAAAACCCAATTACCGGGAATACCGTCCCGCCAGAGAGCACTCTGAAACGCTTTCTTCCAGACTTTAGCCTCAAGAATGTCCTTAAAAGTCATCTCGATCTTTACATTCTGAGCACTGACTGAACCTGGAGGATACTGGCCTTCATTTTTATATCTGGTATCCACCATAACCGGGCCGGAACCCCCGACACTCTGACTGAGAGTAGGACATTTTAGTGAGACCGGAATTACATATATCCCCAGTTTATTGCCATTGTCCAGACCATAAAAAGAGACAGGAGGATCAACCCTTGCAGTCACACCATCTGTCTGTTTCAGGAAGACGCCACCCATCTGATAATAATATTCCTGATCAAGCCAGTAATTGTTCTGTGAATTATAGCTCAGTTTACCGATATCCTTCTCAAATATTGGACTGACCTCATTATTTTTTGTAATCTTTATATGACCGTCACTCTGGTTGACAGTCATATATCCTGCGGATGGAACCGGGAAAAAAAGAGGCACAACACCGCTTCCACCGGTTTTAAATCCACCCCCGGTACCCATAATAAAAGAGGTACCAAGATTAATTCCATAGGGACTGAAATTCACACTGGAACCCGAATTCTCAACCCCTAACGAATTTATCCACAATGAATCCAGAGAGATCTTATAATCGACAAAACGGTCTTTTATCCCGTTCATATGGTCAATTTCATTCATCTCTCCCTGGACCGGCACCTCATAAACAACATACATGGACATAGCTATGGTCAACAGGCCAAGTATAAGGATAAAGCCGACAACCTCGGAAAGCCCTTCCTCCAGGCGAAAACATTTCATAATCCCAGTATCTCCCAAAATATTATCTTATTTTATAATAAACCATCCCTGAATGCAAATATCCAGAAATTTCAATTGATTCAGAACATAATCCGTAACATAACTTCAGCCACATTCTATTCATAATAACCACAATAAATAATACAACAATCATGCACAAAAACTGCGTATTATCTATGAAATAACATCATTAATCAGAACATACAACCAGCAGACATATAATATCCATACTTAATCCCCACATATTCTGATTATTGAAAACCATCACAGCCAACATAACCAGTCTTCAGGAATTATCATAAGAAATAATGATCAGACCTACATATTGTTAATCTTAAACTGATAATATATAAGCGACATGCAGAAACAAGGTGACAATTCAACAGATAAGATTCAGATACACTGGGCAGATGTGATTGCATCAAAGGTTGATGCGGACGTCCCGCACAGAATTGCAACAGGTATCACACCGTCCGGACCGATACACATAGGAAATATGCGTGAAGTTCTCACCGGAGATATAGTATATAAGGCAATAACCGACAGGGGGATCGATGCCGAACTCATATACAATGCAGACGACTTTGACCCCTTAAGGAAGGTCTATCCTTTCCTCCCGGAAAGTTACGAACAGTATATAGGAATGCCAATCTGCGACATACCATGCCCCTGCGGAAAGCATGAGAGTTACGCAGACCACTTCCTTGAACCATTCCTGAAATCCCTTGAAGAGCTTGATGTAAGACCAAAAGTACTCAAATCAAGTGAATTATACAGAACCGGAAAATATACCGAAGAGGTTAAGACGGTCCTTGAGAACAGCGCTGAAATTAAGGAAATTCTTGAGCGCGTATCCGGCAGGACACTTCCGGAATCATGGGTCCCATTCTACCCCATATGCAAAGAATGCAGAAAAATAAGCAATGCCGAGATCCTTGAGCATATTCCGGAGAAGAACCTTGTAAAATACAGGTGCGAATGCGGCCACGAGGACTACTGCGATTACTCCAAAGGCGAGGGAAAACTTGTATGGCGTGTTGACTGGCCGATGAGATGGTCAGCACTCGGAGTAACAGTTGAACCGTTTGGAAAGGACCACGCTGCATCCGGCGGATCATATGACACCGGAAAAGAGATTGTGGAGAAGATCTTTTGCGGAAATGCACCATTCCCGATACAGTACGAATGGATCAGCCTGAAAGGCAAAGGCGCAATGGCATCATCAACAGGAGTTGCAATATCAATAGAATCCATGCTTGAGATCGTGCCGCCCGATGTTCTCAGATACCTTATAGTAAGAACAAAACCTGAAAAGGCAATCAGCTTTGATCCGGGAATGGGACTTCTTACATTAATAGATGAATATGCAAGATTATCCGAGAAAGGAGAGGGGCGGGAATATGAACTCTCCGCAATATCAGATGTGGCAACCGACATCCCGTTTAAGCACCTTGTAACAGTTGTCCAGATTGCCCGGGACGATGATGCAATATTTGACATCCTGAAAAGAAGCGGATATAATGTTGAGAACCGGGATGCTGTCCTGAAAAGAGCAGAGAGAGCAAAGATCTGGGTTGAAAAATATGCACCTGACATGGTGAAATTTACAGTCAGAAAAGAACTTCCTGAAGAGGTACTCTCATTCAGTGCGGCAGATATTGATGCACTGACCCTCCTGATTGAGAGATACGCAGCACTAAAGGAATGGAAAGCAGAATTCCTTCACAATGCAATATACGACCTTGGCAATGAAACAGGTGCAAACCCGAAAGACATCTTCACATGCATCTACATAGCAATTCTCGGACAGAAAAGAGGTCCCCGTGCAGGATGGTTTATCGAGGCACTCGGTCAGGACTTCGTCATGAAAAGGCTTCTTGAAACGGTGAATGCAGGTGCTCAGTAAGGCCTGCCGGCAATGCAGCGAAGGTGCAAAGATGGTTCTCTTTGTAACCGGGGTATGCAATAAAAAATGCTGGTACTGCCCGATATCAGATGAAAGGAAAGGCAACGACCGTGCCTATGCAAATGACAGGGTAATTATCAGACCGGAAGACATAATCGATGAAGCAAAAATTATGTCAGCACTTGGAACAGGTGTAACCGGAGGAGAGGCACTTTTAAAGATGGACAGGGTAATGTCCTTCTGTCGCCTGCTAAAACGTGAATTTGGTGAAGAACACCACATTCATCTCTATACCGGAACTGCACCCGATGAAGAGTGCTTAAAAAATCTCCAGGGCCTTGTAGATGAGATAAGAATGCATCCGCCGCAGGAAGTATGGAAGGAAATTTTAAGTACTGAATATATAATCTCAGCAAAGAAAGCAAAGGAGATGGGCTTTGAGGTTACAATTGAAGTGCCGTCACTTCCGGGACTTGAATATCTCATTCCTGCACTGCCCTATCTTGACTATATGAATATCAATGAGCTTGAATGGTCAGAGACAAATGCCGAAGAGATGAGAAAACAGGGCTACAGCCTTGAGGATGACTACCACAACGCAGTCCCCGGCGCAAAGGCATGGGCAGAGGAGATATTAAAAGATCCAAAGGTTCACTGGTGCTCATCAACCTTCAAAGACTCAGTACAGTTAAGAGAACGGCTCAAAAGAATAGCAAATAATACATCAAGACCTTTTGAGGAGATAACCGATGACGGGACTGTTGTCTATGGAGTATGGTATCCGGAATGTTCTGTCCCAAAAGACCTTGAAGATGATCATTACGAAAAATTCGATGACAGAATAGAGACTGCCTGGTGGATCTTAGCAGATTTTCCGGACGATTTTCCGGGCAGAAAAGAGATCATCGAGAGATACCCGAATAACGGAATGGTTGTAGAGGTTACACCGATATGAAGAGGGCAAAGGAATACTTCGAATCACTATATGAGAGATATCTGCTGAGGCAGTGCAGTCACGTCCCAAAGCATATAGCAATTATTCAGGACGGAAACCGGAGATTTGCCAGAGAGTCAGGAATAGAGGTTGCACTGGGACATAGACTTGGAGCGGAGAAGACCGAGGCAGTCATGGACTGGGCACATGACATTGGTGTCACACATATGACACTATACTGTTTTTCAACTGAAAACTTCAGAAGAACAAAAGATGAACTCGTGGAGCTATTCACCCTTTTTACAGAAAAGGCAATTGGGATAGTATCAGACGAGAGGGTGCATAAAAATAAGATCAAATTTCAGATGGTCGGCGACAGAAACCTTCTGCCAAAAGATTTCCTTGAGAAGATTGAGAGAGTTGAAGAGCTTACAAAGGATTATGAGCATTTTACAATTAATCTTGCCATTGCATACGGTGGAAGAAATGAGATTGTGCTGGCGGCAAAGTCAATCCTTCAGGAGGCTGAAGAGGGAGAACTAAAACCGGAAGAAATCAACATCAGAACAATTGAGGAGCACCTTTACAGAGAGCAGAGTATCCCGCCGGTAGATCTTATTATAAGAACAGGCAATGATAAAAGAACTTCAAACTTCCTGCCGTGGCTTGCAAACGGAAATGAATCGGCAGTATATTTCTGTGCGCCTTACTGGCCGATGTTCAGAAAGATAGATCTCTTAAGGGGAATCAGAATGTATGACCAGAGAATTAAAAACGATTCTTCCTACCTGCCATAACGCCTTTTACGCGTCTGGTAATCCCTTAAAGCACGCAGGAATTCTGTTTTCCTAAACTGTTTCCAGTTTACATCAGAAAAGAACAGTTCCGAGTACACAGACTGCCATATAAGAAAATCAGTGAGATAGTTACCACCGGTTTTTATGACAAGATCAGGTTCGTAATTGAAGGTCAGATAAGACTCAATCATCTTCTCATCGACATCATCAGGATTAATATTATCCTCTGCCATCTTCCTGACACAACGGACAATCTCATCGCGTCCGCTCATTCCAATAACAACAAATACTTCTCTTCCCTCACCTGAAACTTCAGTTTTGTCTCCGTAAGTCAGGGTAAGTCTTGCAAAAGAAGATATATCACGAATTAGAGGAAGAAATCTCTCAGGATCATCTAAATTATCAGTATTTATATGAAAGATGACATTTTTAATGCCGCATTTAATAGACCAGCCTGCAACTTCCTGAATTTTCTCCGGGGCATCCGTCAAATCATGGCCGGTGAGCATAAAACAAATTGAGTCAGGAAGGTACTTTAGTTCCCTCTCCAGTCTCCATTCATAATACCTGTGCACCAGCATATTTCAAGATGCCCCAAAGACATTCCAGTCGTTCGGATGTATGTCTGCAGTTAAAAGACCCGGTCACCCAAAGGGTATCCGTAAAGTCATCATGCAGAAATGCCGCATAACAACCAGTCTTCCAACTACAAACTAACTTAATCTTTTTTCCTTCATAACATAAATATATACTAATTTAATCCGGAGAAATGATGACAAAATGCTGATTTTTATAGGGCTTGGACTCTTTGATGAGAGAGATATATCAATAAAAGGACTTGAAACGGTAAAAAGCGCGGACAGGATCTTCCTTGAGGCATATACTTCACGCTTAATGGGGGCAGACACCGCAAAGCTTGAAGAATATTATGGACAGGAAGTTACGGTTCTTTACAGGGAAGATGTTGAGAACAACCCGGAAGAGATACTCCTCGCCGCAGAAAGCGGGACTGCGGCTTTTCTGACCGCAGGTGATCCTATGGTATCAACAACGCACTCCGACCTGAGAATTCGTGCAAAGGAAAGGGGCATTGAAACCGGAATTATACACGGGGCATCAATACAGAGTGCAGTCTGTGGACTTTCCGGACTTCAGAATTACAGATTCGGAAAGTCATGTTCAGTGCCCTATCCGGAGAAGGGGTGGTTTCCGCTGACGCCGGCAGATACTATAAAATCCAATATGGCACAGGGACTTCACACCCTTGTATATCTGGATATCAAGCCTGACAGGTATATGACAGTCAACGAGGGCATTGAGATAATCGCTGAGATGTGTAAAAGGACAGATACAGAGCCACCGGAGATTTTTGTCGGAATTGCAAGGGCAGGGTCAGAAAGACCTGTAGTAAAAGCAGGTAATGTTACTGATCTTATGGAATATGACTTCGGCGGGCCGCTTCAGATACTAATTGTCCCGGCAGAACTGCATATGATGGAAGAAGAATATCTCAGAACCTTTGCCGGACTCAAATAGAATGAATGCTGAATTCCTGGGTAATTTCCTTGAAGATAAACTAATTAGCAGCCATATAGCTGCTGTAAAGGGTTCATATACAGAAAAAGCAGCACTGGAATGCAGGAATATGGCAGATTCATATCTGCTTGACGGCAGGACTTTCTTCACCTCCGGGGATGATGTTAATGCAGTTGCATCATTTACATACGCCCTGGGCTGGATCGATGCAGGCAGGTATATCGGTTTTATTGAGCCGGATAACAGATATTTCAATGAATCAGGAGATGAAATCTTTATCACTCCGGGGCTTGATGAGCACCTCAATGAAAAGACGGGCAGATATAAGAGAATGCTCACCTCTGCCCTTGATTCTGTTAAATCCGGTCCCGACATCGAAAGTCCTGTATATAATGCCTCAGAAGGGATAATCAGAAAAGCCGGAAATCATCTCAATTCCGGTGATGAATTTCTGAACCGGAAGATGACTGTGAATGCGCTTGCCGAATACAGTTACGGATATGGCTGGCTGTACTGCGGAGTTCGGGCAGGAATTATAATAATTCTGAAAAACAGGGAGCTTTTCACCGTATAAAAACCTGAAATGGTTTATAGATTGCAGACTTATGTTTTTTAGAGAATTCAGGATTTATTAATATGGATAAAAGTCAGGTGAAATGGCTGGCCATCTCAGTGGCCTTCAGTATCATTGTACTGGTCATTGTCCTTTATTTTACAATTGATGATAATACAATAACCTACCTTCAGGAGCTTCAGCCACAGTTCCTTGTAGCGGCAATAGCGCTTCATGTACTGTCAATGGGATTCTGGGCAGCAAGAATAAAACTGATGTCACGCTCGCTTGGATACAGAGTCCCGTTTCTGCACTGCCTCAATATGGTCTTTGCAAACCTCCTGATTGCCGCTGTAACACCTTCACAGGCAGGCGGAGAACCGGTAAGGATACATGAGCTGTACAGGGCAGATGTTCCGCTTGGGGATGCAACAGCAATAGTTATACTTGAGAGAGTTTTAGACGGAATTCTGCTTGGTCTGATAGGAGGTATAGCAGTTCTTCTTCTCTGGCTTGGCAGTGAGGAACTCGGACTCGGAATTACACTGCCGCTTGCATTTATGTGGATCTTGATTATGGGATTTGTAATCCTGTTTGCATATTCTGTAAAAAATCCGAATTTTCTTAAAAATCTCGTCAAAAAGATATCAGGATTCCTGACAAAGAGATGGCATGCCGAGAAGGTCGAAAAACTGATGAATGATATTGATTCAGAGGTTGACAACTTCCATGGAGCACTGAAAAATTATATAGGCCATTCAAAGATCGGATTATTGTGGGGCGGAATTTTTACTGTATTATACTGGTTCAATGAATTTTTTATTGCATCCCTTATACTGATGGGACTTGGACAGGCCCCTCATATCGTTGAATCATTTGTCGCCCAGATAATCATAGCAATAATTATGATGATACCGCTTACACCGGGCAGTTCTGGTATCGCTGAACTCTCTGCGACTTCACTTTACAGTCTCTTTATCCCGTCATCAATTGTCGGAATATTTGTGGTTTTATGGCGTATAATTCTCTACTACATGAATATCTTCATGGGAGTATTTGCAACGGTAATAATAGTTAAAAGAGAAGTCGTAAGAAAAGCAATAAAAAACAGAATTTCGAAAAACAGGGATTAATAATCCTGCAAATATTCTTTTTATTAGTGACCCTTACCAGAGAAATATTTTTATCTTATTCTGTAACTTCCCTTTGGAATAACAATCTCAAAACGTGCACCATTTCCTTCCGTACCTCTCTCATATATGGATATACCTGTAATTTCAAGAATCTCCCTTACCAGGAAAAGACCCAAACCGGTATTTGAACCAAAACCGTGTCTGAAAATTCTTTCCTTCAGATTAGCAGCCACTCCGGTACCGTTATCTTCAACCACAACAGCCACCTGATCCCTGATTTTACTGAAAGATACTCTGATTTCTGTTGCATGACCACCATGACGGAAAGCATTCTCAAAGAGATTGTAAAATACCTTATTAAGCATGGGATCTGCATATATTTCCAGTCCGGACATATCCGGTTCTGATATTATCCTGAGCCCATATATACTGGATATAACTGACTTAATTACAGAATCTGCATTCTGCCATGCCGGGCTATTAATACCAAGATCCTGATAATCACTTGTGAACCTGATCTTCTTCTCAATAATTTTAGTTGATTTAATCATCGGCTCAAGATATTCCCTGATTATCTCATCATCAATCTCCCTTTTAAGCAGTTCCTGATATGCTCTTATACCGGAAATCTGATTGATGACATCGTGACGTGTAACTGATGACAGGAGGTTAAGTTTTTTATTCAGTATCTTCAGGGCCTCTTCTGTCTGTTTTCTGTATGTGATGTCCACATGTGTTCCAACTGCCCGGTGTGGAACTCCATTATCATCCACATCATAAGTCTTTCCTCTGCCTGAAATCCACATCCAGCTCCCGTCTTTTCTCCGGAGACGAAAATCCTCCCTGTATGGTCTTGCCTGCATCACATGTTCATTAATTTTAGGCAGAACTTCTTCACGATCTGCCGGATGCATAAGATCAACCCAGGTTGAGAGATACATCGGCATTTCCTCTGGTTCATAACCAAGCATTGTATAATAACGGGGACTGAAGTAAATCTCATCAGTATCAAGGTTCCAGTCCCAGAAACCATGTTCACTGGCATCCATCGCCAGTTCAAGACGATTCCGGGTATCACACAGTTCTTCCTCGGCAGTCTTGCTGGCAGTTATATCAACCATGGTGGTCAGAAGACAGGGGGTATCACCAAATGTAAGATTACTGGCAGAGAAGAGGCCGTACATTATATCTTTATTCTTTTTGCGGACCGGAATTTCAAGATCTATGACTTTTCCCTTCTTCTCAAGAATCTGGAGAATTTTTAACCTTACTTCAGGTGATAAAAAGAGATTCAGATCATCTGAACTCTTCCCAATGACATCACACCGCAGATATCCCAGTTTCTCAAGAAAGATATTGTTGACATCTATGTACCTGCCATCCTCCTTTGTTGAGATTGCCATAATAGATGCACTGGAATTAAAAGCTGCTGAAAATTTCTCTTCAGACAATTTTAATCTTGATATATCCCTGCCAACAACAAAGAATACAGGTTTACCATCCCAGTATCCCCCCGTAATTCTTGTCTCAACAGGAATTTTATTCCCGTTTTTTGCCACAAGAAAAATATTATGACGTTCATATTTACCTGACAGCATATCATTCATAAAAGAATCTGCATCTTTTCTCTGCTCCTGATGGTGAAAGACAAGGATATTTTCCCCAAGAAGCTCGTCCTTTCTATATACAAGGCGCTTTATGATAGTATCATTAACATTCAGGATAAAACCGTGTTCATTGATTACAAAGAGAAAATCATCTATATTATTGAATATTCCCTCAAAATTTGATTTAGACTGGATAAGTTTCTTCTGAGTCTCTTTTATTCCGGAGATATCATGCATTGACTCTATGGCACCAGCAATACTGCCGTCTGCATGATAAAGAGGTGAGGCTTTAACCCACAGATATACCCCTTTTCCATCGTAAAATTTTTTTGTGAATGTTTCAGCATATAATATTTCATCAGCTTCAGTAACCGTATATGACACCTCTTTCTGAAGCTCTCTGTTAAGTATAAGATCAATTAAAGCAGGGCGGCGATGCCCGTAAATGAAGAGAGAATATTCAAAGTTATCTGTCCCAATAATTTCAGATGAAGATATACCTGTCATCTCCTCAATCGCATGGTTCCATGCAATCACCCTGCCGTCGTTGTCGATTGCAAAGGTTGGATCAGGAAGGAAATTGATGATATCTTCCATTCTTCTCTCATTTTCCAGCAGTTTCTTCTCAACACTGCTCTTATCCACTGCTCTTCTTACAAAATTCTTAAGCTCACCAAACTGAACTTTGGGGGTACCACCTTTCTGGAGATAATAATCAGCACCGGCATTAAGAGCCGCCATCGCTGCTTCTTCCCTCCCTTTACCGGTAAAAATGATAAACGGAATATTATTTCCGCTTTCTCTGAGTGTTTTCAGGAAATCAATACCATCCATTCCCGGCATCTGATAATCTGAGATAACGGCATCATATCTGCGGCTGTGGATCTTTTCAAGCCCCTCTTTTCCGGAAGATGCCGTATCCACTATAAAATCACCGGTGTGTTCCAGATACAATTTTGTTGATTTAAGAAGTATATCCTCATCATCAACATATAACAGATAAATTTGATTTGAATTCTCTACCATGCCCATATATGCCCCGGCTGTACAGTATTACCGGCAAAAGAATATATAGCAACTGAATCATCCGAAATCATTTCCGTAATAGAAAGGCAGTATAATCTGCCGGAAATATGCAAATATTTCCCCAGGTAAGATATTTCACCCGGAATAATACATAGATCAGGAATTAATATTCATCAGTTTAAGAACAGAACACGCACAGATATACCCGTACCCAGGGAAATATTAAATTCCAGTAAATGTCATGGTTGCCACCAGACAAGAAAAAATAAATTATATAAAATCAGATAATTATTTATTATCTCTCCCTTTGTTTTTTTCCTTATTTTCTTCTTTATTTTTACTACCCTGATCTATGACCTTTAAAGAATCTTCGCCATTAAATACCACAGGTAAATCTTCCACAATTACATTGCCACATACACTGAAAGATATACTTTCACCCGTTAATCCAATAGCAAGTTTCTGCCGGTCAAACTTTGCTATATATTTTGCCTGATCCTCATAGCAGATCATGCATTTTTCTGCCGGAACTCCGTTGCATGTAACAGTATTCTCATCAATATTTTCCGGGTCAAAGCCATCCGGGAGTGAAATACAGGCAGTAAGCAGACCTTTGCTGTTCAGGTTAAATGTATCAGGTTCCAGATTTATGACTGCCGGCATAGGACTGACTCTGATATTAACAGATTCACCTGTCTCACCCCCGTCATCATCTGTGACTGTCAGTGTTACCGTATATGTGCCTGCCTCTGTGTAGAAATGACTGGGTTCCAGAGTACCTTCAGCTGAATTACCATCGCCAAATGACCACCTTACTGTATGGGTATCAGAAACTCCCCTGTCAGTAAAAGTTCCTTTAAATGCAATATTTTCACCGGCAAAAGCATCCTGTACCGGTTCTATCTTAACATCAGGAGGAACATTGGTGACAGTCACTATAATGTCATCCTGACCTCTTCCACCATCATTGTCAGTTACTATCAGAGTTTGTTCATATATTCCATCATCAGCATATTCTCTGCAAAATGAACAGATATTCTCAATATTATCACCGTCATTCATTAACCAGACTATATTATGGGTGTCAAGTACTCCGGGGTCGAAAAATGTCCCGTTATATTCTACACAGTCTCCCTCAGATATTGTTACATCCAGACCGGCATTTACTTCCGGAGCTACATTTTCAACTGTAATATCAAATGTTTTATTTACAGATGCACCATCATCATCCATTACTTCAAGTAAGACCGGATAATTCCCATTATCAAGATAAACGTGTGTTGCTGTCAGAATAATATTGATCGGGAAAGTCTGTATTTCGCTTCTGTCCCCCCAGTCAATAGACAGCGTATGAGTATCAAGACTCCCGGGATCAGTTACTGAAATCTCAAGATTCAGTTCCATGCCTTCCTCAAAAGTTCCGTCATAGGAATATTCAATCTCAGGTGCTGAATTTTCAATCAGAACAGAAGTGTTATCTGAAGCACTAAGTCCTTCAGGATCAGTTACTGTAAGTATTACAGTATATTCTCCATTGTCTCTGAATACATGACCGGCAGAGATACCTGAACCTGATAAACCATCACCAAAGTCCCAGATATATGACAGTGTATCACCATCGGGATCTGTCGAGGCAGATGCATCAAACATATGAGTTATACCTTCGTAACCCACTGCACCGGTAGATAAAGATGCTACAGGCGGGCGGTTCACATTTTTGACAAGGATGGTTATTTTAATTGTAATTACTGCTTCCCCGTCTGATACATTAACTGAAAAAGAGTACTCTCCGGATTGATCATAAGAGGGTTTCCACCTGATCTCACCATTCTCAGAATTCAGTACCATACCTTCAGGCATATCAGCTGATGAATATGTCAAAGGATCACCATCAGGATCAGAGGCTATGATATTATATGAATAACCATCTGTATTCTCCGTTATTTCCGGAGCAGTCTGATCAGATGCAGACGGATTCCTGTTGACATTATGAACAGTGATGGTGATCTCGGCCTCAATACATTCATACCCGTCAGAAATTGTAACCACAAATGTGTAAGTTCCATCCTGAAGATAATCTGGTGTCCAGACAATCTCACCAGTATTAGGATTGAGATATAATCCTTCAGGTGGCATATCATAATTTTCGTTAATACTATAGGTTAACGTATCATTATCCAAATCACTTGCCGGAATTGCAAATGTACATTCCTCTCCTTCATTTGCACCCGGAATTGTTAAATCGCCAAGTACAGGGGCATGATTCCCATCAATAACCAGTATACTTACAACTGTTTCTGACTGCTCAGTGCCATCATCAACAACAAAACATATTTCATAAGGTCCAATCTCTTCCCTAACAGGTATCCAGGAGAACAACTGATCTGTAAATGTTGCATTCAATGGGAGATCAGATACTGTATAAGTCAGAGTGTCTCCGTCTTCATCAGATGCCGAGATATTGAATTCCAGGAGATTACCGGATTCTGCTGTGATGTTTTCCACCGACTGAATAACAGGCGGGTGATTAATACGCTCAGTTTTTAGAGAAATAACAGGATTAACAGAATAAGCCAGTGTTGCTTCGTCAATATAATTCCAGTTGCCAATTCTTGTAAAGTATGAATATACAGGATTTGTGGCATAAATACTCCCTGAATCAGGAGTATTAAGACTTCTATGAGGACTCACTGTTCTTACCGGTTCATTCACCAGATCTCCGGCATTCAGTGAGTAATATATATCTTCATAAACACCATCATGATCAGAATCCAGATAGAGATCAGTGCCGTCACGTGTAATCAGAATAGATTTTGCAGAAGAATACTCCCTTGAAAGGAGAAAATACGGATATATTGAATATGCATGCGTATAATGCCTGTATGAATGTGTCCAGGGATCAATGGCATATACATCAAACAATGAATACGCAGTTACAGGTACAGAAGATAAATACTGAAATGCCTCTAAAGGTGCATCCATTGTAGTAACTGTTCCATCGGAATCTGTTATATAAACTGTCTGACTGTTGGATTTAATATTATTATAATACACAGGTGAGACTTTAGGAGGTATCCATAATTCATTTCCAAACATATTCACAGGAATAAGTGAAAATGCCCATGTGTTATCTGCATTATTCTTGTTATTTGAATAAAGTGTAACTGCAAGATTACTGCTGCCGGAAATAATATCTCCCTGGCTGGCACTGTACTCGAGAAGTTCTCCCCTCTCAAGAGAATATGATAAACTTCCAATATCAATCTGAGATAATTCATCTGTAGCTGTAATGTACGCTTTTGCCGAAACCGGAACAACAAATTCTTTCCCTTTTATTGCAGATTCATAACATAGATTAGAATCATCATATATTCCGTTATTCGCAGTAGAATAATAGTAATAACCACTTATTGGTTTTTCACTTACAATTCTGATACCTTTGCCATCCGGAACAGATGAAAAATAACCAACTTCTGTGGGAATTAGCGAAACGGACTGTTCATTACTGTTTAAAATACCATCATAATTCTCATCAATAAAAGCAACAGTTGAATCATCATTAGAATAAAGATATATTCTGCTGTTAAAATAACTATAAGGAATTACTTTGGTATTATCAATACACGGGAACCATAATTCATATATTTCAGTTGTTCCCGATTCTGGACTAAATTCTTCATAATTTAATATGCCGGCTGTCACATCTTCTGCTGAGGCAGGAATAACAGTTATGCACGACACAAAAAAAACCAGAGCTAAAGCTATTAAAACTCGTTTTTTCATATAAAATCCCCAATTTAACCTTTGCTAAAATTATTAGCCAGTTAAAAAAACATTTAATACACTATATATAATTACGCTTAGCATTGACGGCATTCATCAAATCCCGAAAAACATTCACTCACATACCAGCAATTTAAGAAAATATATTAAAAATGCATCATTGACCTAAACATATTAATTTT